>Ga0315906_10009171_pt1 | contig 11800 bp, 10 predicted proteins | sample LakEriMetagenome_4_FD_203526 | JGI IMG/M metagenome (GOLD analysis project Ga0315906, IMG submission 203526) | Freshwater fungal communities from buoy surface, Lake Erie, Ohio, United States - Buoy 2 MA122 | ecosystem: Environmental > Aquatic > Freshwater > Lake > Lake biofilm | place: USA... | reverse complement strand
CAAACCGTGGAATCGGTATTGCTCGCGCGGGGCGGTGTCTGCGTGTCTACGCAGGTGGGCTGTGCCGTGGGCTGCACCTTTTGCATGACTGGCCGACCCGGGCTGCTGCGCCAATTGGGTAGCGCCGAGATCGTGGCGCAGGTGGTGGAGGCTCGCCGCCTGAGAGCGGTTCGAAAGGTCGTGTTCATGGGTATGGGTGAGCCCGCGCACAACCTTGACAACGTGCTCGAGGCCATCGAGCTGTTGGGCACCGAGGCGATGATCGGCCACCGTAATCTGGTCTTCTCCACGGTGGGCGATCCGAGAGTCTTCGAGCGGCTACCCCAGGGGCGGGTTCGGCCCGCGCTCGCGCTGTCGCTCCACAGCACACGGGCCGACCTGCGCGCGTCGCTCCTGCCGCGGGCGCCTCGCATGGATCCCGCTGATCTGGTGGCGGCTGCGCAGGCCTACGGCCGCACCATCGGCTATCCCGTGCAGTATCAGTGGACGCTCATCGAGGGTGTGAACGACACCGACGAGGAGATCGAGGGCATCGTGAAACTGCTGGCGGGGCACTATGCGGTCATGAATCTCATCCCGCTCAACGCCATTCCCGATTCGCCGTATCGCCGTCCATCCTGGGAGCGGGCTGCCTACATGGCGCGCACGCTTCATCAGCGGGGTGTACTCGCCAAGCTTAGGCGCTCGGCCGCACAGGATGTCGAGGGCGGGTGCGGTCAGCTGCGGGCGCGCACGATCTCAATTCAGCCGCGGGCGCCGGGCGGTCGAGCTGGGGTGGCGGGTGGTGCCGGGGCGGCGCCCGCAGGGGTTCCCGGCGCAGCAGGTGCCTGATCGGGCAGTTCGCACGCAGCCTTCATCAGGTCGGCGTCGGGCGTGTCGGGCGGTACGTTGAACCAATCGTCGTTTTCGCTCGTGCCCAGCAGTCGTCCATCACCATTGGGCTGGCTGAAATAACTCGCCTCCAGGCGCCGCGCGCGCTGCTCCTTGCAATCGACTTGCACCAGCGCACGGAACGAGCGTACGCCGCTGTAGGCGTAGGGAGCGGGGTTGGTGATGGGTAGCGGATGGTTGATGAGCACCCAGACCCGGGCGTTATCGCCGATGCGTCGGGCGGTGCCGGTTTCCATCGCCCAGACGTCGCCGTTGCGGGCCTTGCTCACCTCATTCCACTGCGCCTGAGCCCATGATGGGGCGCTTGCGATCAGGGTCGGGAGGACGAGTCCCCACGCGAGCGCCCAGCGGGCGCGCTTGCCGGCGACGGGCGCAGCTGCGCGCGGTCGGCCGTAAAGACCAAAGTTGAAAGACATCATCGCTGCTTGAAGACCCAAAGGCGTGAGGCGACGAAATTGAACACCATACAGAGGCCGGTGGCCAGCCCCTGAGCAAACCACACCGGCGCATCGAACGAGCCATGCGCCACGCGAAACAGCGCGGCATTGAGCGCAATCGAGGCGGCCACCACCGCATAGTGCCTTGGCAGCGCCTGCGAATGCGGGACATCCGACTCGAATGTGTGGCGACGGTTGGCGAGATAGGCCACCGCTGAGCCGACCAGTGAGCCTGTGAAAGTGGCCGCCAGCGGAGAGGCGATCGCCGCTGAAATCATGGCTGCCATCACCGCGAAGTGGGCGAGTGCGGCGAGTCCGCCCACCATCGCAAATCGTATGGCCTGGGTGAGCAGCTGGGCGCGAGTCGAGGTCATGGGGCGGCGGGCGGCGTGCGGGGCGAAGCGCCGAGCGTTGGCGGCACGTCAAATACCAGCAGGCTTTGTTCGGTGGCCTTGGGAAAGCGCCAGCCTTGCCGGAATGCACTGACATGTCTGGGCTCAGTGGGCAGGGCGCGCGCTCGTAACCAGGCCTGCGAGCGGGCGACGCAGTCTGCTCCGCCAGGAAGCGGCGGGCAGATGAGAATGCCGGGTTGGCTTGCCCACGCCGCATGGGGCGCGAGCGAGGCCTCGCGGCTGTCCGGAAGACCGGGTAGCGTCCGGATGGCGGGGTTGGCGTAGAAAGCGAGCATGGCGTTATCGGGCCAGGCGCCGCCTGACCAGCCGAGTTGTTTTCCGGGATGCCGCGCCTGCCAATCTTGGGTGATGGTTTTGGCGAGCGCCTGGGTGGCGCGATAGTACTCGCGCTGGCCGGTGAGCGCGTGGACCGTGCCCAACACCGCAGCCCCCCCAACCACGAGGAGAATGATGGCTGTGGTGAGGCGGGGCGCTGCCAGTCGGTCGATGAGACGCTGCGTTTCGCCTTGAGTGTTTGGGCCTGGCTCCAGCTCGTGCGACAGGTTCCGCAGCCACAAAAGCGGAAACGCAAAGCCGATCGGAATCGCCCACGGAGTAGAGAGCTCGACCGCGCCAGCCAGCCCAAAGCCCAAGCTCACCGCCCATGGCAAAAACGCCAGCCAAAAAAGGCTGTCACGCCAGCCCGCGGGTCGCCATGCCGCTGCAAACAGGTGGATCACGCGGGGCGCCCGACCGGCCCGACGGCGCGCGAGCGCAAAGAGCAGCACACAGGCAATCCACCCCGGCGCCCAGTAAAAAACCGGTGCCAGGGCAAAGCGTGCCGCCATTGACAGGTTGACCGCGCCGCCGCCCTGATCGAAGGCGTAGTGCAGCATCGCGAAGTCGCTTGCCTTGAGCCAGAGCGCATGTGGCACCAGCAAGCCCAGGGTCACCGCAAGCGCCCACCAGGGCCTGGGGCTGCCAAACCATGCACGTGCGGCCGGATGTACGCTCGCCGCCACGAACAGGGCAAGCAGCAACACGCCGCTGTAGTACTTGCTGAGCAGGGCCCCGGCGCTGCAAAGCCCCAGGAGTGTGCTCCATGCCAAGCCCTGCCAGCCGGAATGAAGCAGGCTTCCAAACAGCGCGGCCGCTGCCCAGGGCCAGACCGACAGGAGCTGCGCGTTGGCGTTGAAGTTCGAGGCGAGGGTGGTGTAGGGCAGGCACCAGAAGAGCAGCACCACGGCAGGATGCGCGAACCGCGCATGACCGGTGAGGCGCGCGAGCGCCACCACGCCAGTCAGCCCGATCGCCACGTTGGTGTACGCGAGGAGCTTGAATGCGAAGTCCGATCTCGGCACAAGCGCGAACCACGCGCCGGTCACCCAGGCAAAAAAAGGCGGGTGTTTGAAGCTTCCCCATTCGAACGTCTGCGACCACGCGAAGCCCTCAAGCATGTCGTGGTAGAGATCGAGATTGGGCCGCGAGAACGTCTGTGCAACCGTCCAGGCCAACGCGTAGGCAATGAGCGTAACCGCGATTGCGCGCGAGGCAATGGGCTGCTGTCCAGCGGGAGTCGGGTTCATCCCAGTCCCCAGGCGGCGGGCAGCAACTGCTGGTAACGGGGCCAGCTGTAGCGTGCGTCGATCAACATCAGCATGCCCCGGTCATCGGGCGAACGAATCACGCGACCGGCCGCCTGCACCACCTTCTGCAGCCCCGGAATGAGGTAGGTGTAGTCATGACCCGCACCGAAGAGCTTCTCCATCCGTGCGGCGATCGCTTCGTTCACCGCGTCGACTTGCGGCATGCCGAGCGTGGCGATGAAGGCGCCGATCAGTCTGCGACCCGGCAGGTCGATGCCTTCGCCGAACGCGCCGCCCAGGACCGCAAATCCGATGCCTTGTCCCTCGGGATGGAAGCGTTCGAGAAAGGCCGAGCGCGACGCCTCGGTCATGGATCGGGTCTGAGCCCAGACTGTGATGTCGGGGTGTTCGGCGCAGAACCGGCTGAAGGCCTGCTGCAAATAATCAAAGCTACTGAAAAAAGCGAGGTAGTTGCCGGGCGCGCGATGGTACTCGCGGGCCAGCGCCGCCAGCACGCGCGGCAGGGTGCGCGCCCGGTCGGTGATACGGGTGGATACCGGTAACACCGAGACCCGCAGCCGCTCGGGGTCAAACGGGCTCGCAAGTTTAAGTGTGGGGGTCGGATCGGGTAAGCCCAGCAGGTTCCCGTCATAGTCGGCCGGACTGAGCGTGGCCGAGAACATCACCACGGAATCGGCGAGTTCGAGTCGTGGCCGGATGAAAGGTGCGGGCACCACATTGCGAAGCGTGAGCTGCGCCCAGTCGGATGCGCGATACAGAGGAAGTGCTTCGGATCGATGGGTTTCGCCGTTCGCAGCCAGACTCAGTTCGCACAGACTGTGTTCGCCAAAGCTGTCTGCGAGCGAGGCAAACGACAGTCCATCGAACCAGGCCTCGAGCACGGCGGGGGAGGCGGCACGACCCTGTTCGGTAACGTGGTCGCCCAGTCGGCTATTGAATCGGTGCAGCGCGCGCAGCCAATCTTCAGGCGGCTCGGCGAGTTGCAGCCAACGCGTCGCCTCGGTGGTTTCGCTGGCCGGGGCGCTCAGGGCATGTTCGTCGGCGAGCCGCTCCCATTGTTGGAGCAGGTCGGCGACCGCGCCGCGCAGTGCGGGCGGAAGCTTCGATTGCAGCTCGATCAGGGCGGCCGCCGACGCGCTTGCGCTGTACATGGCACGCGTACGCGCGACCAGCTGGTGTGCCTCATCAATGAGTACCGCCACCTTCCATTCGAACTCCGCGCTGAGGGCAGCGAGCACCGCATAGCGGTCAAACCAGTAGTGGTAGTCGCCAATCACGACATCACACCAGCGCAGCAACTCCATCGATAAAAAATAAGGGCAGATGTGGTGGGCGAGCGCAATCTCGCGCGTGCTCGCCTGATCGAGGAGATCCGCGCTACAGGCCTGGCTGCGCGCAGCCGGTAGCCGGTCGTAGAAGCCGCGAGCAAGCGGGCAGGACTCGCCATGACAGGCCTTGTCGGGATGCTCACAGGCGCGCTCGCGTGCGACGATCTCGATCACCCTGAGGGGCATCGGTTGGTGCGGGCGCTCCTGCGCGCGGATCTGCGCAAACGCGTCAAGCGCCACCTGCCTGGCGGTTGTGCGCGCCGACAGCATCGCGATCCGGTCGAGCGGGCGCTCGGCCATCGCGCGTAGCGCCGGGTAAAGCGTGCCCAGGGTTTTTCCCAGACCGGTGGGTGCCTCCACCCGCAGCCGCTCCCCGCGACGGCAGGCGCGCCAGACGGCGGCGGCGAGCTCGCGTTGACCCGGGCGGAATTCCGGCAGCGGGAAAGGGAGTGCGGCGAGCCAGCGCTGCCGTCTTTCGCGATGCAGGGCTTCGCTTCGGGCCCAGCCCACATAGCGCTCGCACAAGCCCCCTGCGAATTCGCGAAGCGCCGCGGCGCTCAGCGTTTCACTCACCCGGCTTTCGGCTTCGAGTCCGATTTCAAGGTAAACGCGTGACACGGTGAGCTGCTCGAGCCCGCGTGCCTCGCAGAACATCCAGCCATAGAGCCGTGCCTGCGCGCGGTGGAGCGCCTGCTGATTGGCTGGAATGTCTTCGATCCGTCCCCGGTGAGTCTTGATTTCTTCGAGATCGTTGCGGCGAGGATCGTAGCCATCGGCGCGTCCGCTCACCTTCAGGTCGCCCCAGAGTGCGCTCAGGGCAATTTCGCTTTCATAGCTTTCGCCTCGGCGACGGGCGACCAGCAAATGACCCTCGCGGCCCTGTGCTGCCGTGGGCGAGGGCGTAAAGCGCAGATCCAGGTCACCCTGACGCGCAGCGAATGCGCAAAGCGCCCGGACGGAAACCGAGAGCGGCGGCTTGCCTGTGCTGCGGGCTTCGGCGCACACTGCGGGCGCTTCGCCCTCCTGCACAGGCTCTTGGCTGATGATTTCCATGACTGCACCCATTGTAGTGTTCAGCGCGATCGTCTCGCTCGCGCTTGCCCTGATGAGCCCGTCCGCCGCGCAGGCGCAGACCGACGACAGCTGGCAGCCGCAGCGTGGCCAGACCGGCAAGGACGTGATGTGGCTCCCCACGCCCGACGAACTGGCGCACCGGCTTCTCGAGGTGGCGCGCGTGGGTCCGAACGATCTGGTCTATGACCTGGGCGCGGGCGACGGCAAGATCGCGATCGCGGCGGCGCAACGGCATGGTGCGCGCGCCGTTGGCATCGAATACAACGCGAGGCTCGCGGCCTTCGCGCAGCGCCAGGTCGAGCGCGCCGGGGTGGCGGACCGCGTGCGCATCCTCCAGGCCGATCTCTTCCAGACCGATTTTTCCTCGGCGACGGTGCTCACCCTCTATCTTCTCGATGAACTCAATCAGCAGTTACGGCCCCGTGTGCTCGGCATGAAACCCGGCACCCGGGTGGTCTCGAACAGCTTTGCGATGGGTGACTGGGAGCCCGATCAGGTGATCCGGGTGGGTACGCAGGTGGGCTATTACTGGCTGGTGCCAGCCAATGTGGCGGGTGAGTGGCTGATCGAGGGTCTGCCTCAAGCAAAGGCGCCAGCCAAACTCGCGCTGGTTCAGCGCTACCAGCGACTCGCGGGCACGATCGAGATTGATGGGCGCACGTTGCCGCTTCTGTCGCCGGTGGTTGAAGGTGCCCGGCTCGAGTGGCGCTATGTGGATTCTTCCAATCTGCTGAAAGCGGTACGGGTTGAGGTGCAGTCGGATCGACTCGAGGGCGAAATGGCGCCGCCCTACGGGATGGTCGAATCGATCGTTGAGCCGATTGCGGTGCGCGGCCGCCGTGTCGGCGGCCAACCCTGAGACTGCTCAGCCGGTATAGCGCGCTGGGCGCTTTTCAAGAAACGCGGCCATTCCTTCGCGGGCGTCCGCCGAGGCGTAATTGGTGTTGACCTGCTCGCGCTCGACCGCCAGTCCGGCATCCGACAGGGTGTCGCCGGACGCATCGATGCAGGCGCGGATGGCGGCCACGGCAGTGGGCGACCAGCGTGTGATTTCCCGGCCGAAAGCGATGGCTTGGTCGCTCATGCTGGAGTCGGTCGCTGCAATGCGATGAATCAGGCCGATTGCATGCGCTTCCTCCGCCTCCACTGCTCGCCCGGTCAACAACATGTCCAGCGCACGGGCGCGCCCGATCAGAGCGGGCAGCAGTTGCGTGCCGGCATAGGCGGGAACCAGCGCGAGCTTCACCTCGGGCAGCGACATCTTGACGTGTGGGGCCGCAATGCGTAGGGAGCAGGCGATGGCCAGCTCGAGGCCGCCGCCATAGGCAAGGCCGTTTATACCCGCCACGCTGAGCAGACGTGAACGATGCAGCCGGACGAGAAGCGCGCGCGCAACGTCACTTTTCGCCATCCGCTCTTCGAGCGTAAGGCCCTGCAGTTCGCCCAGATCGGTGCCGGCGCAGAACGCGCGGTCGCCCGCGCCAGTAATGACCAGCAGACGTGCGCGTCGGGCCTCGAGCTCGCTGATGCAATCGCCCAGCGCCTGAAGGACGGCGCGGGTGAGCGCATTCATCTTGGTAGGGCGTTCAATCCGGAACAGCGCGCCCTCGGGCAGCGTCTCGATGCTGAAGTCAGCCATGGTGGAGTTCCAAAAAATCGTGGGCGATGTCAGGCCGCAATTCTAAGCTTGCGATAAGAGCGGGGCAGCAGGGGCTTCAGTTGCGGCGCACGTCCGTCTGCGGCATGGTGAGGGGAAATGAGCTCACACCATGTCATCTGAATCGCATCCAATCCCCATTCACCTGCTGACCGGTTTTCTCGGGAGCGGCAAGACCACGCTCCTGAACGCGCTCCTCAAGTCGCCAGCGTTTGCCAATACCGCCGTGATCGTCAATGAGTTTGGCGAGATCGGGTTGGACCATTTTTTGATTGAGCAGAGCCAGGACAACGTGGTGTTGCTCGATGCGGGCTGCCTGTGCTGCACGATTTCCGAGTCGCTCCATGAAACGCTGGCCGAACTTCACGCGAAACGGGTGCGAGGCGAGGTGCCGCGTTTCGAGCGCGTGATTGTCGAGACGACCGGGCTCGCTGATCCAGGCCCCATCCTGAATACGCTCCTTGGCCATCGGCTGGTGACGGCGCACTACAAACTTGAGGCGGCCATCGTCACCGTCGATACCCAACATGTTTCAGCGCTGATCGATGAGCAGCCTGAAGTTGCCCGGCAGATTGCGGTGGCCGACCGTCTGGTGCTCACCAAGACCGATCTGGCGGAAGACACGGAAGCGATCCGGTCGCGACTGCGCGCGCTCAACGCCTGGGCGCCGATGGTGGTGTCGGTGTCCGGGACGGCGGCGTTGGAAGCGTTCGCGCCGCTTGATCGTTATCGGCTGGCGCGAATCCCGGGGGGCCGCCACGTTGCTGAGCGCAGTCACGAGCATCGTCACGAGTCCCATCCTCACGATCTCAACCGCCACGATGCCCGCATCCGCGCCGTCTGCCTCACATTCGATTCCGCCGCCTCCTGGTCGGGTGTCGCAGCCTGGTGGCAGTTGCTTTCTGACACACTGGGCAATCGGCTGCTCCGGTGCAAGGGATTGCTCCGTATCGCGGATACCGGTGAAAGCGTTTTCATTCAAGGCGTACAGCGGGTCTTCCATCGACCCGAGCGGCTGCCCGCCTGGCCTGACGCCGATCCTCGGTCCAGGCTGGTGTGCATTGTCCGCGACGCCGATGCGCGTGAAATCGAAGCAACCCTTGCCGCGCTCCAGTACCCGGCCGGAACGGATCCCCGCGCCGCGGCGGCTGAAATACGCGCTTTGATCACGGGGAACACCGACACGGTGAGGCAACCGTCCGGTACCATCTAACGAATTTCCCCTTTCCATGCCGCCAGGTCCTTAGATGTCCGACAGTAACGATTGGTCGTTCCCTGAAGAATTGCGTCCGCGCGTCCAGGATCTCGAATTCGATTTGGTCGCAGCGCTTGACGCGGTGGTGGAACTGCGCGCGGAAGTCCCCGATGCAGCGTTTACTGCGGCCACGCTGGGCACCGAGCGCGGGGGCAATGCGGTGGTGATCGGGGGCGACGGTCTGGTCCTCACCATTGGCTATCTCATCACCGAGGCCCACACCATCTGGCTCACCACTCGGGCCGGGCGGGTCGCGCAGGCCTATCCGCTCGCCTACGACCAGGCCACCGGGTTTGGTTTGGTGAAGGCGCTGGCGCCATTGGAAGTGCCCCCCATGCAGCGCGGCAGCGCCGCCGATGTCGGACGTGGCGACAGGGTGTACATGCTGAGTCACGGCGGACGCCGCCGTGCGCTTCGCACTCGTATCGCCGACAAGCGCGAGTTCGCAGGCTACTGGGAGTATCTGCTTGATGAAGCGCTTTTTACCTCGCCTGCGCACCCGGAGTGGAGCGGCGCAGCGCTGGGGGCGAGACCTCGCAGGGCAATATGTCGGTGCCCATCGATCTGCTTGAGCCGATTCTCGCCAATCTGATCGAAACCGGACAGTCCGGGCTCGCTGCCCGGCCTTGGCTAGGGATGTATGTGGGCGAGTCTGAGGGGCAACTGGTGGTGGCGGGCGTGAGTCAGGGCGGTCCCGCCCAGCGTTCAGGCGTTCGCACCGATGACATGGTGCTCGACGTAGCGGGTGAGCGCGTCGCGTCGCTGGGTGATTTTTTACGCGCGGTCTGGCGAATCGGCCCGGCGGGCGTGCCGGTGCCTATCACCGTGGCGCGTGGCGCTGAACTGATTCGGCTGTCGATCCGCTCCATTGATCGCAATGACATGCTGAGCCGCCCGCAACTGCATTGAATTGTTCAAGAGGTCCGCGTGAGTTCCGAATCCGCCGTTCAAAGTGAGCTCGATCAGTTTCTCGCGGCACGGCAGTTGCTGCTCGAGCACCGTACCTCCTGGCATGCCGCGGTGGCGGGTTTTCGCTGGCCGCAACTCGAGCATTTCAACTGGGCGCGTGACTACTTCGATAGCATTGCGCTTGGCAACAAGGCGCCCGCCCTGCACATCGTCGAAGAGTCGGGCGACGAGGCGCGCCTCACCTATGACGAGCTGCGCATCCGGTCCAACCAGGTGGCGTCGTTCCTGGTGGAGCAGGGCGCGCGCCGGGGCGACCGGATTCTCCTCATGCTGGGTAATGAGGTGGCGCTCTGGGAAACCATGCTCGCAGCCATCAAGCTGGGTGCGGTGCTTATCCCGGCCACCACGCTGCTCTCAGGCGACGATCTCGCCGACCGCCTGCGTCGGGGGCGGGTGCGCTGGGTGATCACCAATGCGGCGGGGGTGGGCAAATTTACTGCGCTCGCTCCGGACGCACTGCATGGGGTGGGGCTCATTTCTGTGCGCGCCGCGTCGGTTTCAGGCTGGACCGATTTCGCGCTGAGCGCGCAGGCGTCCACTCAGTTCACCCCACCTGAGCCCACGCGTGCCAACGATCCGCTCATCGAATACTTCACCTCGGGCACCACAGCCCGGCCAAAGCTGGTTCAACACACGCAGTCGAGCTACCCGGTGGGGCATTTGTCCACGCTTTACTGGCTGGGATTAAAGACTGGCGACGTGCACTGGACAATCAGCTCACCCGGTTGGGCCAAGCATGCCTGGAGCTGTTTTTTTGCGCCCTTCAACGCGCAAGCCTGTGTTTTTATCTACAACTACACGCGCTTCAACGGCCCAGCCGTGCTCGATGTGCTGGTGCGTTATCAGGTCAACACCCTCTGTGCGCCGCCCACCGTCTGGCGGATGCTGATTCTTGAAGAACTGGGACGCTGGCCGGTCAAGCTTCGAGAACTCATCTCGGCGGGTGAGCCGCTCAACCCCGAGGTCATTGAACAGGTGAGGCGGGCATGGAGCATCACGATTCGCGACGGCTACGGACAAACCGAAACCACCGCGCAGATCGGTAACCCCCCTGGGGCGGAGCTCAAACCCGGCTCCATGGGGCGGCCGCTTCCCGGTTACCGCATCGTGCTGCGGGACGCTGATGGGCAGCCCGCCGATGAGGGTGAAATCTGCATCGATTTATCGGCGAGGCCGCTTGCACTCATGAATGGCTATGCCGACGACGCCGACAAGACCGCCGAAGTGATGCGCGATGGGTTCTATCACACAGGTGATGTGGGCGCGCGTGATGCCGAGGGCTACATCACCTACGTGGGACGGGCGGATGATGTGTTCAAGGCGTCGGGTTATCGCATCAGTCCGTTTGAGCTCGAGAGCGTGCTGATCGAGCATCCGGCGGTGGCCGAAGCGGCGGTTGTGCCGTCGCCAGATCCGTTACGAGGCTTTGTTCCCAAGGCTTACCTGATGCTGTCTCCCGGGCATGTTGCGAGCGCTGAGACCGCAGCGGGCATTTTCGGGTTCCTGCGCGAACGGCTGTCGGCCTACAAGCTTGTGCGCCGGATCGAGTTTGCCGAGTTACCCAAGACCATCTCGGGGAAAATCCGCCGCGTGGAACTGCGTGGACAGGAAAGAGCGCGGCCGGAGTCAGGGCGGCGCAACGCTCAGGAATTTGGCGAGGACGAATTTCGTTAGGCGCGGAGCGCCGTGGGGTATCTCCTCGCGCAGACACTGGTAATCGCTTCACAGGTCCGGAGAGCCGCTGTAAAATCAGCGGCATCGATGGGGAGTAGCCACGCCGGCTGGAGCCTTGCACGGGGCCCCGGTCGGTTCGACAGGTCGTCACTACGAGGTAGCTAACCTCCGGGCTGTCGGGCGTAGAAACACAAATACAAGCTTGGCAAGACCTTCGATCAAGCGAGCCCGTTTTGGCTGATGCTCGGTTGAGCGGGCTGTTCGATTGATCGTTTCTGAAAGGTCCTGCCATGGAACTGTTTTCCATGGGATGGTGGTCTGCGCTGGCAGCCATCATCCTTATCGATCTCGTACTCGCTGGCGATAACGCCATCGTTATCGCGCTTGCGGCGCGTCGTCTTCCACACCATCTTCAACGCCGCGCCATTGTCTGGGGCACGGTCGGGGCCATTGTCGTGCGCTCGCTCATGACGGTGGGGGTGGTGTGGCTCCTCAAGATCCCGGGTCTCATGCTGG
>Ga0315906_10009166_pt1 | contig 11804 bp, 8 predicted proteins | sample LakEriMetagenome_4_FD_203526 | JGI IMG/M metagenome (GOLD analysis project Ga0315906, IMG submission 203526) | Freshwater fungal communities from buoy surface, Lake Erie, Ohio, United States - Buoy 2 MA122 | ecosystem: Environmental > Aquatic > Freshwater > Lake > Lake biofilm | place: USA: Lake... | reverse complement strand
CAGCTTTCGGTTTACGGTAATTACGCTTACCGCATCCAGGTGGGAAGTAACGGTGCCTTTGCCATGGGACTTCAGGCAGGGTTTATCAACCACCAGGAGAACTTGAGTGAAGTAATCACCAACGAAGAAAATGATAATGAGTTTCTGTTCAATACTCCCCGTGTAGTGTTGCCGAACGCCGGTTACGGAATGTACTACAACACCGACAAGTTTTATGTTGGATTGTCGATTCCAAGAATGTTCAAGAACAAAGTAGCGGGTGATGGTTCATCGGATGTTACAAACTCATTTGAGTTCAAGTATTGGCATTACTACCTCACTTCTGGTTATGTTTTTCCGGTATCGGAGAATGTAAAAATGAAGCCTTCTGTGATGATCAAAGCAGTACAGGGAGCTCCGCTCAATGCTGATGTGACGCTGCAGGCTTTGTTCATGGATGTGTTCTGGCTTGGAATTTCCTACAGAACAGAAGATTCTTTCTCGGCATTAGGTACATTTCAGATTACGCCTAAACTCAGAATCGGTTATTCATATGATTATACCACAACAGAGTTGAGCAATTACAGCAACGGAACCCACGAGATCAACTTAGGTTATGATTTCTCATTCACCAAAAAGAAGATTGTAACTCCAAGATATTTCTGATCAGGACTGCTTAACAACTTTAGAAAAAAAGCCCCGGAATTACCGGGGCTTTTTTATTGGTGACTTTAATGATAGTCGGCGATTACATCATTCCGTCCATTCCGCCCATTCCGGCTGGCATGGCAGGAGCTTTGTCTTCCTTGACTTCAGCTAATACACACTCAGTGGTCAGCAGCATTCCAGCGATGGATGCAGCGTTCTCCAAAGCTACGCGGGTAACTTTGGTTGGGTCAATGACACCTGCTTTGAGCAGATTCTCGAACTTTTCGATACGGGCGTTGTATCCGAAATCATCTTTTCCTTCACGTACTTTCTGTACGATGATAGAGCCTTCGCCTCCTGCATTGGCAACGATCTGACGAAGTGGTTCTTCAAGCGCACGACGGATGATTGCGATTCCTGTATTTTCGTCATCGTTCAGTCCGGTAAGTTTGTCGAGTGCGTTGATGGTGCGGATATAAGCTACACCGCCACCGGGAACAATTCCTTCTTCAACAGCAGCACGGGTAGCGTGCAAAGCATCATCTACACGGTCTTTCTTTTCTTTCATTTCCACTTCGGTAGCAGCGCCAACATACAGCACAGCAACACCGCCTGCAAGCTTGGCCAAACGCTCCTGAAGTTTTTCTTTATCGTAATCAGATGTGGTAGTCTCAATCTGAGCTTTGATCTGATTTACACGGGCAGTAATGTCAGACTTTTTACCGGCACCGCCTACAATTGTAGTATTATCTTTGTCAATAGTAATTTTTTCGGCTTTACCCAATTTGCTGAGATCTGCATCTTCAAGTTTAAAGCCAAGCTCTTCTGAAATTACTGTACCGTTGGTCAGGATGGCGATATCTTCCATCATGGCCTTTCTGCGGTCACCGAAACCGGGAGCTTTTACTGCGGCAATCTTCAGAGAGCCACGGATTTTATTCACCACCAGTGTAGCAAGAGCTTCACCGTCTACATCTTCAGCGATGATCAGCAATGGACGACCTGTCTGTACTACCTTTTCAAGAACAGGGAGCAGTTCCTTCATATTGGAAACTTTCTTATCGTAAAGCAGGATATACGGATTTTCCATCACCGCTTCCATCTTGTCGGCGTTTGTTACGAAGTATGGAGAGATATATCCGCGGTCGAACTGCATTCCTTCAACCACTTCTACAGTAGTCTCGGTTCCTTTCGCCTCTTCAACAGTGATTACACCTTCTTTTTTCACTTTAGCCATCGCCTGTGCAATCAGTTTTCCGATTTCACTGTCGCTGTTGGCTGAAATAGTGGCTACCTGCTCGATTTTGTTATTGTCGTCTCCAACAGATTTGCTCATTTTTTTCAGACCTGCAACTACCGCGATTACGGCTTTGTCGATTCCACGCTTCAGATCCATTGGGTTGGCACCGGCTGCCACATTCTTCAGTCCGGCAGTGATGATCGCCTGAGCCAGTACCGTTGCTGTAGTAGTTCCGTCACCTGCAACATCCGCAGTTTTGGAAGCCACTTCTTTCAGCATCTGAGCTCCCATATTTTCAACCGGATGTTTCAGCTCAATTTCTTTCGCAACGCTCACACCATCCTTGGTGATGGAAGGAGCGCCGTACTTCTTATCAATGATTACATTGCGACCCTTTGGTCCCAAAGTTACTTTGACTGCATTCGCCAAAGCGTCAACTCCTCTTTTGAGGGCATCGCGCGCTTCTAAGTTAAAAGTGATATCCTTTGCCATTTTTATATGATGTTTTTGGGGTTTAAACTTGAATTATTTTTTCAGGGTAAATATTGCTGATTAAACAACAGCGAAAATGTCTGATTCGCGCATGATCAGGTATTCCTTGCCATCATGTGTGATTTCTGTTCCGGAATACTTTCCGTACAGCACACGGTCTCCGACTTTCACAGTCATTGGTTCATCTTTTTTGCCTCCGCCTACTGCAACAACGATTCCTTGCTGAGGCTTTTCTTTGGCTGTGTCAGGGATGATGATTCCGCTGGCAGTCTTGGCTTCCGCCGCAGCTACTTCAACAATGACGCGGTCGGCCAATGGTTTAATGCTCATTTTCTTGCTCATAATTATCAGGATTTTTAAGGTTATTATGATTTATTTACTCCGCGCCTTGCAGTTATTGTGCCATTCAGAGAACTCTGTCACATTTTCATTTCAAGGCTAAAATCTGTCACTTTCACATGGACAATCTGACACTCTTGCCACAGCCGGAATTTGTTTTCCTGACAAGGGGTCTTTAAAGTCTGGACAATAGAGACACAACCCGGTCCGGGTCCGGTAACAGATCAGGTGGTAAATGACGGCCGGAAATTACTGCGCAGGCTGCTGTTGCTGAGGCTGCTGTTGCTGAGGCTGCTGTTGCTGAGGCTGTTCTGTTCCAACAGGAGGTGCCTGCATTCCCGGAGTCGGTACAGCGGCATTGTCAATCTGCTCCTGAACAGCTGATGATCCACCGGTTTCAGGGTTGCCCGATAAAAGTGCTGTTCCGAGGATGCTGAAAACGATCAGTGCTCCTGCAAGTCCCCAGGTCAGTTTCTCCAAAACATCTGTGGTTCTTCTTACACCCATTACCTGGTTGGAAGAGCTGAATCCGGAAGCAAGGCCTCCGCCTTTCGAATTCTGAACCAGAACTACCAGTGAAAGCAGAATGCAGATTAAAACTATGAATACGATGACAGCAGTGTACATTTGATTCTTTGATTACAGGTTTGAATTATTGGCTGGAAGTCCTATTCCTGCGAATTTTCTTCCAACTCTCGAATAAGGGCCGCAAAGTAAGTACTTTTTTCGGGATTTTTCAAGCTTAATCTTTGGTAGGCATCAATCGCTTTGGGAATATTCCCCTGTTGGGCATAAATCCTGGCTAAAGTCTCAGAGATCAGATCTTCATGTTCCACGGCACTCTTTCTGGCCATGTTACCCGGAGAATAAAACTCACTCTTCCCGGCCACAATCCGCGGCTCATTTTTGATGAATTTTTCAATCAGATCAGGCTGATAATCAAATTTTTGAGCTTCGACGGTAGTTTCCTGGTCATTTAACAAATATTCGCTCAGATTTTCGGCTGCAATAACCGGTATGCTCTTGATTTTCAGCCAATCAGAAAACGAGTGCGTGATCACCACCTCAGGAATGGTTCTGGATGGGGCACTTGTTTTTACTTGCTCTTTCTTTTCGGATGATTTGGTCTCTTCGTCATTTTTTAACCTTGATTTTTCAACGGGGGCGGAAGGTTTGACCGTTGAATGATCTGACGATTTTGTCTGAGCCTGCCCCGGCTCTCCGGAATTGGAACGATCCCTGGCAGACGTAAGGGTCAAAGATTTTGCCCCCGAATCCTGACCGATAATTGGCAGTTCAGTTTCAGTATGGCTTGAAACAGGCGGTTTGACTTCCGGCTGGATCGGTTCCGGAACGTTGTCAGAAACTTCCGGTGCAACGCTGTCATCCGGTTTACTTCTTTTTTCCAGTTCGCGCAGCCTTTGTTCAATGATTTCCAACGGACCCGGTTGCCGCGAGTTTTCTTTTGATTGGTCTGTGAATTGGGCGTCGGCAATTTCATTGCTGCTGTTTACCGCAACGTTTTCTTCAGACAAGGACGCTGCACCGGTTTCAGATGCCGTATCTTTGACTACTGTCATAACCGGACTTTCAACTTCAGGGACATCATTCACAGTATAATCCGGTATATGAAAATGTTCTGAAGAATCATCCGTGACCTCCGGTTCAGGAGAGGGAATATGGATGACTTCATCCGGCACCTGTTTGATCAGGTGAAACAAAATAGAACGGTCGGGAGCATAGGCCGATGCCTTTCTTAAATGGCTTTCATATTTAATATTTTCATGGCCGTGATATTGTTTGGCCAGCAAAATATGTGCAGTGGAAAAATAAGGAAACCGACGGGTAATCTCCTCCAGATCGCTGATGAAGTTCAGATCGATCGTTGCAGGATTCCTTAAAAGCCGGTTGAATTGATCGCGTGTCATTTTACCAGTTGATTACAGCCTTATTAAAAATATCGTCTACAATCTGATTGCAGATTTCATTAATCAGCTCAGTCTCCACTGTTGCCAGGTTTTTTCTACTGTCGTAATCAGTGAATCTTGAAAAGCTGGTTTGGAAACTTTGCTTCTCGTCTTTTATATTGGTGAATTTCACGTTGACAGTGACTGTGAGCCTGTTCAAGGCAGCCTGCTCATTACCCTGTATGGCGGTTGGGATGGCAGTATAGTCGGTGATGGCACCCTCAAATTGAAGATCTCCGTTTGAAGTGACCTGTACAAGGCTGGTTTGTGACACAAATTTTTCCCTGAGTTTTTCGGTGAATACCTGGCTGAGGGAAGGCTGTACCAGAGAAGCCTGATTGGGGAACCACGCAATTGATACGGTTTTTACATCAGGAGAAATAGAGGCTCCGGTAAAGCTGTAAACCCTGCACCCGGCAACGGCTGCCACAGATACCAACAAGCATGAAAAAATTATATTTCGCATATCCCTGGCAGTTACTGAATGTCGTATTCTTTTATTTTTCTGTACAGGGTCCTTTCGGAGATGCCCAATTCCTGCGCGGCGCTCTTTCTTTTGCCTCTGTGCTTTTCAATGGCCTTGCGGATGATTTCCTTTTCCTTTTCCTGAAGAGACAGCAATTCTTCTTCGAATTCTTCATGAGGCTGTACTCTTGAAGCGGCAGGATTGGTTTGAATGGAAATGGCAGGTTGCGATATGGTTACTCCGCTGTTGATCTCCCTGCTGAATTTATCAATCAACTGAGCATGTTCACCGGTAATCGGTGTGGACTGCTGACCTGAACCGATAACATCCAGAACCAGTTTTTTTAAATCCGTGAGATCTTTTTTCATGTCAAAAAGCACCTTGTAGAGGATTTCTCTTTCGGTAAATTCCGAGCCTTTCTGCTCGTCCCTTACCAGTACAGGTAGCCTGGTGGTTGATTCTTCCGGGAGGTATTTTCTTAGAGTATCGGCATCGATATTTTTACTTTTTTCCAGGATGGAAAGCTGTTCGGTAACATTCTTCAGTTGTCTTACGTTGCCGGGCCATCTGTATTCAATGAGCAATTCCTGTGCATCCGGCTGCAACATGACTGAAGGCATCCGGTATCTCTCCGCGAAATCACCGGCGAATTTTCTGAACAGAAGATGTATGTCTTCCTTTCTCTGACGCAGAGGTGGAATCTGAATTGGAACAGTGTTCAGCCTGTAGTATAAATCCTCTCTGAACTTCCCGTTGCGGATGGCTTCCGGTATATTGACATTGGTGGCAGCAACAACCCTTACGTCTGTTTTCAAAACTTTTGATGAGCCCACCTTAATGAATTCTCCTGATTCAAGCACGCGTAGCAACCTGACCTGAGTGAGCATCGGCAGTTCTGCAACTTCATCCAGAAAAATAGTGCCGCCGCTTACCACTTCAAAATATCCTTTTCTGGATTCATGTGCTCCGGTAAACGCTCCCTTTTCGTGACCAAACAACTCCGAGTCAATGGTTCCCTCAGGAATGGCTCCGCAGTTCACAGCAATATAAGGACCATGCTTGCGGGCACTCAGCTGATGGATGATCTGTGGAAAAACCTCCTTACCGGTTCCGCTTTCACCTGTAATCAAAACAGTGATGTCGGTAGGAGCCACCTGCCGTGCCGTGTGAATGGCATGCTCAAGCAATGGTGAATTGCCGATAATACCGAAACGCTGCTTGAGGTCCTGATTGCTCATTGTACGAAACTAAGAGAAAGGAAATATGATTTTTTAACTAATAACTAATAACTAATAACTAATAACTAATGACTAATGACTGTTGACTGTCGACTGTCGACTGTTGACTGTCGACTATCTCCTACCTCACCACCTTCCCGATCAGCGTGGCCGGTGTACATTCATTCACGTACACATCAACATACTCTCCGGGCTTGTAATGCTCTTTAGGGAATACAACAACGGTATTTTCAGTGTTTCTTCCCATGAGAAAATCATCCGACTTTTTGGATACCCCTTCGATCAGAACGCGGTGTGTTTTATGATTCATTTCCGCTGTTCTTTTTGCGGACAACTTTTGCTGCATTTCTACTACTTCGGCCAGTCTTCGTGATTTTACCTCTTCAGGAATATCATCACTGTATTGACGTTCTGCCAAAGTTTTCGGACGTTCGGAATATTTAAACATATAGGCAAAGTGATAACCTGCCCATTCCATCAGTGAAAGCGTCTGCCGGTGATCTTCTTCTGTCTCGCCGCAAAATCCGGTGATAATATCAGTAGATATGGCACAGCCCGGAATGATCCTTCTGATGGCTTCAATACGGTCCATATACATTTCACGGGTATAACCACGATTCATGCGCTCCAGTACTACTGAGCTGCCGGATTGCACCGGCAGGTGAACGTATTTACAGATGTTTTCATGTTTTGAAATGACATGAAGAACATCATCGGTCATGTCTCTTGGATTACTGGTAGAAAACCTGATCCTCATTTCAGGAACAGCTGTTGCAACACGATCAAGCAATCCGGCGAAAGTCAATGCCTGCGCGAGCTGCTCTTCAGACATTATTTCTTTCTTGAGTCCGCCGCCGGCCCATACATAGGAGTCGACATTCTGCCCTAGAAGTGTGATTTCACGATACCCGTTTTCGAAAAGTTCCGATACTTCCTGAAGAATGGATTCCGGATCGCGGCTCCTTTCACGTCCCCTGGTAAAAGGAACAACGCAAAAGGAACACATATTGTCGCATCCTCTGGTGATAGAAACAAAAGCGGTGACCCCGTTGCTTCCAAGTCGTACCGGACTGATATCACCGTAGGTTTCATCTCTCGAAAGCAAAACATTGACTGCTTTTTGTCCGCCTTCAACGGTTTCAATAAGCTTGGGAAGATCACGATAGGAATCGGGACCTGCCACAATATCAACCAGCTTTTCTTCCTCCAGGAGTTTTGACTTTAACCTTTCAGCCATGCAACCCAATACTCCCACGATCAGATTTGGCCGTGCTTTTTTCAGTTTTTTGAAATCATGCAGTCGCTGCCTGACCCGCTGCTCAGCGTTTTCACGGATTGCACAAGTATTCAATAAGATAACATCGGCATTTTCCCAGTCGCGAATGGTCGAAAAGCCTTCGCCGGTCAGGATGGAGGCGATAATTTCGCTGTCCGAAAAGTTCATAGCACAACCGTAACTTTCCAGAAATAATTTTTTATTTCCTTGATTTTCAGTTGATTTATTTAAAACCATGGCCTCTCCCTGCCGTGATTCATCTATTACCTTGTTGGCCGTTTCCATGAAGTTATTACCTTCGTGCAAAGGTACGTTTTTTTCAAAATCTGACAAATTGTCACTTTTGACCCTCATTTGGAGGTTTAGAATTTTAATTAGTTACTTTGCCCGCCCCGAATTTTCGGGGTCTAACTTTAAAAAACCCTTTTTAAAATTTCAGAATGGCTGAAAACTTAGTAATTGTTGAGTCGCCCGCAAAGGCCAAAACCATTGAAGGATTCCTTGGTAAGGACTTCATTGTCAAGTCAAGCTATGGTCACGTCAGGGATCTGGCTAAAAGCGACAAGGCTATTGATATCGAAAATAATTTTACCCCAACTTATGAAATCAGCGATGACAAAAAAGCGGTTATTGCCGAATTGACTAAACTAAGTAAAAGCGCTAAAACAGTGTGGCTCGCAACGGACGAGGACCGTGAAGGGGAGGCCATTTCCTGGCATCTCTATGAAACCCTCAAACTAAGTGATGCAAAAACCAAAAGAATTGTTTTTCATGAAATTACCAAGCCTGCAATTCTTTCTGCAATCAAAAGTCCCCGGAAAATAGACAAGCACCTGGTCGATGCACAGCAGGCCCGCCGTATCCTGGACCGCCTGGTGGGATTTGAACTCTCACCTATATTATGGAAGAAAATCAAGCCATCCCTTTCGGCTGGGAGGGTGCAGTCTGTCGCGGTGCGGCTGATTGTAGAGCGTGAACGGGAAATCGAAGCACATAAATCTTCTTCTTCCTATAAGGTAACCGCTCACTTTAAGGTCAGCGACGGTAAAGGCTCAAATGTGTTGCTCAAGGCAGATCACCCTACCCGTTTCAAAACAAATGCGGAAGCGGAGGCATATCTGAATTCCTGTGTTGGTGCTTCTTACGGTATCACCAATCTGGAAACCAAACCGGGTAAGAAATCCCCATCGGCTCCTTTCACCACCTCTACGTTGCAGCAGGAGGCCAGCAGAAAACTTGGCTTTTCAGTTGCTCAGACAATGGTGGTGGCCCAGAAGCTGTACGAGTCCGGTAAAATCACTTACATGAGAACCGACAGTGTGAACCTATCAGCAACCGCCCTCGAAGCAGCGAAGGATGAAATCACAAAACAATACGGAGCAAAATATTCCAATCCTCGTCAGTATAAAACCAAATCAGCCTCTGCTCAGGAAGCGCACGAAGCCATCAGGCCCACCTATTTCGACCGGCCTACCGTTGACGGAGATGCCAGTGAACGCAGACTTTATGAACTGATCTGGAAACGTACCATCGCCTCTCAGATGAGCGATGCGCAACTGGAGAAAACCGTTGTTACGATTCAGCCATCTCCCGCTAAGGGAAAGCTTACCGACAACAGCCCTTACGCTGCTACCGGTGAAGTAATCAGGTTCGACGGATTCCTGAAGGTTTATATGGAGTCGACCGATGACGAGAGCGAAGAAACACAGGACGGATTGCTGCCGCCACTTAAGGTAGGTCAGTCACTCGATTTATCAGAGGTGGTAGCCCTCGAGAAGTTCACCTATCCTCCGGCAAGATATACTGAAGCCAGTCTGGTGAAAAAACTGGAAGAACTTGGGATCGGTCGCCCTTCTACTTACGCTCCTACCATTTCAACCATTCAGAAAAGAGGTTATGTGGTAAAAGAAGACCGCCCCGGTAAAGAGCGCAACATTGGCATGATCACTTTGAAGAAAGACAAAGTGATTCCTTCATCTAAAACAGAGATGACCGGAGCCGAGAAAGCCAAAATGTTCCCCACCGACATCGGGACTGTCGTAAACGATTTCCTGGTGGAGAATTTCAAGTCTATTCTCGACTATAATTTCACGGCCTACGTGGAGAAGGAGTTCGATGATATTGCGGAAGGAAAGCTGACCTGGAACGATATGATTCGGGAGTTTTATGATCCCTTTCATCAGACCGTAGAACACACCGAGAAGAATACAGAACGGGCCACCGGAGAAAGAATTCTTGGCATTGATCCGGTTACCGGGAAAACCATCTCCGCGCGAATCGGGAGATATGGTCCCATGGTTCAGATGCGTATGGATGAGAATGACGAACAACCTCGATATGCTAAAATCAGGTCGGATCAGCGGTTGGAAACCATCACACTGGAACAAGCCCTGGATCTGTTCAAAATGCCGCGACAGCTGGGTGAGTTTGAATCTAAGGAAGTAGTTATTGGAATCGGCAGATTTGGTCCTTTTGTCCGTCACGACAGTTCATTTGTTTCCATTCCAAAAACTGATGATCCGTATACAATCGAGCTTGACAGGGCCATTGAACTGATCCGTGCCAAGCGACAGGCTGATATTGATAAAGTGATTAAGGTCTTTAAGGAAGATCCGGAAATGAAAGTGCTCAAAGGCAGATGGGGTCCTTATATCGCTTACGGAAAGAAAAATATTAAGATCCCTAAGGATCGCGATCCGCTGACACTGACATATGATGAATGTATGAAGCTTGACAGTGATACGCCCGGAACCAAGGCGGGAGGCCGGGGACGTTTCGGGGCCCGTAAAGGTGGTGCATCCGAACCAGCTGCACCGGCTTATAAAAAGGCTGCTGCCGGAAAATCTGCTCCTAAAAAAGCAACCGCGGGTAAAAAAGCCGCGCCCTCCAAGAAGGCTCCGGCCCGCAAAACAGCTGCATCCAAATCGACTGCCGCCAAAAAGAGTTCACCTAAATCCGCGGCCGTGAAAAAGAGTGCACCTAAATCTGCGGCCGCTAAGAAAAGCACCACCAAGACTCCTGCAAAAAAGAAAACCACTGCAAAAAAGCGTTAAGAATACTCTATGCTGAAAGCCGAATTTTTTGCCCCGGTAAGTGATCCTTCCATCGACCTGATATATGCCGGTCAACCCGATTCACTGGCATCGGTCACCTCGGTTTATTCGATCAATAAAGGTTTCCCGGATATTCAAAATGCCCGGGTGGCTATTATCGGTGTGCCGGAACACAGGGGTTCGGTATTCAACAGAAATTTCAAACCGGCCACTGCAGCCATCAGGGAACAACTCTACAGGCTCAAAAAACACACGGGCGAAGGCATCAAAATGATTGATCTCGGTGATCTGCTGCCCGGTGACAATTTATCTGATACTTATTTCGCTCTTGCTGAAATTATTTCGGAACTGATCAGGCAATCTGTGATTCCGGTGATCATAGGCGGGTCTCAGGATCTTACAATGGCTCAGTATAAAGGATATGCCGGAAAAGGCAACCTCATCAACATTGTGGCGGTCGATTCCCGATTCGATCTCGGTATGCCTGACGAAGAACTTCAGAGTAACAACTGGTTGGGAAAAATTGTGATGCAGCAACCCAACTATCTTTTCAATTTCAGCAATCTTGGTTACCAGACCTATTTCGTGGGTACATCATCGGTAGAACTGATGGGTAAACTCTTCTTCGATGCCTACAGGGTAGGTGAGGTACGCACCAAGATGGAAGAAAGCGAACCGGTCATCCGTACCGCCGATATGTTGTCGTTTGATCTCTCCGCTATCAGACAGTCTGATGCTCCGGGAAGCTCTGACCCATCCCCTCATGGTTTCACCGGAGAAGAAGCCTGCCAGCTGATGATGTACGCCGGAATGAACGACCGCTTATCCAGCATTGGTTTCTATGAATATGACCTGGCCAGAGATCGCGACGGACAAACAGCTCAGCTCACTGCACACATGATCTGGTATTTTTTGGAAGGTCTGAATAACAGAAAAGGTGACTTCCCTAATAAGAACCTCGATAACTTTTTGATTTACAGGATTCCTGACTCTGCTGCCGGGACCGAAATGGTATTTCTGAAACATAAACTGACCGGCAGGTGGTGGATGGAAGTCCCCCGGATCAGCGAAAGCCGTGGCAACTTTATCAACCTGAATCATTATTT
>Ga0315906_10009165_pt1 | contig 11804 bp, 11 predicted proteins | sample LakEriMetagenome_4_FD_203526 | JGI IMG/M metagenome (GOLD analysis project Ga0315906, IMG submission 203526) | Freshwater fungal communities from buoy surface, Lake Erie, Ohio, United States - Buoy 2 MA122 | ecosystem: Environmental > Aquatic > Freshwater > Lake > Lake biofilm | place: USA... | reverse complement strand
CCAATGGGATCGGGTGGCACCACCCGAATGGACCGTCGTCCACGATGCCGCGCGGCGGGAAACCCTTTTCCAGTTCGATACCGGCCTGCGCCCCTTGGTGGGTCTTGAATTGACCGGGGCTGATGGCAATTTCCGCCGTTCGGTCCGGCTCGAGGTTCCCGAAAAATTCCGCGGGGCCACCCGGTGGAAAACGGTGGCCTCGGGGGTGTTCAGCCGGTTGGCGTTGGGGGGCGACGCCCAGGAATCCACCCGGCTCAACTTCCCCGAATCCCGGCATGGTACCATGCGCCTGGTGATCTCCAATCTGGACAGTCCGCCCATTCAGGCCACCGGCTTGAGGATGCTAGCGGCGAGGGTCGAGATCCTGTTCATGGCCAATCCCGGTCAGGAATACAGGTTGGAGTACGGTGACCCGCGGGCCCGCGCCCCGGCATTCGATACCTCCGGAATCGATGCCGCCCTGGCATTCGGAACCACGCCCGCCCGGGCGACCTTGGGCCAGCCGGTTCCTGGCGCTCAACCCGATGTGCCAGCGCAAGTGGAGGAAACCGCCAATGTCCCAAGTCCGGAGCTGGCCCTGGTGCCCCCCGCCGGGGAATCCCTGAACCGCTTTTTCAACCCTTGGGTTTTCGGGGTGGTCTTGCTGGTCCTGGGCGCGCTGTTGCTGGTCAGTCTGGCGCAGGCGGTATCCAGGCTGGATAACGGCAAATGAGACGAGTTGATGGATCAACAAGGATTGAGAAAGGATGGAGGGGAACGACCATGGAGCCGATGACGATGAATGACGCACCCGCCAAAACCCTGATCTCCGGCAGGGTCCCCCTGTGGCTCAAATGCCTCTACACCGCCTTCGTGGCCGTGCTGGTGCCTGTCTACCTGAAGGAATACGGCCCCACCAACTTCCTCTACTTCTGCGATGTGGCCCTGCTGATGACCGTGATCGCCATCTGGCGTGAGAGCGCCCTGTGGGCCTCGATGGCCGCAGTCGGCATCCTCATGCCCCAGTTGCTGTGGATGGTCGATTTCCTCGGAGGGTTCATCGGCAGGCATCCCGTCGGCATGACCGCCTACATGTTCGATTCCAAATACACCCTGTTCGCCCGTTCCTTGTCCTTCTTCCACTTCTGGCTGCCCATCCTGCTGGTCTACCTGGTCTGGCGCCTGGGATACGACCGGCGCGCCCTGGCAGGCTGGACCGCCCTGGCCTGGGTGCTGCTGGCGGTCTGTTATTTCTGCATGCCAGCCCCCCCAGCCCCGGCCGCCAACCCGAACCTCCCGGTCAACATCAACTATGTCCACGGCATGAGCGACACCGAACCCCAGAAATATATGCACCCAAACGCCTTCTTCGCCCTACTCCTGGTGGCCCTGCCCCTCTGCATCTACCTGCCCACCCACTGCGTCCTGGGCTGGCTTTTCAAAAAGGGCCAGGCCGCCACAAGTGTGGCCGCCTGAACCGCCTCCGGATTTTTTCGATGGCAACACCGGATCATGGTTTTTTTAATGAAGGAAGGAGTTGATCCCATGCGGACTTTGACAACTCTGATTATTGGACTGGCCGTTTCTGCCTGCCTCAACCCTGCTGCCAGCGCGCAACCACCCGAACGGGACCCCTTGTTCTCCCATTTCATCGGGGTATGGAAAAGTATGGGGCAAGTGAAACCCACAAAAAATGCCCCTGCGGGAGGCAAATTCACGGTCCAGGAAACCACCCGATCGGCACTGAAGGGGAGCTACATCCTTTCCCGCGAGCACAGCCATCCGGATGGCAAAAAATCCTTGTGGCTGATGACGCTGGACAAGACCCGTAACACTTATCTGTTTTGGATGTTTGATTCAAGCGGCCTGCTTGGCGGCCAGTGGGAACTCACCTGGAACAATGCGACCACGACCGCCACAGGCCGCGCCACGGACACCCCGCCCGGATGGACCAGCCATGGCACCAATCGTTTTCCCGACCGGAATACCAATAAGGTCAATTTTTGGATGAAAGATGAAATGGGCTCACCGCTCTTCGAGGTCAATCTCGAGAAAAAACGCCAGCCGGAGCTGGCAGGCCACGCCATGGACGCCGACTAGGCCAAGGGATCCCCGGACCCGGCTGCCTCTCCTGAACTCAAGGTCCTGGAACAATTCATCGGGACCTGGCATGCGGTGACCATTTCCAGACCCGCGGAATGGACACCAAAGAAAGTTTGAATGAATAGTACGGTCGTGCGGCAATCCATCCTCAACGGCCGCTTCATCCTCGACAATTCTGTTCACGCCAACGGGGAGGAGAGTTTGGCCCTGTTTGGATTTGATCCGGCGAAGCGTGAGTATCGGGGTTGGTGGTTCAATTCGGAAGGCCTGCGAAACACTCAAAGGGGTTCCTGGGATGGAAAAACACGTTCTTTTTTCTTCAGGACCGATACCGATGATGGAAAAATTTCCACCGTATCCATCCGGCTGCTCAATCCCGACCACCACGAATGGCTCTTGAAGGTGACCGACCAGGCCGGCAAGGTGTTTTACGACACCACCATCACGGTCACAAGGCGGGAGGTCGGCGAAACGCCAAGGGAGCGCCCGGCACCCTAGGTCCCACGGCGGCGGGTCCTGCCCAAAACCCGGTCCATTTTCTCCGGCTGGTGTTTCACAGACCTCCATTGCCCTTTCCGGCACTATTTCCGGTCCCGACCATGACTGGAAAGGGCGCGCCCGAGGAACAAAGCTATTCTTTTCACAGGGACCTGATTCGGAAATTCGCTGGTGAAACTCATTACCTTTGCGATTCTTGAGCCGGATTCACACCCATGAACATCCAGCCCTACCGGTCGCCCGACAAGCACTGGCCACCCAAAATGACACCCTGGTGGTTCCATTGCGTTGATTTCCTGCGCCGCAAAACCCTCCGCGATCAGGGCATCGCCAGCGTGGAATTGAGGGGCCTTGAGCATCTGCGGGCCGCTCTCGAACAAAAAGCGGGCGTCTTGCTCACCCCCAACCACTCGTTCCACTGGGATTCCTACTGCTTGCTCGAGGCGGCCCGCCATATCTCCCGCCCCTTCTACTTCATGACTGCCTGGCAGGTCTTTCAGCAAAGCAATTGGTTCAATCGATTCTCCCTGCAGCGCTGCGGGTCCTTCAGCGTCAACCGGGAAGGCACCGACATGCAGGCCATGAAAACCGCCATCGACATCCTGCAACAGTGGCCCCATCCTCTGGTCATCTTTCCCGAGGGGGATGTCTATCACACCAATGATTGTGTCACCCCCTTCCGGGATGGCGCCGCTTCCATCGCCCTGATGGCTGCCAAAAAGGCGAAACGCGAGGTCTGCGTTGTCCCGGTCGCCATCAAGCGCTGGTACCTCCAGGATCCCTCCCCAAAAATCCTACAAACATTGTCGATTCTTGAGCAGCGCCTGTACTGGCAGCCCAAAATGGAGGATTCGGTCACCGACCGGATTCTGTGGCTTGCGGAAGGCCTCCTCTCCCTGAAAGAACTGGAACACTTCAAGACCACCAGGCCCGAACCGCTTCCCGACCGCATCCGGTCCCTGGCCAACGATCTTCTCGCCCGCGCCGAGGCGCGTTACGGCATCCCGCCGGGCACTGGCCTGCTCCCCGAAAGGGTGAAGGAAGTCCGCCGCAGGATCATCCAGCGACAGTCCGAAACCTGCGACGACCAGACTGATGCTTCAAAGGCCCAACTGGCGGCCGACATGGACGCCATGTTTTTTGTCACCCAGCTTTACTCCTACCCGGGAGACTACATTACAGGCAAACCCAGCATCGAGCGCGTTGCCGAGACGCTCGACAAGCTGGAGGAGGATGTTCTGGGTGCACCCTATCCCGGCGTGCGCGGCCCAAAGAGGGTGGTCGTCCGTTTCGACCGCCCTATCCCCCTGCCAAGGGGCAGGGAAAAGAAAACGGATCCTTCGGCCCTCACGGCCGAAATGCAGGCGAGGGTGCAACAAATGCTCGACGAACTCAATGCCGAACACGATGCGCGTACGGCTCGGCCGAACGGCACCAATGAATCGGGGGAAACCTGATGTTCTCTTTGGAAAATGTTTCGAAATCTTTCGGCCAAACCCAGGTGCTGAAGCCGACAACAGTCGAATTCCCTGTCAGAAAATCGACCGTCCTGATCGGGCCGAGCGGTTGCGGTAAAAGCACCATCCTCCGGATCCTCGTCGGCTTGCTTCAACCCGACTCGGGAACCGTTCACTTTGATGGGGAAAAGATGACACACCAAACCCTTTTGGGCATGCGTCGCAAAATGGGCTATGTCATCCAGGAGGGGGGCCTGTTCCCTCACCTCACCGCTTTTGAAAACATCAGCCTGATGGCGAAACATCTCGGCTGGGATGGGCCGACCTGCCAGGCTCGCGTCGAGGAACTGTCCGACCTGACCCGCCTACCCGCCTCCTCCTTGAAACGCTACCCCGCGCAGATGTCAGGAGGCCAACGCCAGCGGGTTGGTATAATGCGCGCCTTGATGCTCGATCCTCCGGTCCTGTTGTTCGATGAACCCATGGGCGCTCTGGACCCGATGGTGCGTTTTGAACTCCAGGAGGACCTGCTGAAAATTATCCGGACACTTTCCAAAACCTCCATCATGGTGACCCATGACATGGGTGAAGCCGGTTTCTTCGGCGATCAGGTCCTGATGTTGGCGGAAGGCGAGATTGTCCAACATGGCACCCTGGAGGATCTCATCCACCACCCGGCCAATGACTATGTCACCCGGTTTATCCGGGCTCAGCGTATCCACCAGGTTTAAGGTGGCTCAACTTGCACGACAGCAAAGGCCCAATTCCGTGAAACGCCGACTTTCATTAACCAAATGGCTGACAGCCCTCCTCCTGGCCATGCCTCCTTTCCTTTTCGGGCGGGAAGTCAGGGCCTCCGACCAATCTTCTCCCTCAGACGGGCCGATTCTGAGAATTGGCTCAAAAGCCTTCACGGAATCGGTTGTTTTGGGGGAGGTGCTGTCCCACCTGGCCCGCCATGCCGGAGCCCGCGTGGTGCATGTTGCGGAACTCGGAGGCACCCAAATCCTCTGGAACGCCTTGTTGGCCGGCCAGATCGATGCCTACATCGATTACACAGGTACCATCCGGGAGGAGATTCTCGCGAAATCCCAATCCCAGGGGACCAACCTGGAAACCGAAGAGGGAATGCGGGTCGATCTTGGCAAACAAAAGGTTCTGATGTCCGAGAAGATCGGCTTCAACAACACCTATGCCTTGGGCATGCGGGAGGACCATGCCATCCGACTGGACATCCGCTCCATCAGTGACCTGAAAAGGCATCCTGAACTCCTGTTCGGCTTGAGCGATGAGTTCATGGAACGCCGGGATGGATGGCATCAATTGGCCAACACCTATGCCCTGCGACCAAAACGCGTTCGCACCATGGATCACAATCTCGCTTACAGGGGCCTGGTCCATGATTCCATCCAGGTCACAGACCTGTACACCACCGACGCCGAGATCCGGTTTTTCAATTTGCGGGTGATGGATGATGATTTGGGCTTCTTCCCCAAATATCAGGCGGTTTTGCTGATGCGTTCCGACCTGATGGAACGGGCTCCGGATGCCGCCAAGGCCCTTCTCAAGGTGCAGGGATTGGTTGACCCGGCCGAAATGTCCGCCATGAACGCCAGGGTTCGACTGGATGGCAAAAGTGAGACCTATGTCGCGGGCGAGTTTCTCAACAACAAACTGGCCATGGGGCTGGCGTTGCCTTCCATGTCACAGGCTGCGGAATGGCGCCGGACCGGGGAAAGACTGGCGCGGACTACCCTCGAACATGTTTTCCTGGTTGCCGTCTCATTGGCCCTCGCGATCTTGATTGCTGTCCCCATGGGCGTTGTTTCGGCCAAAAACGAACGGGTCGCCCGTGTCGTTTTGGGCGTGGTCAGCGTCATCCAGACCCTGCCCTCCATGGCGCTTCTGGTCTTCATGATTCCGCTGTTTGGTTTGGGTGCCGTGCCCGCCATCGCCGCCTTGTTCTGCTACAGCCTGCTCCCTATCGTCCGGAACACCTATGGTGGCCTTCGACAAACCCCATCCTCAACCCGTGAATCGGCTGAGGTTTTGGGACTCGGACCATGGGCCCGTCTCAGGCTTGTGGAATTGCCCCTGGCCCTGCCGTCCATCCTCTCCGGAATCAAGACCGCCGCGGTGATCAATGTGGGAACCGCCACCATCGGCGCGTTGATCGGTGCGGGAGGTTACGGCGCCCCAATCCTGACCGGTATCCGCCTGTCCAGCATCCTCTTGATTCTCCAAGGAGCGGTCCCGGCCGCCGCGATGGCCGTCCTCGCCCAATGGGCCTTCGGCCGCCTCGAAAAGAAATGGGTCTCCCCGGGTTTGCAAGCCAGTGGTGCATAGGAAGGCCTGGTTGACAATCGAATAAATACTCCGGGAGTTTTTCCCAATGCTCTCCCCTCGTTATTGGCATGGTCAACCTTGGCGCAATTATTACTCCGGTCATGAAATAGCGAACTGATCAAGCGGCGTAGGCAACGGAGGGATGCTGGAAGTACGTGTCCGTTAAACCAAGTCTGTTCTAGCCGGGTTCATGTAATAACCTCTGGGTAACCGTTCACCGCCTAAGCGAGTGAAGGCGCGGTTTTTCCATTTCTCAATGCGGTGACTGCGTCGCAGAGGAACTGGAACACGGCCTTGCCCTGTAGTTTCAGCGTTTGTGTCACGGTCAAAACCCGCTCGACGAAACGGAAGCCTTTTTCGCTGTGGCAGCCGAAGGAGATTTTCCGCCATAGGACCAGGCTTCGCAGGATCCGCTCAGCCAGGTTGTTAGTTGGTTCCACCCCCTCCCTGCGGACGAATGTCCACAGCGACTCCTCGAACCGCAGCACATTGGCGCAGAACTTGGCGGTCTTCCCCTCGGGACACAACAGACCCTTCCGCAACAGGCGGCCGAACCGTCTTTCCAGCGAATGCATCCGGCGGCGCAACTCAGCCCGGTCAATCCGGCCTTCCCGGTACCGGTGCCACAACTCAAAGACCTGCCGATAATAGCGGAGGCCTCTGCGCCCGACCCAAGCCCCCTCGCCCTCCCTTTCCGCGATCTGCCGCAGGTCCCGCTTCAGATGGGCCCAGCACAACTGGCGAAGCGAAACAGGAATCAGCGTGTAGGCCCACCACCGGTCGCTGCCGTAAATGCCCCGGGGCTTCCCGCCCAACAAGGCCTGTAAGGCCGGTTTGCCATGGTTGAAGCCGATCTGGAAGGCCGCATGCCGGAAGCTGGCCATCCCCCAAGCCCAGGCCTTCCTGACCCCCATCTTCCAGCCGGTCTCATCCACATTCTTCACCGCCGCCCGGCGCACCGCTTCCAACGCTTCCGCGTGGGGAACGGCCAGCGCCTTGGAAAGCTCCTGCTCCAGATTCGAGACCGAGCCCAGTGCTAGCGGAAGACCGAACACCTGCTCCAGAAAATCACCAATCCCCCGCTTGCTGACATGCGGGCTGCCCGACAGGTAGCCGACCAGCGCGGCAAGCCGTGGTCCAAACCGGTGACGGGTGATCTTGCCGGGGATCTCACCCCATGTCACCACATGGCAATTCGGACAACACCGCGCGTGCGACTGATGCTCCATCACCTCGACCAGCAAAGGTGGGATGTCCACCACCTGATGCCAGCGCGGTTCCATCACATCTTCGCCACCCTCCTTCGGCAGCGAGCCCCCGCACCCTTGGCAGGCCTTGGGATAATGATGGACGACATCCTGCAACTGGCTCGGCGGGAATCGGAAGGGAGGATGGTATGGCCGACCCGGCTGGCCACCGGGCTTCCGGCCTGTAGGCTTCTTCACCACCGGCTTCTTCGAACCGGGAGGATTCGCCGAGGGAGGTATGGAGGAATTGCTGGAGTTCTTGCCCAGCTTCTCCTCGAGGTCCTTGATCCGCTTTTCCGTGCGCTCAACATAGGCCGCAAATTCAGCCTGTAACCTGACACAGTTATCGCACTCAAATTTAACCATGCGCAAAGGGTAACATTATTCACTCTGCAGCTGAAGTGCTTTTCCGGTGAACGGTTACGTAGAATTTATTTGCTGAAAATCCTGCCTCTTGTAATCCTTTAATTATTTCTGGAATTTCCTTTTCGGGTATTAATTTTCCAGAATTGTTAAATAATTTTCCACCTTTTACAAAAAATCCTCTCAAGCTCAATGCTTTTAGGATTAATTTTTCGGGACCTGGTATAAAATACCCAGCTATGGTGATTCCAACGGCTATAAAGTGTGGTCCAATTTTTCCCTTTACAGCTTTTCCCCATTTTTTGTTAGATCCAATTGTGATGCCAGCGATTGGGCTATTTAGATCCAATTCATCCGATTCAATATTATTAGGATCTGTTTCTAAATTTTTCAGATCATTTAGTGCTTCATCTAATTCAAGGCCTTTGTTCTTTTCTGAATAATACCTGTAAAGATATTTCCCTAGCCACCACCACTCTAATCCACTCGGATCATTTCCATTTCCCGGATTATTCCCAATGGCCCTGTACCAATTCTGATCTCTCGCATCAAATCCCAACGGATCATTGCTGAGCCATCTGCCCAAGCTGGGACTGTAGACCCTATTCCTGAATTCATAATCCCCCGCCGCGATCCTCTCGCCCCCCTGGTGCAAAAAGACCCAATCCTTCGCCGATGCCGACAGTGTTGACCCACTGCCATTCCGGAAGGTCACTTGCCCGAACGGCGTGTAGGTATAGCGCTCCTGTACCGTGCCGCCAGCATTCACCAACGCCGTGGTGTTCCAGTTAGCATCCTGCAGCGCATACAACCGCTCATCCAAAGTGCCGTTGGCGTCGGTGTCTCGATCCCTCAGGACAAGGCCATCGACATAGACCGGGCTCCAGACATTCCGTGTGACGGTGTTCGAGCCAAGCTTGGTTTCCAGCAACTGCCAGTCAGTGCTGAAGAAGCGGTCGGTAACGGTGGAGCCGACTGTGTCGGTCACATGGCGGTGCAGGGCATCCCGGCCATAGGTGACGATCACCACATTCGAGGAATCTTGACCTGGACCACCTTGTTCTAGGCGTCGTAGACGAAGCGGTACTGGGGCAGCGTCCGATATCACTCCGCCCGGCCGGTACTCGACAATGATCTTGAACTTGAACGGTAGTGGCAGGGTGACACCCGGCTCGCGGAGGTTGTTGTTGCTGTACTTCATGTCCATCACCTTCGCATCCGCGAAATGCCTAAGCTAGTGTATCCCAGCTAAAGACCGGCCCGCACAGTTCGCCGGCCACCCGCCCCCCTACTTCCCAACCATCAATTTCAGGAAATCTTCCTTCTTGGCTTCTCTGGCGAGGTCCAGGGCGGACTTCCCCTCCGCATCCTTCCCGGCGTGGTTGGCCCCATCGGTCACCAGCAGGGTCACGATCGTATGGCCCTGCTGGTTTTCCCTCAGCTTCTTCACCGCCAGTTGCAGGAGAGCATCCTTGTCCATCTTCACCCCCTGCCGCTTGAGGATTTCCAGATACTCTTTCAGGATCAGCGGCTGGTACTCGAGGATGGATACCATGATGGGAGAAATTCCACTCCGGTTCGGCCGGAGGATCCTCTCACCACCCACGAATCTGGACGACACCACCTCGCGGATGGACTCCACCGTATTCGGATAAAGGGTTTCCGACAGAATCGACAGCGGTGTGTCGCCAAGAAAGGCCGTTTCCTGACTAAAGTCGGCGTCCAGGCTTTTCAGGTACTGAATGCCTTCCAGGTTGTGGTTCCGGCAAACCATGTGGACCAGGCGGTTATTGCCATCCCCATACTGTAACTTCTTCCTGACTAGTTCCGGCTCCTCCTCCAGCCTCTTTTTCAACGCCTCCAATCTTCCCGGCTTGCACAACCTATTTAGATCTTCTGCAATCATGTAATCCCAGTAAGCCATCCGCATGCATAACAGATAGGCCAAAATGCCCAGAACTAACCAAACCCACGCGTAGGTGTACCAGGGCGAGCTATTCTTTTGTCGTTCCATGTTTACCCCCCCCCTTGAAGGGACAAAATTTATCTGCTGCCAGTAAGGGTTCTATAAGGATGTGCAATCGGTTGCTACCAAGGATCCTCCCGATCTATTTTGAAAACCAAATCGGGCCGAACGATTTACGAAAACAATGCTTTATATGGAACGACCAGTTAACTTATTCTCCTCTCGTTCATCTACCGATCGGAACAATTCCCGGAGGAAAATTATAGATAGGAGCCGGTGGGTTGTTTATCGGTTGCAGCGGTTTCGAAGGTTTGGCTGGAAACACCCCCGTGTGTGCCGCACCCCCTATCTGTTCGGATCCAGCAAGTGTGGGGATCCCCAAATAGTACGGCAAGTAGTATTCAACAGACCATGGGGAGTTCGCCATCCAAACCGCCATACACTCACCGACACATGTTACCCCCGTGTGCCACTTCGGAACCTTTAGTCCGTCCACGGTGATACACCTCTTTCCATGTATTAAATCGCCGTTATAGGCTGTGGGTGTGGATTCTTCCCAAAGCCCCTTTAATTGGCAACGCCCAAACTTCTTATTTGATCCTGTATTGGGGGGTACCGGTTCTACTTCAATCCAACCGTGAGTAATAAAATAAGCAAGCGTAGTAGTGTAAAAGCATATTTTCCACTTCCCCGGATAGTAAGTATAAGGATCGGGCGCCAGATGTGTGTAGGGATTCCAATGGATATAAGGTGCTCCTGGAGCTGTTGTAGGGCCCTTATATTCCCAATTCGGTTTTGGTGCAGGTATTTTTATTGGTTTTGGTGCTGGAATTTTTGGTAAGTCCTTGATGTACCCAGGGTAAATCTCCCCAAGTCCGCTCGGATCCCCCCCATTCCCTGGATTATTCCCAACAGCCCGATACCAATTCTGATCTCCCGCGTTGAACCCCAGCGGATCATTGCTGAGCCACCTGCCCAGGCTGGGGCTATACACCCGATTCCTGAACTCATAATCCCCCGCCGCGATCCTCTCGCCACCATGGTGCAAGAACACCCAGTCCTTCGCCGAGCCTGACAGCGTGGAGCCACTGCCATCCCGGAAGGTCACCTGCCCGAACGGTGTGTAGGTGTACCGTTCCTGCACCGTCCCGCCAGCATTCACCAGCGCCGTGGTGTTCCAGTTGGCGTCCTGCAGCGCATACAACCGCTCATCCAGCGAGCCATTCCCATCCGTGTCCCGATCCCTCAGCACCAACCCATCGACATAGACCGGACTCCAGACATTGCGGGTCACGGTATTCGAGCCGACCTTGGTTTCCAGCAACTGCCAGTCACCGCTGAAGAACCGATCCGTCACCGTGGAGCCGACGGTGTCCGTCACATGGCGGTGCAGGGCATCGCGACCGTAGGCCACAATAACCACATTCGACGAATTCTTGACCTGGACGACCTTGTTCCAGACGTCATACACGAAGCGGTAGTTGTTCTCATCGGTGGTCAGGTTGCCGTTGTTGTCGTAGGTGGGGGTGGTTGCGCCGCTGACGGCGGAGATTTCGTTCTGCTTGTTGGCGGTTCTTGTCTGCGTGGTGCTGTTGGTGGTGATGGAGTCCCAGTTGCCGACGGCGTCGTAGTCCCACGACTGGCTGATGGTGGGGGAACCGGTGACATCGGTTTTGGTGCCGTTCAGGGTGCCCAACTTGTAACTGGCGAGCTGGTTCAGCGAGTCGTAGGTGTGTGTCCGTTAAACCAAGTCTGTTCTAGCCGGGTTCATGTAATAACCTCTGGATTTTGAAAAAGCCGGAGGTATGGAGATGGTGTCACCGAAGGGGAATCGTGAGTCGTACT
>Ga0315906_10009163_pt1 | contig 11805 bp, 12 predicted proteins | sample LakEriMetagenome_4_FD_203526 | JGI IMG/M metagenome (GOLD analysis project Ga0315906, IMG submission 203526) | Freshwater fungal communities from buoy surface, Lake Erie, Ohio, United States - Buoy 2 MA122 | ecosystem: Environmental > Aquatic > Freshwater > Lake > Lake biofilm | place: USA... | reverse complement strand
ATATGAAGTATAAAAAATTGTTAATTACTGGAGGTACAGGTTCTTTTGGAAACGCCGTATTAAATCGTTTTATTAATACTAATTATTTTTCTGAAATCAGAATCTTCAGTAGAGATGAAAAAAAACAAGACGATTTAAGAAAACGAGTTAACAATAAAAATGTTAAATTTTATATAGGAGATGTTCGTGATCGTGATAGTTTAATTCCTGCAGTAAATGGCGTAGATTATATTTTCCATGCCGCGGCGTTAAAGCAAGTTCCCTCATGTGAATTTTTCCCATTGGAAGCAGTTAAGACAAATATAATTGGAACAGATAATGTTTTAACTGTAGCTCAACAATTTGACGTTAAGAAAGTAGTTGTTCTAAGTACCGATAAGGCTGCATATCCTATTAATGCAATGGGCATGTCTAAGGCATTAATGGAGAAAGTAATGGTTGCTAAGTCAAGAATATTAGATACAAATAAAACTATATTTTGCGGAACACGATATGGAAATGTCATGGCTTCAAGAGGTTCGGTTATTCCATTGTTTATAGATCAAATAAAAGATAATAAGGCTTTGACTTTGACTGATCCAAATATGACACGTTTTATGATGACATTAGAGGACGCTGTCGATTTGGTACTTTATGCTTTTGAACATGCTAATCAAGGTGATTTATTTGTTCAAAAAGCACCTTCTGCAACTGTTGGAACCTTAGCGCAGGCATTAATAGAACTATATAAATCAACAAGTGAAATAAAAATAATTGGTACAAGACATGGTGAGAAATTATATGAAACACTGGTTAACAGAGAAGATATGATAAAGGCAGAAGATCTTGGCGATTATTATCGAATTCCGGCTGATAATAGAGATTTAAACTATGAACAGTATTTTTCAGAGGGTATGCCAGATATCGCGAATCTGAATGAGTATCACTCACATAATACAGCAATATTAGATGTTGAAGGAATGAAAAAGTTATTATTAAAGCTTCCAATAATTCGTAAAGATATTTTAGGCGAAGTAGACGCGATACAATATCCATATTAATTATGATTAAAGTTGGTGTAACAGGTTCAAATGGTTTTATCGGATGGCACATTTGTCGCACATTAGAATTAGATGCCATCAAATTCGAATTAATCGAATTTGATAGAAAGTGGTTTAATGAAAGTAATTATTTAGATGTTTTTGTTTCAAAATGTGATATTATAATTCATTTAGCAGGACTTAATCGACATAGTGAAGAAACTTTAATATATAATGCTAATATTTCTTTGGCTAAAAGTTTAATCGAGTCTTTTACAAGGACAGGTTTTAAGGGCCAAGTAATTTTTTCATCTTCAATTCAAGAAGAGAGAAATAACACATTTGGAAACTCGAAAAAAGTAGCAAGAGAATTATTCGCAAATTGGGCCAAAATAACAGGTGCTAAATTCCATGGTGTGATTATTCCAAATGTATACGGTGCTTTTGGGTTGCCTTTCTATAACTCAGTCATATCTACTTTCTGCCATCAGCTAGTTAATAATGAATCTCCTAAAATTGAAAACGATGTAAAACTTAACTTGATATATATTAATGATCTTGTTAAAGATATAATAGCATTATTTAACACAGTATCCAATGAAAAATTAATTATAAAGCATACGGATACGATTATGGTTTCCGAAATATTAAAAATTTTAATAAATTTTAAAAATAAATATTTTACAAATGGACAAATTCCAAGTTTCAATAACGAGTTTGAAATTAATTTATTTAACACAATCAGATCATATTTAGATTTGAAAACTCATTATCCAGTTAAATATAAAAATAATATTGATGAGAGAGGAAACTTTGTTGAAATTATAAGATTAGAGACAGGTGGTCAAATTTCGTTTTCTACAAGTAAAAAAGGTGTAGTAAGAGGGAATCATTTTCATAAAAGGAAAATTGAAAGGTTTTCTGTAATAAAAGGTAAAGCTCAAATACAATTAAGAAAAATCGGATCAACTGAAATTTTTAATTATTATTTGTCGGGTGACGAGCCTGCATATGTAGATATGCCAATTTGGTATACGCACAATATAAAAAATATAGGAGACGAGGAATTGTATACAATGTTTTGGATTAATGAATTTTACGATGCAAATGATCCCGACACTTACTTTGTAAAAGTATAAATAGATAAACAATGAAGCAGCGCTTAAAAGTAATGACAGTAGTTGGCACTAGACCTGAAATTATTAGATTATCAAGAGTAATGAGTGCCTTAGATAATTCAAATGCAATTGAGCATATTATTGTTCATACTGGTCAAAATTATGATTATGAATTAAATCAAATATTTTTTGACGAATTACAAATTCGTAAACCTGACTACTTTCTGAATGCTGCCGGAGCAACTGCAACAGAGACCATCGGGAAAATTCTAATTAATATAGATCCTTTATTAGAAGATTTAAAGCCTGATGCATTTTTGGTATTAGGCGATACAAATAGTTGTTTGTGTGCAATACCAGCCAAAAAAAGACACATACCTATTTTCCATATGGAGGCTGGTAATAGGTGTTTTGATCAACGTGTTCCAGAAGAAACTAATCGAAAAATTGTTGATCATATTGCAGATATAAATCTAACTTATAGTGATATTGCCAGGGAGTATCTTTTGCGTGAAGGATTGTCAGCAGACAGAATAATAAAAACTGGTTCTCCAATGTATGAGGTTTTAAGTCATTATTTAGAGTGTATAAAAATTTCCGATGTTTTAATTAGATTAAAACTTGAAAAATATAAATATTTTGTTGTTTCTGCACATAGAGAAGAAAATATTAATAATGAACAAAATTTCAAAAGCCTGATTAATAGTTTGAATTTAATAGCCGAAAATTATAACTTCCCTATTATTGTAAGTACGCATCCCAGAACTAGAAAAAAATTAGATGAAAAGGGAATAATACTACATAATAATATTCAACTTTTAAAGCCGTTAGGTTTTAATGATTACAATTCATTACAGTTGAATGCAAAAGCTGTTTTGTCTGACAGTGGAACAATTTCAGAAGAGTCATCTATTTTGAATTTCCCAGCTTTAAATATCAGACAGGCCCACGAAAGACCTGAGGCTATGGAGGAGGCATCTGTGATGATGGTGGGATTAAATCCCGATAGAATTTTACAAGGTTTAAGCCAACTTGAATTACAAGAAAGAGGTAATGATAGATCATTTAGAGAAGTAACTGATTATTCAATGCCAAATGTTTCTGATAAAGTGACAAGAATAATAATTAGTTATGTAGATTATATTAAAAGAGTTGTTTGGTCTGAATAATGAAGGTACTTTTTTTGACATTAGCTAGAATTGATAGTATTGAGGTCCAAGGGATTTATCAAGATTTATTACGAAAATTTAGAGACAAAGGACACGAACTATTTATAGTCAGTCCTTCGGAAAGAAAATACAAAAACAAGACCCAATTATATAGTCAAGGAGCCTTACAAATTTTAAATGTATGGACTACAAACTTTCAAAAAACTAATAAACTAGAGAAAGGACTAACTACCGTATTATTAGAATATTTTTATTACAAAGCAATAAAGAAGCATTTAAATTATAAGGATTTAGATTTAATTCTATACACTACTCCACCTATAACTTTTACTAATCTTATAAAGAAGATAAAAAAAGAATCAAATGCAAAAACCTATTTACTTTTAAAAGATATTTTTCCTCAAAATGCTGTTGATCTTAATTACTTAAAATATGGAGGATTACTATATAAATATTTTAGGAATCAAGAAAAAATACTTTATAGAATTTCAGACTTTATTGGTTGCATGTCACCCGCAAATCTAGATTATCTTCAAAAAAATAATTCAGAAATAGAAATAAATAAGTTAGAAATTAACCCCAATACTATAGATATCCAAGAATACTCAAAAAATGTAAACATTGATATTTATAATAAATATAAAATTCCTAAAGATAAAATAATTTACATTTTTGGAGGAAATCTAGGAATTCCGCAGGGAATCGAATTTCTAAAAAAAAATATATCAAATTGCAAATCTATTAGTGAAGCGTTTTTTCTAATCATTGGGCATGGTACTGAATATCACAATTTTAGAAATTGGATAGAAATTGAAAATATTAGTAATGCATTACTAATAAATGAAGTACCTAAATCTGAATTTGATGAAATAATTAAGTTGTCTCATGTAGGCTTAATATTTTTGAATCCTAAATTTACTATTCCTAATTTTCCTTCTCGGATTCTAAGTTACATGCAAAATTATTTACCAGTAATATGTGCAACTGATTCCGTAAGCGATATTGGAAAAATTGCTTTTGAAAATAATTTTGGTTTTAATTGTTTGACTTCTGATATTGACGCTTTTTTTAACTACGTAGTTAAATTGTTAGATAAGGAAATAAGAACTCAAATGGGGAAAAACTCGTATAGTTTTTTAATAAAAGAATATAATACTGATATTACATATAATAAAATTGTTAATAAAATAAATTTATGATAAAAAATATTTTAGTGACTGGTGCAGGTGCAGTTTTAGGACAGGGAATATTAAGAAGTTTACATGAACATTCAAATAATTTTATTATACATACAGCTGATCCTGATTATAGGTCATCGGGACACTGGCTTGGAAATAAAGCACATCTTATTAAAATGGCAAAGGATCCTGACTTTTTAAGTTCAATTGAAAATATTATAATAGCTGAAAAAATTGATATTATTTTAATTGGTACTGATACAGAATTGCCTATTTTTTCGGATAATAAGAAAAGACTTGAAGAAAAATATGGAGTAATTATAGTTGTTTCAAATACAAACGTCATAAAAATTGCAAATGACAAATTTTTAACTGCAAATTTTCTTAAAGAAAATGGCTTCCCATTTCCTATTTCATTCATGTCTTATGATCAAGATGGAATTAGGTACTTAAAAAAATTAAATAACTATCCATATATTGCTAAACCAATTGATGGAGCAAGATCAAAAGGGATCGAATTAATAAAAGAAGAAAAAGATATAGATCGTATTTCTTCTTTTGATAATAATTTAGTCGTTCAAGAGTTTATAGCTGAAACAGATGGTGAATTCACTTCGGGCTGTTTAGTGTTTAAAGGAAAATGTGTTGCTGTTGTAACCTTAAAGAGAGATTTAAGAGATGGAAATACTTACAGAGCTTTTTATAAAAAAGAGTATGAAATTTATAACAATTTTATCTCTAATGTTTCTGAAAAATTAGGAGTTGAAGGACCATGTAATTTCCAATTTAGAATTAAGGATGGAAAACCTGTAATATTTGAAATAAATTCAAGATTTAGTGGAACAACACCGTTACGTTTTATTTTTGGATTTAACGAGGTGATAGCATGTATAAATTTTTATCTTTTTAATAAAAATATCGACCAATTTGTTTTGAAACCAGGTATAGTAATGCGGGCGTGGTCTGATCTTTTTGTAAGTGAACAAGATCTTGATAGACTTAAAAATGAAAATATTTTAGAGAATCCAACTTCAAATTACCATCCATTTAAAAAATAATGAAAACAGCAGCAATCATTGGAGCAAATGGATTTCTTGGAAGTTGTTTAGTGAAAAAATTAATATCTGAAAATATAAAAGTTATTGCAGTTTTTAATTTAAACAACAATAACCAACTTCCTGATGTTGAATATGTTTATAAAGAAGACTTTTTGAATGCAAATTACGATCTTGATTTTATATATTTTCTTAGTGGAAACTATACAAATTCTCACAATCAACTTATAGAAATCAATATGGATTTACAAAGATATATTAATAAATACCCTATTGTTAAATTTGTTTATATATCTAGTACCAATGTTTATGGTTTCCATTTAGATAAAATTACCGAAGACTCTTCATTTAATAATCCATCGTTATATGCAAGGTTTAAACTAGCTGGCGAGTTTTTAGTAACAAGTCTTTTTAATTACTCAATTGTTAGACTTACTTATTTATATGGTCCTGGAATAACAAACGCTTCATTTTTACCTGCCATAATTCGTTCAGCTAAAGCCAATCATGAAATTACCTTAACCGGTGATGGTTCAAGATTTCAAGATTATCTCTACATTGAAGATGCTGTAGATTTATGCTATAATGCAGCTAATATTTCAGGAAATCATATTTTCTTAGGAGCTTCTGGAATTAAAACTTCTAATATAGAAGTTGCAACCATACTTTCAAATAAATTAGGTTGTGAAATTAAATTTGTAGGGGAAGAGAATGGACATTCTTTTAGTTTTAATCCCCAAAAAACATTCACTATTTTAAATTGGAAACCCATAGTTGATTTCAAATCTGGTTTAATGAAAATGTTGCAATGAGGTATTTAATATGTGGTGATATTCATGGAAATTTACCTGCATTAGAATTGATGTTTATTAAAGAAAAAGATAATTACGATCAATTAATTTGTCATGGTGATGTAGTAAATTATGGACCATGGAGTGATGATTGCGTTAAATTACTTAATTCAATAAAATATGCTGTTTTATTAAAAGGCAATCATGAGTATTATTTTTCGAGTGGGATATACAATGGAGAGAATGAAATTGCAAAAGCTTTTTTTAATTTTTGTTATAATCGATTCACTCAATTTGAATTAATTAATAAATACAATGATTCAGTAGAGATAAAAAATTTTAGAGTTCAACATACAATACTAAATAAGTATATTTTCATTGATACTCAAATTGACAACATTGATCAAAACTATATAATTGGTCATTCACACCAACAATTTGAAAGAATTATTGGTAATAAAAAAATAATAAATACTGGAAGTGTCGGGCAAAATAGAACTTTTATTAATTGTATTGAATATATAATTTATGATGATTCGAAAAACCAAATTACATTAAAGAATCTATTATATGATCATAATATTATTATCAATAAACTAAAAAGCGAATCATACCCAGAAATATGTATAAATTATTATAAAAATAAAAACATTTTAAAGTGAATTCTAAAATTTGGCTTTCATCTCCTCATATTGGAAAAAACGAGCTACAATATGTCAATGAAGCTTTTGCTTCTAATTGGATCGCACCATTAGGGCCTCATGTAAATGCATTTGAAAAAGGACTTCAAGTACAAACAAAAACAAGCCATGCTGCAGCTTTGTCTTCCGGAACTTCAGCTATTCACTTAGCATTGATATTATTAGGAGTGAAATCTGGTGACATTGTATTTTGTCAATCAATTACTTTTTCTGCTTCAGCTAATCCTATAGCATATCAAGGTGCCATTCCAGTTTTTATAGACTCCGAGATTGAAACTTGGAATATGGATCCTAAATTATTAAAAGCTGCCTTAGAAGATGCAAAAAATAATGGCAAATTACCAAAAGCAATCATTCCTGTACATTTATATGGAATGCCTTCGAAAATGAATAAAATTATTTCAATAGCAAATGAATATGGAGTACCAGTAATTGAAGATGCTGCTGAGGCACTTGGGTCAAATATTGATAACAAACCATGTGGAAGTTTTGGTGATTTTGGTATTTTAAGTTTTAATGGAAATAAAATTATAACAACATCGGGTGGTGGAGCTTTAATTTCTGAAAATGCTGAATTAATTGAAAAGGCACGTTTCCTTGCAACTCAAGCAAGAGACGCAGCCCCTCATTATCAACATTCTCAGATTGGTTATAATTATAGAATGTCGAATGTGTTAGCTGGAATTGGAAGGGGTCAATTAGAAGTATTAAACGATCGTGTTAAAGCAAGAAGAAATAACTTTGAAAGATATAAGCTATATTTTTCAAAACATAATAATGCAGGATTTAAAATTCAATTTCAAGAAGAGCCTGAAGGCTATTATTCAAATAGATGGCTTACTTGTATTTTAGTTGATCCTTTATTTAATAAAGGCTTAACTAGAGAAACAATAAGATTAGCTATGGAAGTAGAGAATATTGAAACTCGTCCATTATGGAAGCCAATGCATCAACAACCTGTATTTAGTTCAACAAAAAACTATATTAATGGAGTTTCGGATAAATTATTTGAAAATGGCCTTTGTTTACCAAGTGGATCAAATTTAACCGAAGAAGAATTTGAAAGAATTTTTAATTGCTTAAATAAAATATTTTCTTAGCATATTTAACTTATGTATAGACATTTTATAAAACCATTGTGTGATTTTTTTATTGCTTTGTTTCTATTAGCTATCCTTTTCCCAATTATACTGCTTACCGCTATTTTTTTATTCCTAGCCAACAATGGCAAGGTTTTCTTTCTTCAGCAAAGACCAGGACTTAATAGCAAGCCATTTAAGATTGTAAAGTTTAAAACAATGAGAGATGCTTTTGACAAAGAAGGCATTCCTTTGCCAGATGAATTTAGACTTACGAAGGTTGGAAGTATTGTGAGGTCTGCATCTTTAGATGAACTTCTACAATTAATAAATGTTTTAAAAGGAGATATGAGCTTAGTTGGTCCGAGACCTTTATTAATGCAATATCTATCACGCTACTCACTAGAACAAGCCAAGAGGCATAACGTTAAACCTGGTATTACTGGATGGGCTCAAGTTAATGGCCGAAATGCGATTAGCTGGGAACAAAAGTTTAAGCTTGATGTTGAGTATGTAGAAAAACAATCTTTTGTTTTAGACTTAAAAATACTGTGGTTGACTTTTGTTAATGTTATACAAAGAAAGGGAATTAGTGCAGATGGTCATGTAACCATGGAAGAGTTTAAGGGCTAAATTATTAGATAAAATAATAAATTGATCTCCCAATTAACTCTCTTATTCCTGTTTCAGTTTGCTTTAAATTTTCGGCATCAGGTAAAAAATCCATTATCGTATTTTTTAAACTTCGAGCTACTTTATAGTCTACCTTAAAAGGTATAACTTCAATTCCTTGTTTTTCAAAGATTCTTTTTGCTCTATACATATGATAAGCGGATGTCACAAGTATAATTTTTTTACTTGATCCTATTAACTCCTTAACAGCCACTGCCTCGTCTGCAGTATTCTCAACATCTTTAGTAACAATAATCTTTTCTGCAGGTATGCCATTTGAAATAGCATATTCCTTTAACACTTCTCCCTCTGTCTTTTTTGCATTATCCCAAGGCATTTTGCCTCCAGTAAATATTAGCTTTTGAGCTTTACCTGCTTTATATAGAGCTATCCCTCCAAAAAACCTATCGGGGTCTCCCCATTCTACATTGGTACTATCTCCAATTTCGTTTATTTCTAACATTCCACTTAGTACTACTATTGCATCTTCACTATCTATAGCGCTAATAGGCTTTCTGTATTCACTACCTTCAACTAGTTTAAAGAAGTTGTTCGAGAAAATGGGAGTTGATATTATATATAGTACCCCTATTGCTATATAGATAAGCTTTTTCTTATTCTTGATTAATCCTATGAGTATTACTATGATGACTAGCATGATAGGAAGAACGAATGTTGGTAGTATTTTGTGTAGGTAGATCATAGAGTGATTTTAAAATTCAATAATGTACAGTAAATGTAGTTTAGGATTCTTAAATAATGACTAAAGTATAGAGATTTTCTACCTATTTCCACGAGAATGTCAATTATCGTTTTGTAAGTATGTATAGTCATTCTCCACGAAAATGATCTGTAAAAAGCATGATTCTAGAATCCAAAAAACCTTTTTTCAAGATTCTTCTCATTGTCTTGTTTTGCACATACTGGTTTTCTCGAATCTACTTTCCGTTCTATACATTTTCTTGTTTTAATTTAGTCTTCTATCTACACGCACTGTACCATTTAACTGTTGTCTCTAAAAATAATAGGAAGATATTTGTCAAAATCTATTTTGCACCTTGGTGATTTCACACCACTTATGTTGGAAGCAAGCATTTCCAGTTTTCTTGGAGACACAAGTGCATCACTATACTCAATAAAGTAGCTTCCAAAGAATTTCAGATAGGGTGCTTTCTTTCCTCCATGATGTTTCTGCATAAACAAATGAATCGCATAGTCAATTTGGTTTCTTGGACTGCCTAAAGAACAGTTAAAAGAATACTTTTTCTGTAATGGTTCATCTGGTATTGTTAGGCCCTTTTTGAATACTGTGTCGAAAACTTCTTTTGTGATAAATGGTTTTCCATTGCTTGAGGTTTCTTTGTACAAAAAAGAGAAGAATCTTCTTACCTCTTCATTACTCATCACACCATTTATTCTTACTCCTCTCGGCATTTCTGCCACCACTTTCCTTTCTTCCTGTTCTGATCTTGCGTTTCTTACTATTCTGTGAAATGCATCTAAATGTGCCATAAAAATGGCACCTCTTTGTGTAAATAATTGATTTTCAGCAATTATCTGACTAATTGGTTTGTGCATAATCATATTTTTTTGGTTGTTTTATATATACTGACTAATTTCGTTCTTCAAAATTATATAAAAACGGGGAAAAACAGAAACGTTTTAAATAAAACCACTATGATAAATCAATTATTGAATCAAATCTCGAAGGATTTTAAAGAGTTAAAAGACGCTATCACTGAACAGTATGAATTCTACATTTCCGCTTTTACAGCTCTATTGTTTACAAGCAGACAGACTGGTTATACAAGAAAAGAATTGAGTACATGGAATAAAGCAGATTTGTTGCCTTATAAAATTTCAAAATCTGAAACTAAAGAAGAATCTAATGCTCGAATCATTTCAAGCTTTTGGAGAAGGTATTCTCTTATAGAGTGTGTTTGGATAAAAGTTGTAGTTAAGTTGTTGAGGTTTGGAATAAATGAAGCACTAATCGTGGATTTAAAAAATCAGCTATTTCAGCAAGTGGATTCCATAGAAAAAAATGATACAGAACTTACTCCAGACGAAAAGAAAGTGAAGCAACTTAGAGAATCTCATTTTGGAAAATTTCTGATGTATACAACTAAGTATCATATTGAGTTCTCGATTCTAGTTTCTGAGAGTGGAGAATTTGCAATTGTCAATCATGATTCACCTAGTGTAGTTGATATTTATAAATCATTTAGTGAAAAAACATATGTGGCTATCAATGTTACTTCACTAATTAAAAGCTTTATTGGTAGTGATGAACTTAGTTTAGATGCAGACTATTATGTTTCGATACTACATCCAAAGGAGAGAGAGGTAATTCAGAAAATCAAACAAAATGCATTTAAACAAGTGACTCTGTCCTTAAAAGATGGATCCATAACACATTATTATATCACTAAGGATAGAGAAGCAAATGAACTAGCTATTAAGAATATAGCCAGAATGCTCAAAAAAGAGGATTACCAGAGTATTCAATGTATAGGGATAGATGATAGCGTAGTAAGTTATGAAGAAGAAGCGCTGACTAGTCTAGTTTAGTATTTCTAGTTCAGTTTTACAAATGAAACAAAACAAGTAAGATGGCACAAGATTATATAATGATGAAAAGGATGGATTTAGAGGAGCTTTTTGAAAGGGCTGTTCAAAAAGCAGTTGATTCAATTCTTTCAACACCACTCATGGGAGATACTTATAAAGAAGAGACCTGGTCGCGTGCTAAGGCTGCAGAGGTCTTGGGTGTGACTCCTCAAACCTTATCTAAGATGGTTTTAAGAAACGAGATACATGCTGTGAAGCCCGGGAAGAAGTTTAAGTTTTTGAAGAGTAATATTATGAAGTACTTGGCAAGCAAGAATACAGAGACTATTAATAATATATAATATGGCGGTTACATTTTCATTAGCCAATAGAACGGCTAAGGTGTCAGCTATCAGGATGAAACTAAGTCTACTAGGTACTTCTATTGATAAGAGTACTGGTATATCAATTAA
>Ga0315906_10009161_pt1 | contig 11807 bp, 9 predicted proteins | sample LakEriMetagenome_4_FD_203526 | JGI IMG/M metagenome (GOLD analysis project Ga0315906, IMG submission 203526) | Freshwater fungal communities from buoy surface, Lake Erie, Ohio, United States - Buoy 2 MA122 | ecosystem: Environmental > Aquatic > Freshwater > Lake > Lake biofilm | place: USA: Lake... | reverse complement strand
GACGGGCCGACGAGATCGCACAGTCGTTTGGTATCGGCCAGACTGTAGGCGAGCCCGAGCTTGGCGGGTGGGATGGCGAAAAACGCATCGGGCGTCGCGATTCGCAGATCGCAACTCAAGGCTAGCCCGCAGCCTCCGCCCGTGCAGGCACCGCGAATCATGGCGATAGTCGGAATCGGAATGCGCTCCCAAGCGACCTGCGCATCCAGTACCGCTTGTTGCATCGCCTGCATCTTCGGCGGATCGGCCAGGCTTTGGCGCATCTCGACGATGTCGGCGCCGGCGCTGAAGGCCTCCTGACCGGCGCCCATCAACAAAACGACCCGCAGACGGTCATCTTGCGACAGCTGCACCGCGAGGTGGGTCAGATCCATCCACATCGCCGAGTTCAGCGCATTGCGCTTGTCGGGTCGATTCAAGGTGACTCGACCGATCGGGGGAACTATGTCCGTCAGTAGTTCGCTCATGCGATCATGTTAGCAGTCTGAAGTTCTCACAAGGAGTTCCGATGAGCGTCTATCCGGATCTGCGTGGCAAGGTTGCGATCGTTACGGGCTCAGGTCGCCCCAAGGGCCTCGGCGAAGCGATGGTTAAACGATTGGCAGCCGAAGGCTGCAAGGTGGTCGTGAGCGATATCGGTGCTGCGCGCGGAGCCGAGATGCCCGAGACGGCGATCGGCTCTTCGAAAGAGATGCAGCAGATCGTCGCAGAGATTCGTGCGGCCGGCGGCGAGGCAATCGGACTTGTGTGCGATGTACTGGAAGAGGCGCAGGTGGCCGAACTCGTCGCAAAGACGGTGGCGCACTATGGGCGTCTCGACATCATGGTGAACAACGCAGGTATCGGTTATCTGATGAAACCGATCATCGAGATGACGCAGGCGGATTGGGATGCCGTGCTCGGCGTCAATCTTCGCGGAGCGTTTTTCGGCATTAAGTATGCGGCCAAGCAGTTCATCGCCCAAGGTCAGGGTGGCCGAATCATCAACATCGGTAGTCAAGCGTCGAAGTCGGGGTTCCCGTTCGCATCAGCCTATGTGTCTTCGAAGCACGGCATGGTGGGTCTCACTCGCTCGGCTGCGATCGAGCTCGGCGCGCAGGGCATCACCGTCAACACGATTTGTCCGAACCATGTCACGACGGGTCTTGGCGCCTGGCAGAATCAGTTCTTCAGCGCAGCGACCGGCCGTAGTGAAGAGAAATATCTTGCAGATATGCGTGCTCGCATTCCGCTCGGTCGACCGGGTTTGCAGGAGGATATCGCTAAGGCCTGCGCATTCCTTGCATCGGGCGAGGCTGCCTACATCACGGGTGAAGCGATGAACGTTTCGGGCGGCGAGGAGTATCACTAGACATGAGTTACGCTTGGCCGGGTGGTGCGCGTCTAGCGCTCTCGCTCGTTGTGAATGTGGAAGAAGGCGCCGAATTCAATATCGAAGACGGTGATCGCGGCCCTGAGCCCGTCGACGAGCTTGGGATCACCCTGAAGAAGCCGGTACGCAATTTCGGCAACGAGTCGAACTATGCCTATGGCATCAATGAGGGCGCGCCCCGTGTGTTGGGTTTGCTCGATCGTTACGGGTTTCCTGCGACTTTCACGGCGGCAGCAGTAGCGCTTGAGCGCGCACCGCAGGTGGCTCGCGGAATCGCCGGTGCAGGGCACGAGGTGTGCGCGCACGGCTATCGTTGGGCGCATCAGCTCGGTATGAGCGAGGAAGTCGAGCGGGACTTCATTCGCAAGGCAACCGACAGCATCGCGAAGACCACAGGTGCTCGGCCCGTTGGCTGGCTTTCACGATATCTACACACCGCAGAGACGCGCCGCTTGTTGAGTGAGGAGGGCTACCTCTATCACATGGACGATTTCAGTCGCGACGAGCCGTTCATGGACCGTTCGTTGGTCAAGCCGATGGTGGTGTTGCCCTATGCGCTCGATTCAAACGACATGAAAATGTGGAATGCGCCGGCGCTGATGCCGACCGATTGGTTGACCTACGCCAAGGACACTTTCGATTGGTTGCTGGCAGAGTCCGTCGGCCGTCCGCGTATGATGTCGCTCGGTGTGCATCTGCGCATCATCGGCAGACCCGGTCGTATCGTCGCGCTTGATCGATTCTTGCAGCATGTGAGTCGCGCTGAGGGCGTGTGGATCGCGACGCGACGTGACATCGCCGCACACTACCTCAGTATTCAGTCAGCCTGACAGCGCTTCTGCCAGCGCCATGACGAGTTCATCGGCGCCGGGTTGTCCGACCAGTTGCAGGCCGACTGGAAGGCCCGCGCTTGCGATCGGTATGGTCGCGGCGGGTGAGCCCGAGGCAGTCGCGATGACGGTGAGATCTGCCAATGAGTCGGGCGTCGGCAGCGCGTGGGCAAAGGCTGGCACGGGTGAGGTCGGCAGCAAGATGATGTCGAAGTTTTGCGTCAACTCACGCCAGCGCGCAGCGAACTCGTCGACAGTCGTGCGATAACGTTCGAGCTTCACGGCATCGAGTCGACCGCCGAATTCCAGCATCCCGCGTAGCGGTTCCTCAAAGTCTTCAGGATGGCTTTCAAGTTGTTCGCGATGGGCGACCCACATGCGATGTTCACACAGGGCGAAGATCGCACGGCGTACCTTGCGTAGCTGCAGCGGATCAATGGTCTGCGGCGCCCATTCGAGTGGTTCTATCGATGTGAATTGGCTGGCGTAGCGGCCAATCGCCGCGCGAAAAGCCGACTCGGTCGTTGTATGCAACTCGACATCCCCGAAGGAGGTCATGAACGCACATCGCAGCGACCCTGAGGGCGCAAACGTCGGATTCGTGAGAGCGCCGAGGGCTCGAAGCAGTTCACGCGCCAGCGAGGCCTCACGCGTCAGTGGCCCCAGATGATCGAAGTCTTCGTGCACCGGCAGTACACCGTGCAAGCTCAGACGATGAGCTGAAGGTTTGAAGCCGACGATGCCGCAAAGTGCGGCGGGAATGCGAACCGAGCCGATCGTGTCGCTACCGATTGCCGCATCGCAATGCCCGGCGGCAACCGCTGCAGCCGAGCCACCGCTTGAGCCGCCAACGGATAGGGCTCCATCGAGCGGATGCCGGATAGCGCCTTGCATGCTGCGTCCGCTGGCGCCGAGTGCACCGGCATCCATCGTCGTTTGTCCGAGCAAGATTGCTCCGGCAGCTCGCAGTGCCTCGATCACGGCAGCGTCGCTGTCGGCGCGCACCCCTTGGCGGCTGCGTAAGCCGCCTGCCCAAGGCCAACCGGCGACGGCGATATTCGCCTTAACTCCGACTAGACAACCGTCGATGACGCTCAAGCTTTGCGCGTTGGCGGACCGTTGATCACTCGCGCGGGCCGCCTCGCGGGCCGCCTCGAGATCGAGATGGCACCAGGCATTGAGATCATCGCGCTCGATACGCGCGATGGCAGACTCGAGCCGCTCGACGGCATTCGCAAACGGCATGGCTTCAGGCACTCGCCTTCGGGCGCTCGTCGATCAATCGAATTGGCTTCTGTCGACTTTCGATCTGGGTGAGCGCCGCGGTTTCGCCAGGTGCGACGAGTTCTACCTCGATTTCAACGCCAACCCGTCGACTGAGTAGGCTTGCGAATCCACGTGCGACCTCGGCGTCTTGGTGAGCGCCGGCACGCGTCTCGATGATTACGCAGAGATTGTCACGACCGGAGACGTCGCGTCGGGCGCGGCAGATATATTCGCCGGCAAATTCACTGCGCTCGTTGAGGATCGCCGCAAGCGCGAGTGGGTATACGTTGATACCGCGAAGTTTGACCATGTTGTCGCTACGGCCAAGTACTCCGACGGTGCGCTGTAATTGAAATCCAAGCGAGGATGTGCCGCTTTTCCACGCTGACAAATCATGTGTGTTGAAGCGAATCAACGGATATACATCGTCGCGATAAAGGGAGGTAATCACCATGTCACCGGCGTCCTCTCCGCTAACAGCGCGGCCAGTGCCGGCGTCGATGAGCTCCAGGTACTGGGCATCCTCCATGACGTACATGCCATCGCGATCGGGACCTTCGGCGGCGATCGGGCCCGTGTCGGCGACGCCGTACCAGTCAAAGATTTCGGCGCCACCCCAGGCGCGCGATAGCGCGCTGCGGGACTCGCGTCCGACATGGCCGAATATCGCGCGAATGGCTAAGTCTCTGCCTGGTTCGAGTCCCATCTCGCGCGCCGTTTCGGAGAGTTGCCGGATGTAATCGACAAATCCCACGATCACAGTGACCTTTAAATCACGCATCAGTTCGATCTGGGTCACCGAACGGGTTTCCTTGCCGGTGCCTGCTGAGAGAAACAGCGAGTTGGTGTAGTGCAGGGCGGCCTCGCGTACGAAATGTCCGCCGTTGATCATGCCGTGTCCGTAGACCGAGTGAATCACGTCACTCGATTGCAGGCCCTGCATACGCCAGATTCGAGCGACGAGAAGTGCCTGTACTTCGCGCGACTTGGGGCTGAATAGCACGACCTGTGGGCGTCCGGTCGTACCACTAGTCGTGTGGATGACTGTGACCGGTCGTTGCTCGATGTCCCATTTGTCAAAACCGTGATAGTCCCCATAGGGCGGGTGATCGGCAAGGCTCTTCATCAACTCGGACTTGCCGAAGATCGGCAGCTTTTCGATGTCGTCGAGTCCATTGATGTCGTGCGGGGTCAAGCCGTGCGCGCCCCAAAGACGCTGATAGAACGGGATCTCCCATGCGCGTTTCAAGCAGCGACGAAACAGTCGATCTTGATGCGCGTAGATTTCGTCGCGCGAGCGTTTGGCGAAGTCTTCGGTGAAATCGCCGCCCAGCGGAAAGTCTTTGCGCATCTGGACATAGTCGAACGACTCAAAATAGTTCGGGTAGGTCATACAGCGTCCTCAAATAACATCGAATCGACCAGTTGGGTCATGTCGGTCATGGCGGGCAGATCGTCGACGAGTCGAATCACTTTAGAGATCGACTCTTGACTCAAGGGCTTAAGGCCGGCAACGGTCGCTCGCTGAAACTTGGCGAGATGTCGTTCGCGTGTGAGCGGTCGTCCGGGTGCGCCGAGCACAGCCGGCAGCGCTAACTCTTCGATACGCCCGCCGAGCAGTTGCACTTCGACCCGTTGCGGAGCTAAGGCATTCAAGGATGGATTCGCATCGCGCAGCACTCGGATTCGACTGGCGAGCGCGAGTCGCTCTGGCGAAGTCAGTTTCTGGCTATCGAAGTCGCTGACCGTGACATCGCCGGTAAGCAATGCAGTCGCCACGACGTAGGGAAGGCAGAGCCGTGCGTAGGCGGGCAGCATATCGGTGTGCGCGGCGCGGTCGACGAGTTGGACGACGAGCGGCGGTGCATATACGCGGATTTCTTCGATGTCGGCTGTGGCGAAGCCGAGTTGTTCCCGTAGCGACAGTGCGCCATCGACACCACCATGCGTGGCACGACCGCTCGGAAAGGGTTTATGCGAAAGATGCTCCATCTCCGAGCGCGCACCGAGAAGCTCGAAGACAGAAGGATCCCATTCGGAGTCGAACAAGGTGAAATAGCCGAAATCGCCTTCCAGGAAATGCCGCGGTCCCTGTACTCCGCGCACAGCCAAATCGATCGCAAGCAGTGCGGCTCGCGTATTAATACCGATCTGCAAAGGCAACATCGGTGATCCCTCGACATGCGCTTGCATCGTGCCCGAGAGCTGGCTGTAGCAGAGACCGAGCGCGCTGCGAGTCGTTTCGCCATCGAGTCTCAGCATGTTGGCGATGCCAGCGGTTGCTCCAAGCGCGCCACACATCGCCGGGCGAAAGAATCGTAGCTTGTTGCGCGCGGCTCGACCGATCGTGGTGGCCACGTCTACGGCGACGTTGCAGCCACTGACAAAACGTTTGCCGTCGATTCGTCCGTGTTGTTCCGACCACGCGAGCAGGGTTGAGAGCACCACTGCCATGGGATGCACGACAGCCGGTTCATGCACGCAGTCCCATTCTTGGTTATGGATTTGATAGCCGTTGATGAAGGCGGCGGTGATGGCCGGAACTCGCTGGCCAGTTCCCCAGATGCGACAGTCGTTCGACTGTCCCCAACTGTGTGAGAGGCCGATCAATTGCGACACCAGCGGTACCCGCGATCCGGCGAGGGCGACACCGAGTGAATCGAGTACAAAGGTTGACGTCGCCGCGACGGCGCTCGGGGTTAGGGTCTCGTAGCGGTGCGTGACGATATGTTCAATGAGTTTCGCAGTGACGCGATCGGGATGGCTCATGCTCAAGCGCTCCACGCCCAGAATGTCCAATCGAGGACGGCGGTTTCAGTCTCCGGAGTGCTGCGAGCCGCGTAGCACTGGGCCGTGATGCGCAGCAAAGCACCGCCTTCCTTGACGGGAATTCGTTCGCGAATGTCGAACGTCGTACGTAGACGGTCGCCTTCGAGCACCGGTGCGAGGTGGTCGCAATTTTCCCAGGCAATCAGCGTCAGCAGATTCGGTAGTGCACGCGTAATCTGCGCGAAGCAGGTGAAGATCGTATGACCGCCGAAAACGAGTCGCTCGCCGAGGTAGGAAACAGCCGAGTCCGTATGCGCCATCGCCATGTTCAAAGATAGTCGGACAAGCTCGGGAGCCGACGTGACGGTGTCACGCGCTTCGACGATCACGTGATCCTCGACAGCGAGCGCATCATGGCGCCAACCCAACCAGCTCTGTGTGGGTGCGAGGTTCCAGTGCTTCGGTAGCGCTGCGATCACATCCGTCTGCGTTGCTGCAGCACCGATTCGATCAAGATCATCGTTATGACCCGTGACGGCTGCCGGATCGCGACATGGAATCATCGGACAACGCCAGAAGTGCAGTACGGTCTCTCCGTGTTGATTCGTCGTGGTCATCTCGAGTGCCACGATGCCCGTTGCCGCCCGATTGGCTTGGGTTTTGTTCTGGCGCAAGCCCACGACTTTCGTTCGGGTGTAGAGCGTATCGCCGAAGTGCACGCTGCGATGCAGGATCAAGCCGCGATAAAAAAGATTGGCCTTCACACGCTGTGAGGCCCAAGTTGACTGTCCAATGGCGATGTTGATCGCCAGCAGTGGATGCACCATCGCCCCGGGCATGCCGGTGATCGCCGTGCTCGTGTGGTGATCGAGCGGTATACGCAGGCGATCGCTGAATAGCGCCTGATGCCAAGCGGCATGGCCTGCGCCGAGTGTGACGGCCGGCGCGTCGAACTCGAGGCCATGATGAAAATCTTCGAAGCAAGGCCCCGAAATGGTGTGGATGGTCACGGTGAGAGACTCCTGAACAGCATGCGAACGGCAACCAGACAGAGGAACACGCCGAAGACTTGTGAGAGTCGTCGACGATCAAGACGATGAGCGAGACGTGCGCCGATCGGCGCCATCCACGTCGAGGTGGGTACGATCGCTATGAGCGCAGATAGGCTGATCAGGCCGATGGTTGCGCCTGGCATGTCGACCGGCGGGTCTGCGAGCAGATACCCGATCGTGCCTGGCACGGCGAGCGCTAGGCCAAAAAACGCCGCTGTACCGACGGCGCGATGGATGGCGCTGCCGGTGAGCGTCATCACGGGAACCGAGAGCGTTCCTCCACCGATTCCCATCATGGTCGAGACCGTGCTGATGAGAGTGGCGATGAGATTGCCGCCGATTCCGCGCGGCACGGTTTCACGCAACCGCCAATGGTCAAGCGGCAGCATCATTTTCGCCGCCACCAGAATCGCCACGACCGCGAAGACGCCCGCCAAAGTCTGGGCCGTCACGCGGGCGGCCAGCGCGCTGCCGATCACGCCACCCAGCAGCAGACCAGGTAACCACGCTTTGACGAGTGACCAATCGATACCGTCACGCGCAGCGTGAGCGCGGCTCGAGGCGATGGCTGTTGGGATGATGGTGGCCAGTGAGGTGGCGACCGCCACGTGCATCGAGCCCTCCGGCGGAACACCGAGATAACGCAGCACCAGATCGAGCACGGGGACGAGCACGATGCCGCCGCCGACACCTAGCAATCCGGCAATGAGGCCGGCCACGAGCCCGGTCGACAGCAACAGGAGGGCCAGCGGCCAGAGGTTTATCCATTCCATGACAGGCGAAGTCTAGGACATGGCGCGTGTTTCGGTCGGATAGCGTGATTTCCGCGCCAAAACTTGCGTGTGCAGGGCTCTGGCCGATACAGTTGACGGGGTTTTTCAGCGGATTTTCTCAACATCATGGCCGTTTCTTCACCCGCCGACTGGGTCGTGCACAAGTTCGGCGGATCGAGCGTCGCTGACGCCGATTGTTTCCGTCGTGTCGCCACTATTCTTAACGCTTGGGCGCCATCGCGCATGGGAGTCGTTTTGTCTGCCTGCAAGGGCGTCACAGACGGCTTACTGTCGCTCGTGGCCAAGGCTGAGCAGCGCGATCCCGCGTGGCGCGATGGCCTCATTGCCTTGCGTCAGCGACACGAGACGATCGCGAGTTCATTGCTGCCGAAGGCAGCAGTCGATGCTTATCTCGCTGGCTTCGATCGCGACTTGCAGGATCTCGAGGGCATCTTGCAGGCGGTTTCACTGACGCGATCCGCTTCACGCAATGTCACCGACTTGATTTCGGGCTACGGCGAAATTTGGTCAACACGCTTGTTTCGCGAGTTTTATGCGAGCAGCGGCAAGCGTCCCGGTGAGGTTCGTTGGCTCGATGCGCGCGAGGTGGTCGTGGTCGAGTGGGGTCCGCTCGGACCTATGGTGCAGTGGCAGGAATCGCAGCGCCGGATTCAGTCGGCGATTCCAGCGAATTTCGAGGGAACGCTGATTATCACGGGTTTCATCGCCGCTGATGCCCGCGGTGTACAGACGACGCTCGGTCGCAACGGCAGCGATTTTTCAGCGTCGATTTTCGGCTCCCTGCTCGATGCGCGCGAGATTCATATTTGGACTGACGTCGATGGCGTGCTGTCGGCCGATCCGCGTCGCGTGCCGGATGCGCAGGTGATCGATTCGCTGTCGTACAACGAGGCGATGGAGTTGGCGTACTTTGGCGCCAAGGTGATCCATCCGCAAACCATGGCGCCGGCGGTGGGTCGAGAGATCCCCATCTGGATCCGCAACACCTTCGCGCCGGATCATCCTGCCACCTTGATCTGCGCTAGGCCGACCTCGGCGCTGGCCGTCAAAGGCATCACCACGATCGAGAACATCGCGCTCGTGAATCTCGAGGGCGCCGGCATGATCGGCGTGCCGGGCACCGCGCACCGACTATTTGGCGCGCTGCGCGAAGAGTCGATCTCGGTCGTGCTGATATCGCAAGGCAGTTCTGAGCATTCGATCTGCTGCGCCGTTCCGAAGGAACAGGCTGATCGCGCAGTCGATGTGGTGAGAGCCGCTTTCTCGCGCGAGCTCGCCGATGGTCAGATCCAATCTGTCGAGGTCGATCGCGACCTGGCGATTCTCGCGGTCGTGGGCGATGGCATGGCCGGTATGCCGGGCATCTCGGCGAAGGTGTTCAACGCGCTTGGCATGGCCGGCGTCAACGTTCGCGCGATCGCGCAGGGTGCCTCCGAGCGCAATATCTCGGTGGTCGTTCCCGCTAAGGCAGCAACGCGCGCCTTGCGGGCAGTGCATGCGAGTTTCTATCTCTCGGCGCATACCGTGTCGGTCGGCATCATTGGTCCGGGTACTGTCGGCAAAGTGTTGCTCGATCAGATGGCCTCGCAATCGGCGCGTCTGCGTCGCGATTTCAAGCTGGATCTGCGCGTTCGTGGCTTGCTCTCGTCCAAACGTATGCTGCTGTCGGACAAGGGCGTCGATCTATCGCAATGGCAGAGCGAATTTGCAGCTGCCGATCGTCCGGCTGATCTTGCGGCGTTCGTCGAGCATGTGGGTGTCGATTATTTACCGCATCGCGTCATCATCGATTGCACGGCGAGCGGTGAGGTAGCCAAGCACTATGCAGACTGGCTCGCTGCTGGGATCCACATCGTCACCCCGAACAAAAAAGCCAATAGCGCCCCGCTCGAGAGCTATCGCGCCTTGCACCGGGCACGTCGCCTAGGTGGAACCCATTACCTCTATGAAGCCACGGTCGGCGCTGGCTTGCCGGTCGTACAGACGCTACGCGATCTGCGCGAGACGGGCGATGAAATCACGAGCATCGAAGGTATTTTCTCGGGCACGCTCGCTTATCTTTTCAACGTCTACGATGGTTCGCGCGAGTTCAGCGATATCGTCGTTGAGGCCAAACAGCGTGGTTACACCGAGCCGGATCCGCGCGATGATCTATCCGGCACCGACGTGGCTCGCAAGCTGATCATTCTCGGGCGCGAAATGGGTCTCGATCTCGAGATGTCGGACGTGCAGGTCGAGAGTTTGGTGCCAGCCGGTCTCGAACAGGGATCCATCGACGACTTTTTGCAACGGTTGCCGCAGCACGACGCGGCGATGAAAGGCCGTTTCGAGCGCGCAACGGCCGCAGGCAAGGTCCTTCGCTACGTCGGTCGTCTGACGGCTGATGGTAAGGCCACAGTCGGTGTAGTCGAGCTCGATCGCAAGCATCCCTTCGCGAATATTGCATTGACGGACAACGTGGTGCGCTTTGCGACCAGTCGCTACAACAATAATCCGCTGATCGTTCAAGGTCCTGGCGCGGGGCCTGAAGTCACGGCGGGCGGCATCTTTGCAGATCTGCTGCGTCTGTCTGCTTATCTTGGAGCTCGCTTATGAGTCGTGAGAGCGCCACGGCGTTCGCGCCGGCCTCGGTGGGTAATGTCGGTATCGGCTTCGACATTCTGGGATTTGCGGTCGATGCGCTCGGTGATCGTGTGCGTGCGACGCGCAGTAAGGCGCCAGGAGTGCGAATCACGGGCTGCAGCGGCGTGGTGGCGGAGATTCCGCTCGAAGCTGAAAAAAATACGGCCGGTCGGTCGGTCATCGCGCTTGCCGTGGCGGCCAAGCCGCAGTTCGGTATCGAGTTGCATATCGAGAAGGGAATTCCGCTCGGCTCGGGCCTCGGTGGATCTGCGGCCTCTGCCGTAGCGGCCGTGGTGGCAGCCAACGCGCTGCTCGATCAACCATTCGAGAAGATCGATCTACTGAAGTTTGCGATGCAGGGCGAGGCGGTTGCGAGCGGGTCGATGCATGTCGACAACATTGCACCGTCGCTGTTCGGCGGTTTGGTGTTGACGGTCGGTATCGACAATCCGAGAGTTAAGCGGATTCCGGTGCCCAAAGGCATCAGTGCAGTGATTGTGCACCCGCACATGTTTCTTGCCACCAAGCAGGCTCGTGCGATTCTTAAACGCGATGTGGCGATGGCTGATTTCGTTTGGCAGACGGCCAACCTCGCCGGCTTTATTTCCGGTTGCTATACCGACGATCTCGAGTTGATCCGTGAGGGTCTGAACGACGTCGTCATCGAGCCGCAGCGCCGGCAGTTGATCCCCGGGTTCACTGCGGTGCGCAATGCCTCGCTCGCCGCAGGCTCGCTCGGTTGTTCGATTTCGGGAGCAGGGCCCACCATGTTCGCTTGGGCCCAGACGGATGTTGCCGAAGCAGTGCGTTCGGCGATGGTGCAGGAGTTCGCCCGTCATGGCGTTGAGACCGACCACTGGGTCGTCGGCGTCGAGTCGGACGGCGCACGCGTCGTCTCAGCCTGACCGAGCTCGCGGCACGATGCGTTTTTTCAGTACCCGTGGTGAGCCCCTTGGCTTGAGTTTGAGTGAGGCTGTGTTGCGTGGTCTTGCTCCCGACGGCGGACTGTACGTGCCAGATGCCTGGCCGAGTCTTGCACTCCAGGACTTCGATCGCTGCGAGACGCTTGCCGAGGTCGGTGCACGTCTAATCGCACCATTCG
>Ga0315906_10009160_pt1 | contig 11809 bp, 7 predicted proteins | sample LakEriMetagenome_4_FD_203526 | JGI IMG/M metagenome (GOLD analysis project Ga0315906, IMG submission 203526) | Freshwater fungal communities from buoy surface, Lake Erie, Ohio, United States - Buoy 2 MA122 | ecosystem: Environmental > Aquatic > Freshwater > Lake > Lake biofilm | place: USA: Lake... | reverse complement strand
GAATTCTGGCTGAAAGACTCGGCGCTTTCGCCATTTTGGTTTCCATATGTGAAACTTCTTATTCTGTTGGCAGCTCTTTCCCTTATCTGTGCCCTGGCATGGTGGTTAGGCAGAGCGCTGCTTAAAACTATAGTGCATCGTTTCGTTACTAGCACCAAAGCAACGTGGGACGATATTTTATTCGAGCGCAGATTCTTTCGCTCGCTCGCTCATATAATTCCCGCTCTTATTCTTGAGATAGCGGCGCCCTCCGTCTTTTCGGATTTTCCCAATTGGATACCCATGGTTACCTCCTTTGCCAAGGTGGCTATTGTAGCTATGGTACTTATATCGGTTAACTCTCTTTTTAATGCAATAGCCGACATTCTGCAGGAAGTAGCATATTTAAAGGATAAGCCCATACGCAGCTATACGCAGCTTACCAAAATAATTTTTTTTATTATCGGCTTCATTCTGATTATCGCAATCCTCATAGGTCGCTCGCCGATATATATCTTGGGAGGTTTCGGTGCAGCTACGGCAGTGCTGGTATTATTATTTAAAGACGCCATTCTCGGTTTTGCTGCCAGCGTGCAAATGAGTGTTGCAGATCTTGTGCGCATGGGCGATTGGATTACTGTGGAGAAGTATAATTCAGACGGAGAAGTAATCGAGATAAACCTAACCTCTGTAAAAGTTAAGAACTGGGATATGACGGTTTCCATTATTCCCAGTTATGCCTTGATTCAGGATTCGTTCAAAAATTGGAGAGGAATGCAGGTTTCCGGCGGCCGGCGTATAAAGCGACATATCCACGTAAAGATTTCCAGCATCCGCTTTGTCGACGAAAGCCTCTATCAGCGATTGCTTCAAGTTGAATTAATAAGGCCATATCTCGAACAGCGCCAGGGAGAAATAAACGACTATAATGCTAAGAACAAGGTCGATAAGTCTCAGCTCATAAATGGCCGGCAAATGACCAATATTGGCGTTTTTAGAGTCTATGCCGAAGCCTATCTGGCAGCAAATCCAGACATCAATACCGAAATGACCTTCATGGTAAGGCATCTTCAATCCAGCGACTCCGGGTTGCCTCTCGAGATATACGGGTTCACCTATCAGAAGAAATGGGAGCAATATGAAAAGGTAATGGCTGATATTTTCGATCATTTATTGGCAGCCATTAAGGCATTCGACTTGGAGGTTTTCGAGGCACCCACAGGATCTGACTACCAGGCAGGAGGTCCCGCAGCATGAACAGAACAAAGACCCTTGTAATGAAAATGGCGGCGGCAACAGTGGTGGGTATGCCCTTAATTGCCTGGATAATTGCCATAAGTCTGCCGGATTTCGACTACGCGTCATACATTATAGGCCGGGCTAACGGGATTATCTATCTTCCAGTCGGAATCGGCTTTGGAATTGCAGCTGGGTATGCAGCCCAATTTATGGTAAGTCGCAAATTTATGCTTAGCGCTACGGGCAAATATGTCGATATGTTTGGACAGCTTCGCTTGTCGGCAGGAGAAATCCTGTTCATTTCGATTTGCGCGGGATTTGGCGAAGAAGTGTTATTCCGGGGCGCCATCCAGCCTCACCTGGGGCTTGGAATTACCTCCGTTTTGTTCGTAGGTCTTCATGGCTACCTTTCCTTCGTTAATTGGAGGATTTCGTTGTACGGCTTATTTATGACGGCAATTATTCTCCTCATGGGCTGGTCGGTGGAGCATGTTGGTTTATTGCCCGCCATTGCTGCCCATACCTTTATAGATGTAATCCTCCTTCGTTACCTTGTTAATGAGGCTGCCCGAAGAACCGCTACAGGCTCGGAGGTAAATGAATCCAATTCCTTTTGACGTGAAAAAAAAGCCAAAAAACAACGAAGACGGAATCGTCTATTCCACCAATCCTGCCTTTCAGTCGCTTGGCGATAGATTGCGATTTCCGGATGAACCCGAATCTACCGCCTCATCCATACAGGCGCAGGATTTGCGCATTTGGCTCGAGAAGCGGAACGGTAAGCCTTGTACAATAATTAAAGGGTTTAAGGGAAATCAGGCCGAACTTCGCGAACTCGGAAAAACTATCCGCCAGAAGTGCAGTGTTGGTGGAGCCGAAAAAGACGGGGAGATAATACTGCAGGGAGATATCAGAGATAAGGTGGTGGACATACTGGCGCAAGCCGGACATAAATCAAAAAAAGCAGGTTCATGAGTCAATTCCAGTATATCACTCCTTTTCCCGAACTCGAGGGAAAGACTTTCGAAATGGTAGCTAAAACTTTTGAGGGCTTCGAAGAGCTGCTTGTGTCGGAATTGACCGGGATGGGTGCCCAGGAGGCAAAAGCCGGTTTCCGCGCCGTGGAGTTTAAGGGCGACCTTAATACGCTTTATCGCACAAATATCTCTTCAAGATTAGCATTGCGAATTTTGGTGCCTTGGGTAAGGTTCCGCGCTCAATCGCCTGAGCAGTTATATAGGCTTGCCATGCAACTGCCATTTGAACAGGTGTTGGAACTGCGCCAGACATTTGCTATCGACGCAGCCGTTAGCTCGACCATTTTTACGCATTCACAGTTTGCTTCGTTGAAACTTAAGGATGCCATAGCCGACCGATTCAGACAACGCACGGGCGAACGACCGAATGTTGAGGTCGACCGCCCCGACATACGCTTTAATTTGCTGGTTCGAGAAGATGAAATTACCATTCTGATCGATAGTTCGGGCGAGTCACTTCATAAGCGCGGATACCGAGGAAGCGGAGGTTCAGCGCCAATTAATGAAGCTCTTGCTGCGGGTCTGCTTCTTATGGCCGGTTATGACGGTTCGCAGCCTCTGCTCGATCCAATGTGCGGTTCCGGAACCATACTTTGCGAAGCCCTGCTTATCGCTTCGCGGCAATTGCCCAATGCGGGCCGCCATTACTATAGTTTCAGGAACTGGAAGTCTTTCGATGAGGCCGAATTCGCTGCTATTCGCAAGCAATTGTTGGCAATGGTTCAAACGCCTCAGCATATTATTGCAGGATCAGATATAAGTAAAAAGCAGCTGGCTCTTTCCCGCGAGCATCTCGATGAATTGAAGTTTGGCGAACGCGTGCAGCTTAGTCTGTGCGATTTTTTGGAGGTTCAGCCCCCGGAAGCTCAGGGAATTCTTATAATGAATCCACCCTATGGCGAGCGCTTGCCCCTGGATGAAGCGGAGGAGTTTTATGGTAATCTCGGAAGCCGATTTAAGCACTCCTGGTCGGGGTGGAAAGTTTGGATTATTTCCTCGCACCTGGAAGCGCTTAAGCGCATCGGTCTTAAGCCATTTCGCAAGAAGAAGATGTATAATGGCCCACTGGAATGTCTATTTCTGGGCTACGACATGTTTAGGGGTACGTTGAAAGAAAAGAAGTCGGAAAACTGATCTTTTTGGTGCAATTTGTAGCAAGCCAGAACGGGTTCACCCGATAAATTAACTGCCGTAATAGTCATAATTTAGCAGAGTTAAGCCTTTAGGAATAGCAGTATATTTTCTATTCAGCTAAAGGTCTTTCGAAAACTTGCCCTATGCTGCCATGGGCTGGCATTTATTGTTTTAAATCCCCGGTCGTGAGAAAATCTATAGATCTTTTCGTATTCTTATTTATAACGTGCCTAACCGCGTGTTCATATAAAATGGAAAAAGCAGACCTCATCGTCCACAATGCCCACATCTGTTCCATGGATCCAAAAAATACCGTGTATCAGGCTATGGCCATTCGTGACGGACGTATACTGGAGTTAGGAGCTGAGCGCCAGATTCTGAACAAGTATTCTGCCGGGAAAATGGTGGATGCCGCCGGAAAAACAATTTATCCGGGATTTATAGATGCCCATTGCCACTTCCTGTATTACGCTCTTGGGTTGAGGGAGGTTAACTTGGTTGGTGTGCGGTCCATGGAGGAGGTAATTGCGCGAATTGAAGAACACCGAAAGCAGTATTCAGGAACGTGGATAATAGGCCGTGGATGGGATCAAAACGATTGGGAAGACAAGCGCTTTCCCGATCGCACACTTCTGGACAGTCTCTACTCTGATATTCCTGTGTATTTATCGAGAGTTGACGGGCACGCTGCGCTTGCCAATGCCAAGGTACTGGAACTCGCCGGTATTACGCCCAAAACCACCATTCAAGGAGGCGAGGTGGAAGTAATTGCCGGGCGTTGTACCGGAATTCTAGTGGATAATGCAATGCAATTGGTAGATGCAGTAAAGCCTCCTTACAGCGATGAAGAAAAAATAGAGGCGATGATGGAAGCCGAGCGAAACTGTTTTTCGGTAGGGCTAACCGGGTTGGTGGATGCGGGTTTAGATGTGCAAGACATACTGCTTATTAAACAGGCACAAGACTCTGGAAAGATGCGAATGAAACTGAATATTATGATCTCCGATAAGGAGCAGAATATAGATTGGTTTCGCGAAAATGGCCCCCTTCGCGCCCCATCCCTGAGTGTTACCGGCTTTAAGTTTTTCGCAGATGGCGCGCTGGGGTCCCGCGGAGCATGTCTTCTCGAACCGTACAGCGATGTTGCCGGCGATTATCATGGTTTATTGCTTTCTGATAGCGCGTACTTCAGGGATATGGCTAAGATGTGCTACGATTTGGGCTTCCAGATGAATACACACTGCATTGGAGATTCCGCCAACCGACTCATCCTTACTATATATAGTGAGGTGCTTAAGGGGCAAAATGACAGAAGGTGGCGTATAGAGCACGCGCAGGTGGTACATTCCGAGGATCTTGGTAAGTATGGTGCTTTTACTGTTATACCATCTGTGCAACCTACCCATGCTACCTCTGATATGTATTGGGCTGGCGAACGCTTAGGTAAAGAGAGGATGGCCAGTGCCTATGCATTCCGGGAACTTAAGGAGCAACTGGGCTGGATACCATTGGGCACGGACTTCCCTGTGGAAGATATAAATCCGGTAAACACTTACAGAGCGGCGGTATACAGGCGCGATAGGGAGGGGTATCCTCCGTCAGGCTTTCAGCCCGAAAATGCGCTGACAGCGGAGGACGCCCTTCGCGGAATGACGATCTGGGCAGCTCTTTCCTTTTTTGAGGAGAACGATCGCGGGAGCCTTGAACCCGGCAAGGCTGCGGATTTTGTTTTATTTAATATGGATCTCACTAAATCACCCTTTGAAAAGTTGGGAGAAGCTAAATGTCTGGGTACCTGGATTAATGGGGAGAATGTCTTTCAAAGCGAATAAGAAACTTTGAATTCGTTGGCAGCAAAGTTTTCCGACTGGGGACATTTGCACGAAGCATTGGGCGCCTTGCCGGACGAAGCGATATCGCTTGGTGGCGGATCCATTAGCAACGCAATGCGGATTCGCGTCGGGGGCAATTTTTACTTTATGAAGTATATTAGGCGAAGTCTTCCGGATTTTTTTCTAAAGGAGAAAATTGGTCTTGACTTGCTTCGTCATTCCTGCTCATTGAGAATTCCTGAGGTATTTGCCTTGGGAAGAGATGAAGAAGCGGACTGGATAGTTATGGAGTATATCGAATCCTCGCAGGCACTCCCTGAAAGCTGGTCTCATCTTGGATACGCAATGGCTGGATTGCACGGATGTTCCAAAACTCATTTTGGGTTGAATTGCGACAATTATATAGGAGAACTTGTGCAGCGGAATGAACTCGCGACCGACTGGGAGACCTTCTTTGTAAGAAGCAGGCTTATGCCATTGGTTTCAAGTGCAAAAGAGCATTTCAGCAGCCTGGATCAAATGAAATGGGAGCGTTTATATCAAACTATAGGGAATTTCGGGTTCACCCGAAAACCGGCACTGTTGCATGGTGATTTGTGGCAAGGCAATGTTATGTTTTCTTCGGTTGGAGCGGTCTTGATAGATCCCGCCGTATATTTCGGTGTTCCGGAGATGGACATCGGCATGTCCCGGTTATTTGGCGGTTTTAACAAGGTTTTTTATGATTCATGGTATGAAGAAGCGAAACCGGAGCCGGGCTGGCAGGAGAGAGCAGAACTTTGCAATCTGTATCCACTATTGGTTCATTTGAACCTTTTCGGTGCAGGATATCTTTCATCCGTAAGGCAACTTTTAAACCGTTACGTATAGTAATTGTATGAGTAGAATTATCGCATTCAGTGTAATCTTTATAGCCGCCGTGCTTGTTGGCTATTTTATTATTGTATCCAGGTATGAGCCTCTGCCTGTATATGCGCCTCGGGATATTAATCCCCGACTGGTAGATAGTTCCCTGCAATCGGCAGAGCAAGAACATTATGTGGCATCCTTTCGCCTCGTTAATCAACTTGGAGATACCGTAACGGAGAAGGAACTGGGGAACAAAGTGTATGTCGCGGATTTTTTCTTTACCCGTTGTCTTACGATATGCCCGGTAATGAGCGCGAATATGAAGAAAGTTCAGGAGGCACTTCGCGATATTCCGGACTTTATGATTTTGTCGCATTCTGTAACGCCGGAAGCTGATTCTGCGTCAGTACTTAAAGAATATGGAGAACGATACGATACAGATCCGGCGCGTTGGTGGTTGTTGAGCGGTAATAAGAAGCACATATACGATTTGGCGAGAAAATCATATTTCGCCGTATTGGATGAGGGTGATGGAGGCATGCAGGATTTTATTCATACGGAGAATTTCGTGTTAGTAGACAAAGAAAAAAGACTTCGCGGATTTTATGATGGTACGCGGGAGAAGGAAGTACAACGCCTGATAGACGACGTACGAAGGCTAATGAAAGAATATGAAAACGAATAACAATGGGAGAAGTAAATGTATGTATTACGGGCGCTTCCAGAGGATTGGGAAGGGCCCTAACGAAGTATCTTGTGCAGGAATGTGGCTGCAGGGTCTTTGCTGTTTCTCGCGATGCTGCCCGGATGCTGAGTCTTAAGGAAGAATGCGGTTCTGGCTTGGAGTTTCTGGTCGCCGATTTGATGAACCCGCGGGCATCTTCTGCGATAAGCGAATGGTTATCGGATCGTATTGAAAGTTTGGATATCTTGTACAATAACGCCGGTTATTTGGTGAATAAGCCAATAGAAGATATGCGAGAGCCAGATTTTGACAGGATGATACATGTTAACTATAAGGCACCATATTTTCTTACTCAGGCCTTATTGCCATTATTGCGCAAGGGCAATAAGAAGCACATCGTTAATATAGGAAGTATGGGAGGGGTGCAGGGGAGCGCGAAGTTCGCAGGATTGTCGGTATACAGCAGTAGCAAAGGAGCCATTAGTATTCTTACGGAATGTTTAGCAGAGGAGTTGAAGGGGGAGGGTATTAGTGTGAATTGCCTTGCCTTAGGTTCGGTTCAGACGGAGATGTTAGCAGAGGCATTTCCGGGATATAAAGCGGAAATGAGTGCCGAATTGATGGCAGAGTTGGTGGGTGTTTTCGGCTTGGAATGGGGAAAAGGGGTAAGTGGCAAGGTAATTCCACTGGCAAAAGTATCGGTGTAAATAGCTGTTAATGAGCGGTGAAAGAAAAAAGATCAAAAAAATAGGCCGAAAAATTTGGATAAGAGCAAAGTCGATGTATCTTTGCACCCGCTTTGAATGCAAGGCGCTATTCGGAAGAAGGGAAGAAATGAGAGAAGCAAGAGGGTGAAAAAAATATTTTCAACAAGTGCTTGCGGATTCCGAAAAATAGTTGTTACCTTTGCAGCCTGAAATTTCGAAAGGGGTTTCGGGAGCTCACCGAAGGGTGAGCGCTAGAGTCGACAAACGTTCTTTGAAAGAATGCAACAGCAAAACTCGTCATTCAAGACCAGGAATATTAAACTTTTACCTACAATGGAGAGTTTGATCCTGGCTCAGGATGAACGCTAGCGGCAGGCTTAACACATGCAAGTCGAGGGGTAGCGGGGGAAAGCTTGCTTTCCCGCCGACGACCGGCGCACGGGTGCGTAACACGTATGCAACCTACCTCTTACTGGGGGATAGCCCAGAGAAATCTGGATTAATACCCCATAATATCATTGGATCGCATGGTTTGATGATTAAAGAATTTCGGTAAGAGATGGGCATGCGTCCGATTAGCTAGTTGGTGAGGTAACGGCTCACCAAGGCGACGATCGGTAGGGGGTCTGAGAGGATGATCCCCCACACTGGTACTGAGACACGGACCAGACTCCTACGGGAGGCAGCAGTGAGGAATATTGGGCAATGGACGCAAGTCTGACCCAGCCATGCCGCGTGCAGGATGACGGCCCTATGGGTTGTAAACTGCTTTTCTATGGGAAGAAACCCCCGTACGTGTACGGGGCTGACGGTACCATAGGAATAAGCACCGGCTAACTCCGTGCCAGCAGCCGCGGTAATACGGAGGGTGCAAGCGTTATCCGGATTTATTGGGTTTAAAGGGTCCGTAGGCGGGATTCTAAGTCAGTGGTGAAAGCCTGCAGCTCAACTGTAGAATTGCCATTGATACTGGAGTTCTTGAGTATAATTGAAGTTGGCGGAATGTGTCATGTAGCGGTGAAATGCTTAGATATGACACAGAACTCCGATTGCGAAGGCAGCTAACTAAGTTATTACTGACGCTGAGGGACGAAAGCGTGGGGATCAAACAGGATTAGATACCCTGGTAGTCCACGCTGTAAACGATGATTACTCGATATTGGCGCAAGTCAGTGTCCAAGCGAAAGCGTTAAGTAATCCACCTGGGGAGTACGGTCGCAAGACTGAAACTCAAAGGAATTGACGGGGGCCCGCACAAGCGGTGGAGCATGTGGTTTAATTCGATGATACGCGAGGAACCTTACCAGGGCTTGAACGCATTTTGACAGATCGGGAAACCGGTCCTTCTTCGGACAATTTGCGAGGTGCTGCATGGCTGTCGTCAGCTCGTGCCGTGAGGTGTCGGGTTAAGTCCCATAACGAGCGCAACCCCTATTTCTAGTTGCCAGCGGATAATGCCGGGGACTCTAGAGAAACTGCCAGCGTAAGCTGTGAGGAAGGTGGGGACGACGTCAAGTCATCACGGCCCTTACGTCCTGGGCGACACACGTGCTACAATGGCAAGGACAGAGAGCTGCAACCCCGCGAGGGTGAGCGAATCTTAAAACCTTGTCTCAGTTCGGATCGAAGTCTGCAACCCGACTTCGTGAAGTTGGAATCGCTAGTAATCGCGCATCAGCCATGGCGCGGTGAATACGTTCCCGGGCCTTGTACACACCGCCCGTCAAGCCATGGAAGCTGGGGGCGCCTGAAGTCGGTCACCGAAAGGAGCTGCCTAGGGCGAAACCAGTAACTGGGGCTAAGTCGTAACAAGGTAGCCGTACCGGAAGGTGTGGCTGGAATACCTCCTTTTTAGAGAAAAGTCTTGATTGATAGTTAGCTGTTGCATTCTTCATTTTAATCTAGTCCTGTAGCTCAGTTGGTTAGAGCGCTACACTGATAATGTAGAGGTCCGCAGTTCAAATCTGCGCAGGACTACGGGTTAAAATGGGGATGGAGATAATGCCGTGAGGCTCTCCCGGCGTAATAACCGGGTCCCGATAGATCTCTGGGGGATTAGCTCAGTTGGCTAGAGCGCCTGCTTTGCAAGCAGGAGGTCATCGGTTCGACTCCGATATTCTCCACCAATCATTACCAAACGGGTATTGATGTATAAGATGTTACGGGGATTTCAGCTCTCGGTAGAGCGTTCACTTAATTTAAGTGAATTCCAGTCGGTTCAACTCCGATATTCTCCGCTCCAATCGTTCTTTGATATATTGATAGAACATTGCGTAAAAGCAAAGAAGAGCAATCGGTGGATGCCTTGGCTCTCGATAGCGATGAAGGACGTGATAAGCTGCGATAAGCTATACGGAGCTGCAAATAAGCGTTATACGTATAGATTTCCGAATGGGGAAACCCTATAATCCGAAAGGAGGCGCACCCGGCGAACTGAAACATCTAAGTACCCGGAGGAAAAGAAAACAATAGTGATTCCCTCAGTAGTGGCGAGCGAAAGGGGAATAGCCTAAACCGTTGTCGTTTCGGCGATAACGGGGTTGTAGGACTACGATATGGAATTGAGTTAAGTAACAAAACAGTCTGGAAAGTCGGACCACAGAGGGTGATAGTCCCGTATGTTATGACACTTTATCCTAGTATTATCCTGAGTAGGGCGGGACACGTGAAATCCTGTCTGAATCTGCCAGAACCATCTGGTAAGGCTAAATATATCGAGAGACCGATAGTGAACCAGTACTGTGAAGGAAAGGTGAAAAGAACCCTGAAAAAGGGAGTGAAATAGAACCTGAAACCGGTTGCTTACAAGCGGACGGAGCCTACGGGTGACGTCGTGCCTTTTGCATAATGAGCCTACGAGTTACTCCTCACTGGCAAGGTTAAGGATTTAAGATCCGGAGCCGAAGCGAAAGCGAGTCTGAACAGGGCGTTCAGTCAGTGGGGGTAGACGCGAAACCTTGTGATCTACCCATGGTCAGGTTGAAGCCTCGGTAAAACGAGGTGGAGGACCGAACCGGTTAACGTTGAAAAGTTTTCGGATGAACTGTGGGTAGGGGTGAAAGGCTAATCAAACTGGGAAATAGCTCGTTCTCCCCGAAATGCATTTAGGTGCAGCCTCGGGGTTAAGTATCGCAGAGGTAGAGCTACTGATTGGGCTAGGGGGCTTCACCGCCTACCAAACCCTGACAAACTCCGAATGCTGCGATATATACCCGGGAGTGAGGGCATGGGTGCTAAGGTCCATGTCCGAGAGGGAAAGAACCCAGACCATCTGCTAAGGTCCCTAAATATGCGCTAAGTTGTTTAAACGTGGTGTGGTCGCATTGACAGCTAGGATGTTGGCTTGGAAGCAGCCATTCATTTAAAGAGTGCGTAACAGCTCACTAGTCGAGCGACCATGCGTGGATAATAAGCGGGCATAAGTGCATTACCGAAGCAGTGGATTTATGGTAGGGGAGCATTCCAGCGGCATCGAAGCTATACCGTAAGGTGTGGTGGAGCTTCTGGAAAAGAAAATGTAGGCATAAGTAACGATTAAACGGGTGAAAAACCCGTTCGCCGATTGACTAAGGTTTCCTGATCAACGTTAATCGAATCAGGGTTAGTCGGCCCCTAAGGCGAACCCGAAAGGGGTAGTCGATGGGAAACAGGTTAATATTCCTGTACCAAATTGTGTTGGAACAGATGACGGAGAAGTGAAAGGTCCGCGCACTGACGGAATAGTGCGTTAAAGGGTGTAGGTCCGCCGAACCTGATAGTACCGCGAGTCTTCGGACGAGCGGATAGTGACCCTAATCATGCTCCCAAGAAAAGTCTGTCTCTGTATAGCAATTTGACCGTACTAAAACCGACACAGGTAGTCAAGGAGAGAATCCTAAGGCGCTCGAGTGAATCACGGTTAAGGAACTAGGCAAATTTGACTCGTAACTTCGGAAAAAGAGTCGCCCTGAGCAATCAGGGCCGCAGCGAAAGGGTCCAGGCGACTGTTTAGCAAAAACACATGGCTCTGCTAAATCGAAAGATGACGTATAGGGCCTGACACCTGCCCGGTGCCGGAAGGTTAAGAGGAGATGTTAGCTTCGGCGAAGCATTGAATTGAAGCCCCGGTAAACGGCGGCCGTAACTATAACGGTCCTAAGGTAGCGAAATTCCTTGTCGGGTAAGTTCCGACCTGCACGAATGGTGTAACGATCTGGACACTGTCTCAACCGTGAGCTCGGTGAAATTGTAGTATCGGTGAAGATGCCGATTACCCGTAACGGGACGGAAAGACCCCGTGAACCTTCACTATAGCTTAGCATTGAAATTGGTTCATTAATGTGTAGGATAGGTGGGAGACTTTGAAGC
>Ga0315906_10009156_pt1 | contig 11811 bp, 17 predicted proteins | sample LakEriMetagenome_4_FD_203526 | JGI IMG/M metagenome (GOLD analysis project Ga0315906, IMG submission 203526) | Freshwater fungal communities from buoy surface, Lake Erie, Ohio, United States - Buoy 2 MA122 | ecosystem: Environmental > Aquatic > Freshwater > Lake > Lake biofilm | place: USA... | reverse complement strand
CCATTCTATTCTTGATCTCAGTCTTATCTTCAGTGAAAGTAAAGTGGTTAGTCTCTTCTAAGAACTCTACTACAATGTTAGTAACACCAAGACCTACACGCTTGTCTTTTAATTCAGGATACATAGCATAGACATCTTCGCTGATGCCTAGGCTAAGTATCTGAATAGGTATTTTTGGACCATCATAATCTAGCAAACTGTCGATGTTTGACTTCTTCTCAAATGATGCTTTATAGTCTTCTGTAACTGTTTTACCAACTACTTGAGCTACACATTGAGTAGCAAATAAAGTCATCAATGCGAAGTATGCAATAACAATTAAAACAGTTTTAGTTGTGCTAGATATCTTTTTCATTATTCGTTACCTTTTCTCTTGTTTATAAACTTATCAACTGAAGCAATACCAAATGCTCCAAGTACAATTACCATAAAACCATCGAATACAAACTCGTGGATAGGCATGTTCTTGCCCATAACACCAGTTATTACGTCAGCGATTAAAGTCACTACCATCATCAAGAAGGCAGTAAAACCTACAACTGACTTTTCATTGATTGTGTTTGAATCATCAAACAACTGCTTCAACCAATTTTTCATGTTTACAAGGTTTAATTGTTATTAATGGGAGTCATCATAAGCGTCTTTCAAAAGACCGCACTTTTGACACTCCAACTCTCCGTCGTTGTCAGAGTCACCCCAAACGTGCTCACATTGTCTATGAGCCTTTAGTTCGTGCTCTAATTTTAGCTTCTCCATTTCTTGCTCATGCTCTTGTTCATCTAGCTCCATAATTTGACGATGCTCTTGCTCGTCTTTCTTAAGGTCATAGTTCTGCTTGTTTTCAGTGACAGCTAGTTCACGAGCAGCTTGAGCACCAGCTACAAATGCATCTGGTATAATTGGAGTATAAGGTTTGTTAGTTTCTTTCATGTCATTTGTATGTGACATAGATGTACCGTCTTCTTCGTCCATCTTTTGAACTAACATTTTGTCTTTGTCTGTATCACTGAACCAGTAGTCAATGATTTTGCCATAACTACCAATGAAAGCACCTAGTAACAATAATAGGAGTTCTTTCCATTCGGCAGCCATAGGTGTTTGTAGTCCAATAGCAGTAAACATTCCTGCCATTATTAACATGAATCCACCTAAAACTAACGCAGTGATAAACCATCTGCGTTTCATCATAGCATTTAATAGGTCTCTAAAACCTGTAGGTTGTTGGCTCATATACAATTACCATTTTGGTTCTTCTGTGAATTCTTTTTTCTTTGGAGCTGGAGCTGGTTGAGCAGCTGGCTTTTCAACTACACGCTCAATTACTTTAGTTCCACCAGCAGATTGTTGCTGAGTGTTGTTAGTTGTAATGTTAATTACAGGAGCAGGAGCTGCTACAGGAGCTGGAGCAGGTTCATCACCACCAGTTACTTTAGTAATACCCCATGTGCCTAAACCCATAACAGCGGTTGTAGCAACACCAATGATAGTCTTCTTAAGGCCAGACCAAGTACCGTCGTTTGATTGTTCTAATTCTTCTGACATAAAATTAATTTTAAGCTTTAATGAATTGTTTAGTTAGTTTTTTATTGTTCTCGTTATCTAATACTAATAAATAGCGACCGTTAGCAGCTTGAGTTAGATCTATTTGCTTGATCACAGTAGTAATAAAAGCGTCACTTTGAATGCGCCCAACTTCTTTTATCAAGCGTCCTTGTATGTCGTATATTCTAGCAAGAGACTCCATGTTGTTGTTTGGGAATGTCACTACTAATTCAAAGAACCCACTAGTTGGGTTTGGTCTGATCATAGCAGTGATCTCTCTTTCTGGTTGAACTCCTGGCATTTGTCTTGTAGCTAGTACTACATAGTCAGACAAAAGATTGATATTGAAGTGGTCACCATTCTTATCTGCTGCGTCCATCAAGCTTCTAACATATACGTTAGTCATGATGTCGTTATTACCAATAGGAGAGAACTTCAACTTAAATGGAGTAACTGAACCAGCTAATGATCCTACTTTCTGATTGTTCATACCACCAAAACGAATGATACCGTTTGGCTCATCATGAGTTACATATTGTAACCATGGTGTTTGTATATTAGATATGATCTCTTCAAACTTAACTTTGGTTGGATCGTATCTCATCTCAAACTGTAGACCATCGTTGTTACGACCATTTGTATTGATATTGAAGTTAGCATACATTGCTTGGCCAGTTGGAGCAGTTACATTTGGTATAGTAACGTCTAATGTACCAATGTAGTTTGGTCTTGCAACCAAGTTACCTTGAGCATCGTATACTGGTGAAGAATGTGTTCTATCAACGTCACCTAGAATGAAGTACTTAATGTCTACTCCTGTTAGGTTAACTAGACCAACACTATCAAAGATGTGAGTTACACCATTGATATAACCAGACCAGTCATTCCATTGGTTAACACCAAGAGCAAGTGAATCGTATGTATTCTTTGGAAGTACATTGATCAACTTAGCAGTATCAATTGGTCTTAAGCCAGATACAGAAGCGTAGATAGAATATGGATCACCACCATCTAATGTACCTGTCTTATTAACATCAGCAATTAGATAAGCTAGACCGTTTCTTAAATACTGACGGCTATATGCTTGGTTTACATCTGTATTAATATACTCATCATAAGTCTTAACAGCATCAGATATTGTTACAGATTGATCTCTGATTGTAGCTAAAGGTGATGGGAATCTTACCTCAAGCTTGTACCTCGTGTTCTCATCAATATTATCAAGAGTGTAAGTACCATCAGCGTTTACAGTAACAGAATCAATGAAATTGTTATTGTTAGCTTGATAGCACCATACAACTGGTCTTAAAGTCATGCTAGGGCCAAGCCAAACTTTACCAGATAGAGTTAAGTTACCAAGAAGCTTGATAGCTAACTTCTGATTAGTTAGTTGAGCAACGTTGTCACCAATAGTAGTACCATCAACTTTAAACATACGAGCCCAGTTAACTGTGATAGTATCTGATACGTAGTTAGGAGCTACCTGATTGATCTTATATTTGTTGTGGATAATGTACCCATCAGCCGCGATAGTATTACCACTAGACAATACTAAGTAGTTACGTCCTATTGTCCAATCGTTGTTAGACGTATAGGTGTAAGTACCGTTAGTGTATGTATTGTACTTGTAGTTGTCCCAAGTCTTGTAGCTAACTGCAGGAGTCATACCGTTCACAGAAGCATCTACAGTTGTAGAGATGTGTGTAAGGAGTGTCTTCTTGTACTGCCAGTCAACTTGGAATGTACGAACATCAGCAGAGCCTGGTCTATAATACCAAGCAACGTCTAATGTATCACCACGACGAACTGTCGCTAGAGTTTGGAAGTGTCCAATCTGAGGTGTTTGAGAATAAGAAACGAAACTAATTAAAAGCGCTAGAGCTAATAATAGTTTTTTCATAGTAGTTTATCGATTAGGTTTAAAATGGTTTTTTTCAAAGCAGAACGGGCAGATGCTTGATTAAAACCACCACCTTCATCGATGATCATAGTTGAGGTAGATATTTCAGAACTAGTTCCAGTCGCAACATAATCTTTTACTTTCTTTCCGTCTAACAATAATGTACCTTTAATTCTAATGATGGTCTCGTTGTCAGTTTTATGGAAGACGCTTACACCAGTAGACGTTTGCTGAATATCGAAATAAACGATGTCCATGTTCAACGTATATGTTCCTGGCTCAACATCATCAACCAAAACCAGTTTATCTGACTTATCTAGAATAGCTTCTTCAGCTATATTCTTTAGGCCTAGTGTTAAGTTCTTGTTACCTTTCATTGGACCAAGCTTGATCTGATTGGTAACTGATCCCATAGCTATTTTATTAGGCTGTGCAGTAACACCTAAACATAAACATATAAATAAGAATACTAAGTATGTTTTGATACGCACTAATGAGATCGATTGGTTACATATAAATATATAAAAAAAGGGCAGTTCGCGAACGAACCACCCTTAAAAAATAGATGGGAATAATGATTACCCACAATCCAGTACGGACCCCTTTTCACCCACTGTCCACCTAGATGATCAATCTACGTGTTAACGACAGGTTGGCTTGACTACCAACAACGCCTGCAGAGATCATATTGCTATAGTTCTTCAGCGTATCCAGAGCGTCCATTACGTTGGCCAACGCAGAACGATGGTGGTTTAATCTCATCCGCCTGTGAAACCCAGCTAGCGGCTTTTCAACCGTTTCACCAGTGCCTTAACCCCTCTCAAGAGTTTATTCGGCCACAGTTTTACTTTCTTTGTTCTAGCCTACGGAGCTAGAACTCTAACAGCGTATATAAATATACAAAGATATACGAAAATAATTAAAATTTACGGTCTAGTGGTAAACTTTTTTTGCATGGACATATTTGAGGACGGCGTCCTGGTACATGGCGTCTAGCTTGCATACGTCTGTGTTGCATAGCTCTAAACTGTTGTTCGGTCATGGTGATAATAACTTTACCATCTTTATGAACTACGTTAGGCTTTTCCCACATTTGTTGATGATCAACGAAGTCTCTAAACTGGTTAGGTAGAGGACGTTGCATCGGAGGTTGTGCCATAGCTACTGTACTTAGTAGAATAGCTACGATTGTTAATAGTTGTTTCATATTAATTAGAACCTTCTGTTTAATGAAGGTTTAGTTATGCTCCTGTATAAGAGGCTGGTTGTTCAGCCCAATACTCTCTTTCCATCTCTTCTGTCCAATCTGGAAAAAGATCTGCTTCGATTTCAAATCTAGAAGAGTCAAAACAATTAAAACCTTCTGGAGGCGTCATGCCTTCTAAATGATAATTACCTTTACTAGTAAAAGCGGCTACATTATAGAGTTCACCTTCTTTTAGAATAACACCGTCAGCTTTAATACAACGAACTAACATATATAAGATTGTTTTTTTATTGGTAAAGACGTTTCAACGGTAGTCTTTCCGAGCATTTCCCTCGACAACCTTGATTGATTACTGAGCAGTAGTATCAGCAACCTTTGCTGAATCAGCTACCAAAGTAGTGTCAGCGGCTACAACTGTTGAATCAACGGCTGTAGAATCTTGTGTAGGCTTAGATTCGCCTGTTCCGTTGCACGCAGCAAATGTTAAGGCTACGGCAAACACGATCATGATCTTCTTCATGTGCATTTTGTTTTTAATTAATACAAATATAAGAAACTCTATTGACTCTGATACAGTCAATCTTACTAGTTGACCACTTTATTTTTGGGTCTCTTTACTCTTGATAATGAGCTCACCTATTACTTCTAACTTTCCAACTAGGCGTTGAAATTCGGTTTGTGTCATGTCTACTTCTTCTGAAGCCTTGACTAATTTATCTAGTAGCTCTTTGTACTCTGTCTTTCCTTTCTCTGGATCGAACTTCCCTTTCTTGGCTTTGTCATAGTAAGGAAGTTTTACTATGAAGTGGTTATAGGTCAGCATGGAAATGCCACCTTTTTCTTTGGCGTTGTTTGCTATCTTTTCTGCACCATCACGACGCTTGGTAGAAAACTCTTCGAACTTCTCTGATTCGTTTACTACTTCGTTTAATATATCGATTAGCTTGTTCATTTTATTATTTTTTGCACCACCCAAGACATACTTTACCAAAAGTAATTTTCTGGATAAACAAACAGATTGCTTTTTTCATGTTAGTTTAAGTTTAGTTATTTTAGTAGATCGTAGTACTCTTTAAAGTGCTTTAGACGATCAGCCAGTCCAATTGTACCACCATTAACTCTCTTAGTCACCATAGTTACTACTTCAGGAGTAGCTCCTTTGTCAGCTAGTTTATGTAGGCCGTTCTTATTAAAGAACCAGGCGGCAGAAAGTAGTGGATATTGTGTAGCCACTAGATCTGGTGTAGCTGCGATATCTTGATTGATCGCTTTTCCAAAAGCAGTATAGTTGTCTTTACCAGTCAACTGAATGTAGCCACGGCCACGATATTTGTAACCATCTCCAGATGATTCTGGACCGTTACCCATTCTTGAGGCATAAACGAGGTTAGCAATCTTTTCAGGCTTTCTTTCATATAACTTTGCCTTTTCATCAGTTGGGAAGTATTTCTTGAATATACCACGAAGTCCTTTTAAACCGTAGTTTAGGTTCTCGTTAACTACTCTAAACTGTCCAGATTCATGGCCACATTGTGCCAAGAAGTGAGCAAGTCTTAAAGGTGTATTGATCTCGAACTTAGCTGCCGTGTCTGGAATTTGAGCTAATACTTTGTCTGGGATGTGTCCTTTCAATTTACTGATATCCATGCCTATATTTTATAGGTATAAATATCTACTAGGCTTGTTTAAAGGAATTAAAAGCGTTCTCTAATTGGCTCTTGGACATTGCTCCGGTGTGTCTGTAGGCTACGTTTCCTTGGTTGTCTAATATTACTAACGTAGGAATTGAGGTCACCTGGTATTGCTGAGACATGTTTGGATCATAATCTACATTGATATCTGTCCAATTAAGTCGCATCTCTCTTACAGTCTGCTCTACTAGAGGTTTGAATGACTTACAAGGGCCACACCAAGGGGCTCCAAAATACAATACTTGCATACTTTACTTTTTATGTTTGTTTAAATCTTGAGTAATATAGAATGTCATGAGTTCTCATTGTTCTTTTTGGCTTGAAGGTATAGGCTTGTTTAGGCTTATTCTTTTTCTGCCACTCTTCATAAATATCCTCTCTAGCCCAGCTGTCTGTTTGCTTCTTCATTTGCTTAAGTAAGAAGTCTCTTCTTTGTTCGTAACTCATAGATCAAATATAAAAAAAGCCCCTGAATTAGGGGCTCTTTTTGTTTATAGTGGGTAAGGATATTACTTACCGAAAGTGTAGCGAATACCTAACTGAGCTGTCCACACATCAAATACAGATGAATTGTACTGATATGTATCTTTTGCTAGATAAGTACCTGTAGCATCTCTCTGAGTAGCAAGGCGGTATGTTGGAACACCTGAAGCGTCACGGCTTACAAAGTTCAACAATTGTGGAGCAGTTGCACGTTGTGAAACACCCCATTTGTTGTTCAACATATTACCGAAGTTAAGAATGTCTGCTCTGATCTGGAAAGCATTACGCTTACCTTTGATCTTAACAAATACATCTTGAGCTACTGAGAAGTCGAATCTATGTAAGAACGGAAGGTCTAATGCATTTCTTTCTGCGTATTGACCTCTACGAGTTGATAGATATTCATCTTGATTGATGAATGCATCAAAAGCTGCTTGTTGTTGAGCTTCTGTATAAACTGTTGTTCCTACAGTAAGTGGTGCAAAACGAATGTCAGCGGCTTTCAATGGTACATATACTAGATCATTGTTAGATACGCGGTCACCGTTTAAGTCACCAGCAACAATGTAAGAGAATGGATTGTTTTGTGATCCTACGTAACCAAGAGTTACTGTAGTAGCACCACCATATTTCTTACCATAATCTAGACGGTAGCCTAACAAACCAACTAAACGATTCTTAACTACAAAGTCAGAAGTCGACAAGTTAAGTGTATTATTACCGAATACAGATACTGCAGACTGCCAGCTACCTGAAGCGATAGAACCAGCACTCATGAAGTCTTCAGCCATTGCATTAGTCCATGCAAAATATCCCCAAAGACCTTTAGATACAGGCTTCTCGAGTTTGAATGTAACTGAACGGTTGTATGCACCGTTTCTATTTGTTAGAACTGCAGCCATTGATACGTTGTCATTTACACGAACACCAGCATCAGTAGCAGCGTATAATGGTCTTGTATCAGCACCAAGAAGTGTTCCAACTGGTTTGTCTAAGTTAGCATTGTAATAATGAACAGCGTTAAGTGTTTTGTTATACAATACTTCAGCACTCAAGATCAAACCTAGCCAAGGTAATTTCTGATCAACAGCGATGTTGTTCTTCCATACTTGTGGCATTTTGTAGTTAGGATCTGTTAATGCTAGATCAAACGTAGATGGTAGAGTTGGTGTAGATGGAATAAAGTATTGATTAGGATTTGCTGTAAAACCATAAGCGGCTGCAGCAGTTCCTGATACATCAATAAACCCAGTTAGTACACCATTGTTACCAATCTGGTTAGATAAGAATACATAAGGAGGGCGACCAGTAAAGATACCAGTACCACCACGTACTTGTGTTTTGCCATTACCTTTAACATTCCAGTTGAACCCTAAACGTGGTTCAAGTAGAACTTGTGTCTTAGGCATTACACCTGTATTCCACTTCTCGCCATTTGCAAAAGTCATTGCAGTGATTGCTTTATTCTCTAAAGCAGTATTCTCGAAAGCAATGATATTGGCTCTTAGACCTGCAGTTAATTTCAAGTTCTTAAAGCCATTGTACTCATCTTGAATGTAGATATCAGTTCTAGTAGATTTCAAAGTTTGCATTGGCGCAACTCCACTAGGTAAAGCTGAGTATCTTAATTGGAAACGAGCAGGTGCAAATGTAGATGGACGACCACCATTTGCTAATGATTGATTAGCGGCTGTGTAGAAGTCGTTCAAACTATTGAAGATATAAACACCATTAGATGCTGGATAGAACAAGTTGTTTGACTGATATTGTTGGAAGTTAATACCATGTACTATTGTATGCTTGCCAGCATATTTTGTAATGTTGTTTGTTACATTAAACGTCCAATAGTTCAACTTGTTATCAGGAGTAAATGGATCGAAACCTACAGAAGTGTAGGTAGCAGAACCTTCACGAATATCAATTGTAGGGAACATGTTACTCAAGTAAGCACGATCTTCAATTTGCTTGTCGTAAGATACGATCAAGTTGTTGTGAAGTGTGTTAGAGATCTTAGAGTTCAATTCCAATACAGCTGAACGAGTGTTGTCTTGAATAATGTAACCACTATTCTTGAAAGACATAGCGTTATACTGTGTAGTTCTGTTACCAGCTCCGGCCGATTGAGAGTTAGAAATGTTTATCTCAGCGGATGAGTTATGGTGAACATAACGAGCAGTAAGCTTGTTTTTATCATTGATGTTCCAATCACTACGAATGAGAAATTTCTTTGATGAATTCACATTCGAGTACCCCTCCCATGGACCAGTTACATAGTTAAACTTCTCTTTCATGAAAGTAGAAAGAGCTAGCATGTCTGCATATTTAACACGACTGATCTGTGTACCTGTTAATGGAGAACCTTCAGAGATCCAAGTTGTACCTGGCTCTGTTCTTTCTATTTGCTCATAGTTACCGAAGATGAAAAGTTTGTTCTTAATAATAGGAGCTCCTAAACGAAGACCTTGTACTTTTTCATCAAACTTAGAAGCTGTTACAGTAGTACCACGAGCATTGTTACCAACATAGCGTGAAGAGTTATCACGTTGTGTTTGATAAACACTACCTTCAATTTCATTGGTACCTGAACGTGTTACTGCATTAATACCAGCGCCAGTAAAACCAGATTGACGAATGTCAAACGGTGCTACGTTTACTTGAAGCTGATCGATAGCGTCAAGAGAGATTGCTGAAGCACCAGTACGGCCACCAGCTTGAGCTGAAGAACCGAGACCAAAGTTGTTGTTAAATTGTGAACCGTCGATAGTAAAGTTGTTCATACGAGAGTCTTGTGCTCCGAATGATGTACCATTACCAAATGGATTGTACTTGGTAATACCATCGATTGTTCTTGCTCCTGTGATAGGAATAGATGTAAGTTCACGACGAGTAAATTGTTGAGCGGCTCCAGTTCTTTCTTTAGAGAAGATACCGTTACGACCAGCTCCAACAACCACTTCTTTAAGAGCCTTTACTTCGTCAATCAAAGAGAAGTCAACGTTAGATGTCAAACCTAACTGAGTGTTAACCTCTGTGATTTCGCCCATTTTGTAGCCGACGAAGGATGCGTGAATGGTGTAAGGTCCACCTACACGAACTGCAGGAAGAACATACACACCTTGCTTGTTGGTACTAGTAGTGTACTGAGTACCGGTTGGGAGATGGGTTGCATGAATTGACGCACCCACCAACACTTCATTCTTGTCATTTTTTACTACTCCAGAGATTTGGGATGTGGTGATTTGACCAAACCCAACAAATGCACTAAGTAGAAAAAATAACGACAGAATCGCTTTTTTCATACGTGTTTGTTTTGGTTAAAAAATAGAGAGTGAGAAATACTACCTCCGTAAGGACTACGGAAATATAAAGATTTATGTATATAATTCGAAACGTCCATTCTATAATAAATATCCTCCAGGCCTCCAGATTCCGAAGAAAGTGTTAACAAACCATTATCAATTTCAGAGCTTGTACTTTCTTCCTTTCTCTGTTAGACCATATACAATTTCACCTGATTCGTTGATTAATGCTTCAATAACTCCTTTGTCGACCATACCGTTTAAAAGGTCTTGGGTATATTGTAAGCCTGCGTCTTCATAACACTTTTCTATCTCTTCTATATGAAGCATGAATGTTTCTCTGTTGCCAAGAATATAGTCGTTATAACTTTTGATCGCAGCGTCATAAACATTTTTACACCAATAGTTCAATAAGTCTAGAGGCATTTCATCACTAGGAGCTTCTCTTAGTGTGTCGATTAATATCTTAGCGTAGTCTTCTCCTGAGTTTATATTGTCTAGCATAGAGTTAGTCTTTTATTTTTAGACCGTAGTTCATGTCAAACATAGCCATTTCAGTCTCTGCTTGCTGTTGTAGTACTTTCAAATGGCGCTTGATGAACTTAACTCCCCATTCACGCCACTGTTTGTTTTGCTCTTCAGTCATTGTCCACTCATAGTACCATTGATCTTTTCTACCGACAATGTCTTCATACTTTACATCGTGGCCAGCAATCTTGAACATTTCATTGATCAACGCTTTCGAGATCTGTAGTCTGTCTAATCTTCCCATAACATTTATTTTTTAGTCCCACCAACTCTCGATATGTTTATCGAGTAATTTAAATAGTATACGTTTTGCTTTTTCTTGCTTTTCTTCAGCTAACTCTATTTTTTCTTTAGTTATATTGTCGTCATTCACCATCTCCATCAGATAGTCTTCATTCTGCACCTTTTCAATCAACTTAACACACAACATCATTCTATCTGCATCATAGTTAGAATTAACATGATAACCGTGCTTACGAGTATGATCTGCTGTCAATATCAACTTATGTTTTAGAACCTCAAGAATATAATAGTAGTCCCATTGTTCATCTTGCCATATAATAGGAAGCCAACGAAGTAGATTCTTAGTGCGTCTTATTATTCTTCTGATCCTCCACATACGTAACAAATATAAACAACTTTTGTTACAAAATGATCACAATCTTATTAGTGGTACGTCTATTTTGGTATGAAGTACGTGTCTAGGCTGGCCTGACTTTGTAAAACCTATACTATAGGCTTTGTGTTTTATGATAGGTGTTACTTCAACTATTCTATAGTCTTCAGGGTTATTTCCCCAAATACACAATACCTTCTTACAAGTGGTAGCCATTTTCTGGATCCAATCGTCATTCTCTTGTAGAACAGGCTTGTCTATTTTTTTTAACTGTTTAGGATCTGGTGTTATATAACTATATAGATTAGTTATAAATAGACTATCAAAACCTTCACGTTTTGCAATTTTTGATAATGCAGACACAGTCAAGTTCTTGCCATCTTTTGTTATAGACGGGTTTAAACCAACTACACCTAGCGGGTTTGTCATTGATTCTTGATAGAACCAACTAGCAAACTGGTGTTTACCACATCGACTCTTAAACTTTCTTACCTTCAGATTCACGACGCTTTTTCATTAAGTCTCTAACGTATATAAATAGCTCA
>Ga0315906_10009152_pt1 | contig 11813 bp, 20 predicted proteins | sample LakEriMetagenome_4_FD_203526 | JGI IMG/M metagenome (GOLD analysis project Ga0315906, IMG submission 203526) | Freshwater fungal communities from buoy surface, Lake Erie, Ohio, United States - Buoy 2 MA122 | ecosystem: Environmental > Aquatic > Freshwater > Lake > Lake biofilm | place: USA... | reverse complement strand
CAACACTCATCATTATATGAAACATTTAGCTCCTTTAGAATCTTTCTTATTAAAGGCAAAAGTTCGTCTGTAGCTTCTTTGGTATACTTCAAAATACCTTTGGTTAATCCAGCTCTACGTATGTTCCCAGCCATAAAATAGTTTTAATAGGTGATTATTACACCAGATATTTCTTCACATCATACTGCTCCTCAGGTTTAAAATAGAGCTTCATAAACCAAGGATAGTGTACGTTAGCTACTACTTTTTTATGAAAAACAGCTTGTTCCAACTGACGAACATCCTTTTCAAGATTCTCTATTTTTGTCTTGTCAATGTTAGACTGAGCTAAAAGCATCTTGACATCTGCTCTCATTTCAGAGATGTCACGCCAAATCATTAGTGCTAAAAAACTCACTAATGATGGGAATAAATAAGCCTTTAGCTTGCTGATAATGGGATGCTCCCTATTTTCTGCAGCCATGTTCCAAAAAAATTTATATATTTACAAACAAACAATTTACAGTCTAAATGACCATCCTGCTGGGGTAAAACCCTGATTTACAATGATTTAGGATTGTAGCACAGAGGATGTGCAAGTTAACTAGAGCGTATTAACTTAGGGTTTTGTATGTACCCCCAGCAGAGCACGGTCTATTTTGAAACTCGTTGTACAATTATAATATACAAAATTTTTACGTATTTACCAATTTTAAATAATAGGATATGATTAGAAAAGCTACATCAAAAGATGACCAAATTGTTAGAATACTCTGTAAAGAGTTTTTAGAAAGGATTAAAAAGGAGACTGGTAAAGACTATAATATCCAGATAGTGAATAACACTATTATCACCTCAATGACTGAGCAGATATACCCCAAAAGAATTATATCCTTATATGAGCTAGAGGAAATAATTCTAAAGAATTTCCCTGGGAATTTTACAGAAAGAGACTTAAAGTCAAAAAATAGACAAAGAGAGCTTGCTGATGCCAGATCAATGTTCTGCTATTTTGCTAATAGAATCTTTGCATTCACTATTTCTTCAATAGCTAGACATCTGCAAAAGCATCATACAAGTATAATCCATCACATTAGAAAAGCAGAGATGTTAGCAGAGTCTGACTATGACTACGCCACCTTATTTAAATCAATAAAAGAAAAACTTAAAACATCATATGAAGAAGTTTTTTAATATGATTATCAGCTTAGGTCTTTCCCCTAATGAAGCATATGTGCTTTTATGCTTGAAGAGTGGTGAGAAACCTCAGATGGTTAATATTGATGAAACCCTAAAAGTCCTTTATCAAAAAGGTATGATCACTACACTTTGTCATATAACTAGTAAGGGACTAAGTGTAGGTGACAAGCTAGAAAAGATAAAAAGATCATCTAAAAAACAATTAACAGAAGAGGATAAAACAAAAATTGAAGAGTATAGACAGCTGTTCCCTAAAGGTAAACTACCCTCTGGTTATCCCGCCAGAGTATCAGTGAAGGAATTAGAGAAGAAATTTGAGCATTTCTTCTCAAACTATGACTATGATTGGGACATAGTTATAAAAGCCACTAAAAAGTATATACAAGAGCATGAGCCTAATTATGACTATATGAAGACCTCAAGCTATTTTATATACAAATCTGGTTTAGACAAGACCTTAGTATCAACTCTATCATCTTATTGTGATATGATACTAGAGTCTGATGATGATGATAACCAATCTATTACATTTTCAAGAGCGTTATAATATGAGTGTATTAAAAATTTATTCAGCTAAATACTGGCATGATAGTCCAGTTATTATAGGTAGTCATGAAGCATTAGGAAGATTAAGAGATCTTATAGATAGGAGTCTATCTAATCCTACAGATTGTGTTCATGATGAGTTTATAGAATCAGATGGTAAAGACTTTTTAGTCAAAGTAAGGGTTTGCGATGCTGAACAACTTCAGTTAGAAGACTTACCCGTTCATTATGATGAGGAGGAGCTAACAGATACAGAAAAGAAATTCCTTTATGATTTTGTAAATGAAAGTCATTATGGGTAGTAAAGTTTTTCAAAGACTATTGTTGTCATTCACATTCTCTTTTGTGACATGGATGATTGTAGATTTAGTGTTAATAACTATCCCATTTTGGAAGTGTTTTATTTTTGAAATATTCATTGTATTGATGCTAAAATTGTATATATTTGTATGCATCAAATTTGATTTCATAAACCCTCCATATGGCGAATCTGATTCACATCAGTGATGTTTACCAAGCTGGTCTTACATATATTGATCAGCGAAAAAAAGGTATAATTAAAAGCATCAAAACTCCTTGGTCTAAACTAAATGATATGACCATGAATGGTTTTGAGTGGAATAATATTATTGTTATTGGGGGTAGACCTGGATCAGGTAAAACCATGTTCACTAATATTATCACTAGAGATGCATTTAAACTTAATCCAGAACAAGAATTTGGTGTATTAGACTTTCAGTTTGAGATGATTTCCAGAAGTATAGCCCTAAGAGAAATAGCAGGTAAACTTGGCAAAGACATGAGATCTCTTTCAAGTTGTTACAATCCTATATCAGATGAAGATTTTACTGCAGCATATCAATATGCTCAGGAAAATAAACATAGGAATATATGGACTGTTGACAAACCTTTAACTGTAAAAGAAATTCAGTTGAAGATTGAAGAAGCTCTCAAGGTGTATAATATGCCTTTCATAGTCACCTTAGACCACTCTGTGTTAGTAGCAAAAGGATCAACAGAAAAAGATCAGTTTGATACACTGCACAATCTATCTAAGATGATGACGCAGCTCAAAAAACTTCCTATCATGTTTATTGTGTTAACACAGCTAAACAGGGAAGTGGAGTCTGTAGAAAGGCAAAAACCAGGTGTGTATGGTAATTATTTGTTTGACTCAGACATATATGGAGGCGATGCGTTATTACAACACGCAGACTTAGTGTTAGGTCTTAACAAACCTTCTAAGTATAACCTCAATGTATATGGTCCAGAAAAACATATAGTAAAACCCAATCATATAGTCCTCCACTATCTTAAAAATAGAAATGGTGAAGCAGGTAAGTTTAGCTTTTTTGAAGAAGACTTTGCTCATGGGAGATTATATCAAGTAGAAGCACCGGCAACAGTAAGATCATAAAATATATAGTATGAAAGAAAAAGTAAAATTAGACAGAGATGTTGTGCAAACAGCATTAAAACAGAGAAATGAAGAAAACTTTAGAAGTTTAGGGTTACTAGATCCCTATTTTGCAGTAAAACTAGCGTACAAACCAGCAGGTAAAAATGAAATGTTGGTGAGTATGTTTATATCAGAGCTTGAAAGAAAAGATGGTATGTACATGGAACTTATTGACTTTGACAACCATCCTATCCACGACAAGCCTGTGTTATATAAGTATAGACACAACCCTTATTACAAATCTGAGTATGTATATGATCCCCCAAGGGAAAAGAAGAACTTTGAAACATACTTAGTTCCAGTATCAGAACTTGAAATTATAGCAGGAAAACTTCCTATGGATATTTCTGAGACTTCACAGCCTAAAGTAGAAACAAAGACTAAGATATCTATTCCTTTAGAAATGAAGGAGCCTGTTACAGAGTCTATATATGCAGAAAAAGAAGATGCGCATTATTCAGAACTGACTGTTAGAGACATAGCAGCTATGTTAATGCGTATCCCAGTTAGCAATAAGAAATGGTTAAATCAATTAATAGTACAATCAAAGTAAAATCATGGCACAATCAGTATTAGTCATTGCAGAATCAGGATGCGGTAAGTCCACATCAATAGAAGCACTAGATTCAAAAGAGACCTTTATCATTAATGTTGCAAACAAACCTCTTCCTTTCAAAGGGTGGAAAACCAAATATCCACCATTTGATATGCTATCTAAAAAGGGAAATTGCGCTAATGTAAGTGCTCCTAAGGATATAGAAGCAGTATTAAAGATTATAAATAATGAGCGTAAAGAGATTAAAAATATCGTAATAGATGATTTTCAGTATATGAGCTCATTTGAATTCTTTAATAGAGCACAGGAAAAAGGGTATGAAAAGTTCACTCAGATGGGTGCATCTCTAGCTCATATTGCTAAACTTCCTATATTAATGAGGGATGATCTCATGGTATTCTATCTCACACATGCTGAAGAAGCCAACGATTTAGATGGAAAAAGAAAAGTAAAAGCAAAAACTATTGGGAAATTAGTAGATGATAAACTAACTTTGGAGGGATTATACTCTATTGTCCTTTTTGGTAAAGTGAAAAAAGACAAGGATGGTAATCTTAGATATATATTCGAAACCCAAAACAATGGTGAGAATACATGTAAGTCTCCTAGAGGAATGTTTAGTACATTTGAGATTCCTAATGATTTGAACTTTGTTAAAAATGCTATTATTGAATACGAAAAATAAAAATTAAAAACATGTTAAGTACAAAAGACATTCAAGCGAGTTCTGGTAAAACTCCTAAGACATTAAAACCTGGAAATACTAATGCTAAAATCTTAGATATTTCTTTGCAGCCACTAAAAAGTGATCCTAATGCCTATTATCTCATGCTTCACTTAGAAGGTGAAGATCAGGGTCCTGAATTTGAGGGATTCTTGTATAGTAAAGACAATCCTAATTTAGGTAGAGCTAAAGGTCAAGTAGGTAAGGTGAGGTATTCTATGTATCCTTATAGAGATGGTGTCACTAAAGGTGGTAAACCAAAATCTAGGGACATTGACATCCTTAGATCTTTAGTAGAGATTGCTACTCTTACAAATAAAAGAGATGAGATTAACAATATTGAGTCTGAGACTATTGAGGAATTTGTAAAAACTGCTGCTAAGATTATTGCTAGTGATAAATTTTACCATTTCTGTATTGGCGGTAGCGCATATATAAAAGATGATGGTAATAAAGACTTTAGTCTTTGTCTTCCTAAATATGATAAGAACTATAAGTTCTTTGAACCAGTAGGTACTACACCATCTCAAGTTCCTACATTTGATTATACATTACATGTAGAAGATAAAACAGAATCAGCTTCTAAACCTGAACCCACTGCAGGTTGGGGAGGATCAAGTGAAACTAAATCTGAAGGTTGGAAACCCACAGGCTTTAATATTTAATAAATTAAAGGGTGGGGGACACAATCTCTCACCCTTATTTTTATTTTATGTTGTCAACTAAACATCTTGTTCAAACCTATAGAGATGTTCCTACTAATTGGATTTTTGAATATTATTGTAAGCTGCCTGAAAAACTTAGTGGTCAAGATGTAAAGATTCACTCCTTATTTAACCCAAAAGATAAGACGCCTAGTATGTGCGTCTTTTTTCATCAGAAAGACTCTAAGTATTATTTCAAGGATTTCTCCACTGGTAAAGGTGGCACTGCAATCAAACTTATTCAAGAATTATTTAAAGAGAACATCAAAGAAGCATCTGGTAGAGTTATAAGCGATTACAATCAATTTGTACTCACTCATAATGGTACTGAGCATGCTATATCAGAGTTTAAAGTGCGCAGTAAGTATAAAGTGGTTTCTACCCATATTAGATCTTGGATGACCCAAGACAAGATATTTTGGAGTCAATATGGTATTTCTTCTAAGCTTCTTGAAACCTATAATGTTTGTCCTTTAGAAAGCTATAGGATGGAAAAAACAGAAGATGGGGAGCTTAAAAGTTTAGAAATTACAGGAGCTTTTATTTATGGGTATTATAAAAAGAATGGTGAACTATATAAAATTTACCAGCCCAAAGTAAAAGAACATAAGTTTATAAAAATCAGCAGTCATCTTCAGGGATATGACCAACTAGAGGGACATCCTTACCTGCTTATTTGCTCTAGTCTAAAAGATATGCTCACTGTAAAAGCTATAGGATTAAAGATAGATGTGGTAGCCCCAGACTCAGAAAATACTCTTATCAGTCAAGATATGATAGAAAACTTGGAAACTAAATATAAAAAAATCATAACTTTATTCGATAATGATACTGCGGGTATTGCAGCTATGAAAAAATACAAAGAGTTATATGGATTTGAGTATGTATATTTAGACATGGAAAAAGATGTAGCAGATGCTGTGAAAAAATATGGTCAATCTCCTGTATTTGTTAAGCTTATACCTGCTATTAACAAAAAGCTAAACTAATGGCTAAGAAAAAATCTAAGGTGGTCAAGACTAGGAATGCTGGCACAATGACTGAGTCAGCATTCTGGTCATTTATAAGAAGCGCTCTAAGACAGAAGAGTAGATGGTGGAAACCCATCACTCAATGTAAAATGAAATCTAGACGTGCTTATAAGGGTCCTAATAAGAGACAAAAGTTTGAGTATCAGTGCAATAGCTGTAAACAGTGGTTTCCTGATAAAAAAATTAATGTTGATCATATTACCCCTGCAGGCAGTCTTCAGAGTGCTAAAGACCTACCTGGATTTGTAGAAAGATTGTTTTGTGAAATAGACAATCTTCAGGTACTTTGTTCTGGTTGTCACGATAAAAAAACACAAGATGAAAAAAAAGCCACTAAGCAGAGAGTTCCTTTTAAAAAGAGGCTTTTGCTGTAATAATGGCTGTGTAAACTGTCCATATATGAAAAGTATAACTGATTTAAAAAAAGCTATAGAAAATAAAATTCCTCTTGTTTGGAATGACCCAGATCCTATAATAGACAATGACTATACTATAACCTATATTGAAGAAATAACAGATGAAATTGATGAGTATAGTCCTATTCTTATACAGTATGGTAAAGGTTCTGAAGCACAAGTTTATTTACATGAAATATTAATTAAATGAAAAGTAAAAAAACAAAAAAAGAACTTATAGATGTAGTGTTAGAAAATATTGTTCTAGACATACATGTTGGAGATCATACAGCCTTAGCAGAAATGCTAAACTTTATACCAGTAGAAAACCTGGTAGCTTATTTACCAGATGAAGATTTTAAAAAGTTTTATCATTTGATAACAGAAGAATATTTAAAAAAAGAAGAAGATGATTTATTATGACTTTTGAAAGACTTATACCCACTATAGACGTACACACTCCTTTAGGATATGCTAAAGCTATAGCCTGGTTAGACTATGGTCCAGATGTTAATACTGTCTGGAAAGTAGTATTCTACCACGATGGGAGTGTAAGAAATTTCTACGATGATGATATAAAGGTTTACCCTAACAAAATGGATGGGGGAGATATTAAACTATAAAATATGATACAACTACATGAAACAGCAATGGGTAAAAAACTTATGGAGCGTACTATGCCTGAAATTGCTAGACAATTAGAAAGAATAGCAGATGCTTTAGAGAAACAAAAAATCTCAGAGCTTATGGAACTCTACCCTAATGACCAAGAGCTGGGTAAAAAAGCAAGAGAATATTATACAAGATTTAAATAACAAAATATGGATAATACAAATAGTGAAAAAGAACCAGCTTTAACAAATGACAATAGAAAGATTATTGATCCTATTAATGTGCAGGATTTAATTAACTTTCTAGAGTATGAAGAAGTTTATACTAATGACAAAGAAACAGCTTGGCGAATTAGAAACTTATTAATTAAACTTAAAATATGGGAACAATAGAAACTAGAGATTCAGACTCTCCAGTTATAAAAGATCTGTATAAAAATATTATACAAAAGGGGTATTATGATAAAGATGTAAAAAAGCTTTCTAAAGCATTACATCTAAAAATGGCTAAGGATGTTAGATTATGGAGAGTAACAGGAGATGGTAAAAGCTGGAGAGCTATATCCACCTTGTTTGCTATAAAGTATCCTGAGTTTGCAGAGAAACACAACATAGTAGCTGAAAATCAACTGAGCGGGGTATATTTATGTGATGCTGCTATGATTAAATTAGATGAAACAGAATTAAATTGGGATTAATGAAAGCAACAACAATTAGTACAGAACAGTTTCTTGATGGAGCTAAAGCAGAAGAGCTTTTCTTCTATGAAAAAAAGTTTAACTTCTCTTATAGCAGTATAAATAAGCTATTGTATTGTCCTGAGATCTTTTATAAAGAATATGTACTAGGGGACAGAGAAATAAAAGATGAGACTTATCTTACAGAAGGTAGATTGATCCACTGTCTATTATTAGAGCCTGATAAGTTTGAGCAACAATTTATTGTAATGACAGGCAAAATGCCCTCAGAAAATACAAAGATTGTTGTAGACAGAGTTTATTCTCATCACATAGAACTAAGAGCAACAGAATCTCATAAAGGTGATACTCTGGCAGATTATCAATCTGCTGTTATAGATGTTCTTTTAGATATGAATCTTCATCAAAGTCTGAAGACAGATGACCAAAGATTCGCTAAGATTTATACACCTGACTCTGCTATCTATTGGGATTTCTTGAACAAAAGTCAAGGGAAAACAATCGTAGATGCTCAGATGTATGAGAAAGTTCTAGCAACTATAGAAAAAATCAAAGCTGATGATCGTATTAGTAAACTTCTTAGACTTAAACATTCCTCTGAATGGTGGTCTACTGCTGAAGTATTTAACGAGATTCCAGTAGAGATGACTCTTAAAAAATACCCTTTTGGTTTAAAAGGGATTATAGACAATGTAGTTGTTGATCCTATTGAGTCTAAGATTATGATCAACGACTTCAAGACGAGTAGTAAATCACTGGCAGACTTCCCAGAAACTGTGAAGTTTTATAGATATGACATTCAAGCAGCTATATATAACTTGCTGATTGTCAATAAGTATGCAGATTTAATTAAGCAAGGATATAAGGTGGAGTTTAGGTTTGTTGTAATAGACAAACACCAGCAAATCTATCCCTTTTTAGTCACTGAAGCCACTATGAAAGAGTGGTTAAAGGACTTACAAGAAACACTTAAAATCTGTGACTATCATTATACTAATAAAGATTATACACTTCCTTTTAAATTCAAAAAAGAAGATGTAACTTTATAATTAAACTAAAAATATGTCGGAAAAAGAATTTAAAATCAAGTTTCTGAATAAGAAATACTTTCAGAAATCAACATTTTTTCTCTATCCGCTGTTAAGAATACCTAAATCTATCATCCCTAAGACTACATATATAACTTGGGATGATAGGTGTAAGGTGTATGATATGGTTTTGATTTGTAAATTTGATAAGTTTAAATCTGATGCTCAGCTAAATACTGAGAGAGTGTATCTTCTAAATCATGAATTATATAAAGAACACATGAAATTAGAGGATGGTAGTGTGATATATTTCTTTAATTTTACTAAGTTTGAGAAAATATGGAACCATTTTCTATTGGGGAAATACTCAAAGTTTAGTAAGACTTATAAAGATGACATCATCAAATTTTACAAAAAGGGATCATTCACTGGAACATTAATTAAGAGCTACCTCTTCCCTGAAGAGTATTATCAAGATTATGCGCAGCTCTTAGATGTTCCTTTAGAAATTTTAACAGAAACAGGAGAATTAGCAGATGCTCCAGACTTTAAGATGGAGAATCTAAAATTTAAATCAGTAACTAAAAAACAGAAATAGTAATGGAAAAAACAATGATGCTGTACACAACAGCCACAGGAGGAGTAAAGACATTTGCTCTTATTCCCCTAAATGCAAATTGCCCTTTTAATGAAGCTATTTATATGCCCAATCTTGAGGCATTAGCAGTGTTAGGTAAAACTAATAGAGACACTTTTACAATGATGGAAAGACTTGATGAGAATGGCAACCCCACTCCTCAGTCAGGCAAAGGAGCTGATGCTACTAAACCTAAAGTACATCGTGTGCAGATATCTTCTCCTTGGGAATATTTTGTCCATGAGAAAGATGAAATCAAAGAGTTTGTAAGAAACAATGCAGTAAATGCTGATTCTTATGATTATCTCCAGTATATGAAATCTGAATCTGATATTGAAGTTGTAAAAACTATTATATCGTAATGAATCATTGGGTGATGGACTATGAAACTATGGCAAATTGTTTCATAGCTGTATTTGAACATTATAAAGAAAAGACTCGCAGAGTGTATGTTGTGAACCATCTCACTCCCAGGTCTCAATTTGATGAATTTGTAGTATTTCTAAATTCTAATATTGAGAAGGGTGAGTGGCACATCTCTTTTAATGGTCTTGCATTTGATGCTCAAATAACCCAATATATCTTAAAGCATTATGAGTCTTGGAAATATTCCACTAATGATGAGATAGCTAGACTGATATATGCTTATGCTCAATATATCATCTCTGGTCAAGAAGAAAGAAAAGCTGACTATAGCGAAAAGGATTTGTACATTAGTCAGATAGATTTATTTAAACTAAATCACTGGGATAATGCAGCAAAGCGCTCTGGTCTAAAGTGGATACAGTATTCTATGGACTGGGATAATGTAGAGGATATGCCTATACATCATAACTATGAGATTAAGACAGTTCAAGAACTTGAAACTGTAATCAAGTATTGTATTAATGATGTGCAGTCTACTAAAAAGATATATGAAGCTAGCACAGAGCAGATAGCTCTCCGTAAATCTCTCTCTGAAGAATATAAAATCAATCTATATTCAGCCTCAGAGACTAAGATTGCGAGGGAGCTATTTGCTCACTTTTTAGCTAAAGATTTAAAAATATCTAAGCATGAACTAAGGAAGCTAAGGACAGAAAGACCTTATATTAATCTAAAAGAATGCATACTAGATTATGTAACATTTGAGAGCAGAGAGTTTACTGAGCTGCTTGATTTCTTCAAAGGCAAAGTGGTAACAGAAACTAAAGGTGCATTGAACCACAAAATCACGTATAAAGGTCTTGATCTTTATTATGGACTAGGTGGTATTCATGGTGCTGTTGATTCTGGTATATATGAAGCTGAAGAAGGTTACACTATTATGACTTCTGATGTTGCTAGTTATTATCCTAATTTAGCTATTAGAAATAAGTTCTCCCCAGGGCATCTTAACAAAGAAGCATTTTGTACATTGTATGAATGGTTCTTTAATGAGAGAAAGAAGATTCCTAAAGATGATCCTAAAAACTATGTTTATAAGATTATCTTGAATTCTACTTACGGTTTGTCTAATGATGAGAACAGTTTCTTGTATGATCCACAACTTACTATGAGCATCACCATTAATGGTCAGCTGCTTCTATCTAAGTTGCTAGAGATGGTGACAACTGGTATTCCAGGAGCAATGCCCATAATGATTAATACAGATGGTTTAGAGGTTATGATTCCTACATGTTATAGAAATGAATATCTAAAAATATGTGAGGAATGGGAAAAGCTCACTAAACTGTCTCTTGAGCATGATGAATACAAAAAGATTATTGTAGGCGATGTTAATAACTACATTGCTGTATTTCAGAATGCTTTGAAGAGTCCTAAATGCAAAGGTAGATTTGAATGGGAAGACCTGGAAAAAAAGAAGGTGAGTTTATTTCATAAGAATAAAAGCTTTCTCATTATTCCTAAAGCCATCTATGAATATTTTATTAGTGGAACTAAGCCTGAAGACTTCCTCAAAAGAAATAGAAATGTCTATGATTATTGTGGAGGTGTAAAGGTTAAATCTGACTGGCAGCTGCTAAATATCTATGTAAATAAAGGCGAAATTATAGAAGAGCCTATGCAGAAGATATGCAGATATTATGTAAGTAAAGCAGGAGGTAAACTAGTCAAACGTAATAAAAAGGATGGAAGGCAAATCCAGCTAGAATCTGGCAAGTGGTTACAGAGTATATATAATAAAAATCTTAATATGTCCTATGATGATATGGGTATAGATGAAGATTATTATATTGACAGAATTTATAAAGAGATTCATAAC
>Ga0315906_10009147_pt1 | contig 11816 bp, 20 predicted proteins | sample LakEriMetagenome_4_FD_203526 | JGI IMG/M metagenome (GOLD analysis project Ga0315906, IMG submission 203526) | Freshwater fungal communities from buoy surface, Lake Erie, Ohio, United States - Buoy 2 MA122 | ecosystem: Environmental > Aquatic > Freshwater > Lake > Lake biofilm | place: USA... | reverse complement strand
CCCCAGTGCCCGGAGAAGTTGTGTCAGGAGCCGAAACGGCCATCGTTCCTGTTGCCGATCTCGAAATAGTCGCTGATGCCTATGCGCAGTTGGATGCGCTACGGGCGTGGGCGCTTGAGGTCGGTAAGGTCACGGACAATCTCGACAGCCCTCGCTGACTTAATTGTTTTGTAATCCCACCAAGCACCGCAAGCGCACTCATCGTCCTCAAAAGCGAAGCAGTCGCATAGCTTGGCGTCAGCCTCCAGCGCGTTGATTGCGGCTTTGATGCCAGCGTCATAACCTGACTGCCATTCGGATGCTGGGTCGATCATTTGCTTTGACCTCTTATTTGGCGCAGGGGGTGATGGACGCTTAGGCAGTGATTCTGCCGACAAGACACAACCCTTTATAACTGATCCTTCTTTCACTGCCCCTTCTCCCGTATCTCCAGCCCACGCGCTTCCAGTGCGGCGCGAAGGTCTTTTGCCATTGTGGCTTCATTAATGTCGCCGTCGGGCTGTGCGTAAATCACTTCATTAATGACGCGCACCAGTGGGTCAGGATTGGGGATGATGAAGCTGGCAAGCGCATCGCCACCATCCTCTGCAACCAAATGTTCCCCAAAATAATCCACCAAGGCATCGCTCACCTCTTGCTTAAAGGCTTCGTGCGCTTCGATGGCGCGGCATAGTGCTTCGGTATATGGGGAGACCTCACGGCGCACTGCACGTTTGTCGCTTAGGCCGCGTTCGGCCAGCACTTCGCGCACCAGCGCCAAGGCTTTTGCTTCAATGTCGTTCACAGCGACCTCCCAATCGCGATGCCCTTGCGGATGCCTTGTTGAACAAGGCGCATCCAGACTGTGTGATCCCATTCACCGGAGAGATAAGCCCTCCAATCGTCGTTGTCCTGCTTCTCCGCTTGGGCGGCGCAGATGTTCCGTGCTGCTTTTGTGATTTCTTCGTCTGTCATACTAACCTCGTGATAAATGTGACGCCTTCGACAGTGCGGCATTTGAAGGCTTTGCCGTGGCGGATGCCGTATTGCGACACATTGCGACTGGTGCGCTTGGCATCGCCTTTATTCTCGGCTGGCATGGTGGCAACTTCGCCAACTTCCAGCGTTCCCATCGGATAAATCATTGGACGGCTCATGACCACCAATCCTCTTCCATTTCCTTGCGCTCTTCCTCTGTAATGTCAGGCGCGGTTGCAATGAGATATGCGGTCAATATCCAGACTGATATGACCAACAGGAAAAGCCAATTATCTGCGGTCATTTGCTTTGCTCCTTCAAATGTTCGCCGTTTTCTATTGCGTCCGCGGCGGTCTTTAAATCTTCATCTTCGCAACCGTCCCAAAAGTTTCGCAGCCAGCGCACGATTGCGGCGCGTTCTTCGGCGGCGGGGTCATAAGGGGTGAACCAGCGGCCATTCCCGCCTACGTCTTTGCCCGTCAGGGTTACGCTTCCGTCTAGCAGCTTGCCGATACGCGTGATTGCCTCTTGGCGTGTCTCGTTCATTTGCTTTGTTCCTTTTCACGTTCGGCGCGGCGTTCGGCAAAGGTCTTGCCGTCTATGCTGCTTCGCAGAGGCCATGCGCTGTCGGATGAAACTCGGTGTTTGCGCCCCATTGGCGCGGCTTGTTGTGGTTTAAACATTTAATCACTCCTTATTGCTAATACCCTCAAACTATAATTAGAGGGTTCATGTGTCAAACAGAAAATTACATATCGACTATAAAAGTTTTAGGCTTCTTGCGTGAGAGCAGCCGGGACATCCAAAACTCATGCTCTGCACCAGTTGTCCGATCAGCGTGATATTTGAACAGCGCCCGTGCCAGTGGGTCATAACCTCGGCTCTTATGCGTGGTGATAAGTGGCGATGGCATCATGGGCTTTAGGTCGGCTGGCTTGCGGCGCTTGTCATCCGCAAGGGCGTTCTCAATATCCCTCATCGTAAGGCGAAGACCATTCTGGCTATTTATATAGTTGAGAACTGTCGATTTGTCGCTGATGTAGCCGCACAGGTGGCGAATTTGCATTTTTATGTTATAGTCCATTTCATTTCCTTTTTGGTTTTAATGCGTTGAGCAGCGCCGCCTGGTTTGTGTCCTTACTGGCGAGTACGCTCATCACCCGCTCATCAATGGTATTGCTTACAATCATGTGGACAATCCGCACTGGCTTCTCCTGACCTTGCCTATGTAATCGCGCATTGAACTGTTGGTATAATTCCAAAGACCAATTCATTGCAAACCAAATTATCATGGAGCCGCCACGCTGGAGATTTAGGCCGTGTCCGGCACTGGCTGGGTGCGCCAAGAGCATTTTAATGCACCCAGCGTTCCAATCGATTACGGTTTGCGGGTCTTTGTCAAGCGTCCTTGCGTAAGGAAACTTCTTCTGGATGCGCTCAAGATCGGACTTGTAGCTGTAGGCTACAAGCAAATTCTCGTTGCTGTTCTGCTCGACCAGATCGACCAGTGCGTCCAGCTTTGCGCTGTGGACCTCTGACCAGTTACCTAGATCGTCAGTATATAGCGCACCGTTGGCGTTCTGAAGCAGCTTGTTGGCAAGCACAGCGGCGTTCATGGCCTCGACTATATCGCCGTCAGGCAACTGGGCCAGAAGCGTGTCCTCGAACACTTGGTAAGCCTTTAGCGCGGCTGGTGGCAACTGCACGCTCTCGATCAGGTCAATGCGGTCCGGCAGTTCAAGATAATCCTCTGCCGACATCGATATGGTCATGGGCGCAAGCAGTTCGTAAATGCGCTCAGGCGATCCGTTGCGCGGCGTGTGCTTGTAACCCATATAATCGGTCTCAAAGTACCGCTGCTTGAAAGCCGTCATTGTGCGCCCCAGGGCCTCACCTTGGTCAATCAGATATGTCTGGGACCATAGGTCGAGCAGACCATTGGGGCTGGGTGTGCCTGTCAATAGGACCATATAATTGGTCATCGGCAGTATTTTCTTGAGCGCCTTGAAGCGTTTGCTGGTCGGGTTCTTGAACGAACTGCTCTCGTCAATGACCACACAGTCGAACGGCCAGTTCTTTTTGTAATGGTTGACCAGCCATTCGACGTTCTCACGATTGATCACATATATGTGTGCATCGCGCTGCAAAACGCTCATACGATTGCGCTCACTGCCTGTGCAGATGGCAACATCGAGATGGCGCAAATGATGCCACTGAGCGGCCTCCTGCTTCCAGACGGTGTTCGCCACGCGCAGGGGAGCGATGACAAGGACTCTGTCAACCGCAAAAGAATCTCTCAGGTCCGTTATCGCCGTGAGCGTGGAGGTCGTTTTGCCCAAGCCCATGTCGAGCCACAGGGCGCAACGCTTGGTGTCAATGATGAATTGGACAACGCGCCTTTGATACTCATGGAGATCATATCGATAGCGCACGGCAGCCATCCTCAATACTGTCGCACACATGGACCTCGCAGCCAGCGTCAACCATCCTGCGCATTATGTAATCTTGGAGTTCAGTCGGCTTCTTGCCCAGTGCTTTGAACTCGATGAACACAATTCGACCAGCCTTCATAAATATGCGATCTGGGACACCGCGCTGGGCGGGGGACACGAATTTGAAGGATAGCCAGCCGTTTTTCTTAGCTATCTCTGACACGCGGCGCTCAATATCACGTTCCAACATCACAAATACCCCACTTCAGAAAGCAGCTTCTCCGCTGCGTCCAAATACACACTATAATCCACATCGTCTGGAAATGCGGGAGGCAACTGCATCAGCGGCCTTGTGCCTTCCGACTTGGGAACCTTGTTGCCGTTCTTAACGTAGCGGATCATCTCGTCGGACGGGACACTAGTAGAGTAATAAGACCGAATCGCCTTGCCGATATTCTCCTCGCGCCATAGCGCACCGCCTGTGACCCTGCGCACCGTGACAAAGCGCCGGATGTCATCGCACCTACGGATTGTTCTCTCAATCGGTGTCCCGCTGGCTATGCGTGCGGCTACTGCGTCATAGACAATCTGGCAGTCAGGGTTCTTGGCGAGGCTGGGCGATGCAAACACACCCTTGCCCTTGGTCTTACCGTCCAGCATCACTGCAACATAGTTGTTGACATCACGGCTGGCGATGGCGCGATAGTTGGTCCGCTCCAGTTCGTAGCTGGTGTCAAGCATCCAGTCCCAAGCAATACACTGCATCTTAATGTCAAGGCTCTTTGGCGCGTGCAAAACAATACCGTCGGTGTTTGCGCTTATGACCCTGATCCCGGCCATCTCCATGCGCTCAATCAGCATCAGCAGGGCCAGTTGCCCTGAGATTGTGGTCTGGGCCATAAGGTCAGGGCTGTACAGAAAGCTGTACTTACTTCCCAGCTTTCCAAACGTCCCATTGATGACGATCTTCAGAACGTCGGCTGTCACCTTATCGCCACCGCGCTTGGCATCTAGGCGGCGCGTCACGATGCTCTGGAACACGGTCAGAAAGTCCGTGCCAAGGTGCTTGGGAGACAGCCGCTGACCAAGGATGATGTTCGGATAGTAGCTGGCAACATCCCAGTCAGCCAGCACTTCGTCAGATGAGGCTTCGATGAACTGGCGCTTCTCGCAACTGTGCAGTCCGCCGATCCCCATCTGATACTGGGCCTTGCCAATCGTAATGCGCTCTTTTTTGAGCCACTCAGGCATTTCGACAGAGCCGTTGGCCGACAGCGTGAAGTCCGTTTCGAGGACGCGCTCGAACATGGCGTTGAGGTCTGGGCTGTCGAAGCGAATAAAGCCGGGGTCTTTGTAGCGGAAGGTGTAACCCTTCTTGATGACGGGCTTCTCAGCGCACCCACCAAGGCGCTCAATCTCGTTGGCGATAACGACCTCCGCGATCTGCGCATCGCTCTTGGAGCGTAGGTCAGCGCCATATTGCTTACCCATAGTCACGCGCAAATCAATTTGCGGCTGGAGATGCCGATATAGGATCGATGTCATCTCAAGGTCGTTGCGGCAATATTCGCGCAGCAAGGCGCGTTGCTCTGCATCGATGCTGGCCTCAGGATCAATCGGCAAGTCCTGCATCTTTGGGGCGTGCAGCCGACCACCGTAAATCTTCAGCGATGCCTGACCAATAGCCAGTTCGATCAGGTCGATGTGGTCCCAGTTGCGCGGCACTTTTATACCAAGCTGCCAGTGGCGCTTGCCTTCGACAATGATTTTGTCGGAAATGTCCTTGATCTGCTGGTTCGACTTACCGCTAACAGCAGCGGCGATGATCGGAAGGTCATAGCCAATCGAATTAAACCCGATAGTTGTGTCACGGGTCATCATTGTGCGGATGCCGTCAATGTCGATGTGGCCCGGATATATCTCGAATGTCTCGATAAGCGACCTGTCTGGTGAAGCGCCAAGGTGCATACCCATCAGCAGGAAATAGTCTTTATAAACTTCAGTATCTATAATTATCATGGAGGGGTGGCCTCTCAAAAAGTTACCCCTGCGACCATGAGCCGCAGGGGTTTTTTACTTAGAATGTTTCGTCATCTACATCGTCGAAATCATCAACGCTTGCTGACGAGCCGCCGGAGGAGAACGCCTCGCCATCAGCAGCAAACTGAACGCCAAGGAGGGTGGCGTTGATGCGCTTGCCGTAGTTGTTGTTCTGCGTCCACAGGTCAATGATTGCATTGACATAGCAGCCGCTGTACACCACGCCGTCTTCCTCAGTCAGAGGCGACTTGTCCTTGTTCAGAACAAGTGGGCGCTTCTTCGTGCTGGCCTTCAGCGTCATGTGACCCGCATAACCTTCATATTCGGTCTCATCGCCATCGCGCAAGCACAGCTTTTCAGCTGGAACTCGTGCGCCCTTTAGGTCGGCAATGATCTTGGATTTGATGGCAGCATCGATTTCTTTAATGATCGAAGCGTGCTTGACCTTATCGAGAAGGAAGGTGGCCTCATATTTTGTGTCCACGCCATCAAACTGGGCCTTTTGGAACAGCGATGGGAAAGACAGGCGTACATTATTCAACTTGATAGACATATAGATTTCCTTTTAGGTTTTTGGTTTTACGTTTTAAGCCATTTGGCCGATTGAGGTTATACTAACTTTCACGGGATGCAACCTCAAAAATCATCAGCCGTGATATTGACGGCAGGGCGCGGGTCATCCGACTTCGCCAGTGTGGGTCGGCCTTGGGGCTTCACCACAAACTTAGCGATCTCGGCGGCACGCTTCTTGCCAACAATCTTCTCCGCTTGGGCAGGGCTTACCAGCTTTTTGGTGTAGGCTTCTTCTCCAAGCAATTCAAAAATATCCTGTTCTACGGTTGGCTCGTCGGACCACTGGCGGTTGGACTTACCAGCCACCAGTTTGTAGCCTTCAAACGGAATCCCCTCATTCAGACGATCCACGACAACATCTTCGACAGCATCCAGCCAAGAGACAATCAGCTTCTTTGCCGACAGCGCCTTACCCAGTTGCTCGTCAGTCAGGCGGTTGACTGGGGTGAGTTCCTCAACTGCATCAAATTGGTTCATAATCACATCACTTGTAAAAGCGGCAAGGGCTGTGCAAGTGGCCTTGGCTTTGCACCACTGGCACTGCTTCTCGCCGGGATTAAACTCTGCGTTAGGCAGACCGCACATCAACGCCCTTGACTTTGCGTATTCGCCCCATTCGAGCAACTGGTCGATGCCGATCACCCAGTCCTCGAAAATCTCAGGGTTGCATCGCGGCTGGACGATGGTGATGACAATCTCTTCTATATCGACAATGCCAGCACACTGGGTGTAAGCCCCAAGAGCGTAGAGCATGCCTTGGCTGTTATCGACAGGCGACACTTGCACGCCCTGACCATATTTCAGATCGATAACGTGCATGGTGTTGCCGCTGATAATCAGAGCGTCACAAGTGCCGAAGCCCTCTGGAACCCAGTCGCTAAAATCAACGCGCACCTCATAGGCAACATAAGCCTTTGGCGGTGTGTGATAGCGCACATAGTTAATGTACTCCTGCACATGGTCCGCCATCTCCTGCGTGATCTCAGCATTGGTCTCAGGCATGACCTTACCGACCCATTCGTCAGCGTCGGTATTGCTCTTTAAGGCAACTTCTGCCAACTCATGCGCCACCGTGCCCTCAAAGGCGTGCGGCGATGACTTGTCTGCTATGTTGCGCTCGGCCTCAACCGACGCAGGGCAAGCAAGCCAACGGTGTGAGCCACTGGCGCTGAGTTTGGCATGTGCTGTCATAATTTGACCTTCTTCAACGAGTGAACAACGGTTGTGTGGTCTCTGTTCATTATGCGACCAATCTCAGTGGTTGAGTAACCCTTCTCACGAAGCATCACCATGCATTTGCGACGAACATTGACCAAAGGCATTACACGCGATGGTCCAAGTATGTCGTAAATTGTATAGCCATGCTCTTCAGCGATATCGGCAACATCATTAAGGTTTTTCTGACGCGGTGTTATCACGCGAGCTCCTCTAGCTTGGAGGCAAACTCCTCTAGGCTCTCGGCTGGGATGTCCTTGACCAGTTTGCCGCCGTAGCTGGCAATGATGGTCTTGATCTTGGGGCTGTTGCCTTTATCAGCACGCGTCAGTTCAAGGCAACGGGTCTGAAGCGAGTCAACCGTAACCGTTGGTGCGGCTGGCTTTGGCGCTGGCTTCTCAGCCTTCGGCTTTTCGGCTGGGGTTGAGGCCGCTGATGTCGCCTTGTCAAAGTCGAACGTCAGTTGCGCTGTGTCCAGTGTTTTGATCAAACGCTCGATGGCGGAAGTCAGCTTATCAATTTTAGTTTCCAACATTTTTCATTTTCCCTTTTGCTTATTTGGTTTGGACGCTATATGACGATGTGCAACGATACGCAACAGGAAAATTGCAAATGAAGAAAATGCTCACCTCATCACAGATTGCCTTGCAGATCGGTGTGACAAAGAATACCGTTATCAAGATGGCTAAGGCCGGACAGATACCTTCGATCCGAATCGGCTCAGGCCATTATCGCTTCGACATTGACGATGTGAAACTAGCTTTAAATACAGGAGGCGTTGACAAGTGAAATACACCATAGCCGTCGGGACTGAACTCGGCACAGTGCAAAATAAGTCGTTTGAGTGGTATAAGATTGTTGAGCGCCTGAGCCACCATGAGGTCGCCATGACCAAGGGCGGACGTTATTTCGTCGGGGGTGAGTACAGCAGCAGCGAACGCAAAGAGGCCAATCTCCTCAACCGTTCGCTCCTGACCTTGGACATTGACAATGTGGTCGGCATGACCGTCGCTGAACTGGAACTGATGCTTGTGATGAGCATCGACTGCGCCTTCGTCGCCTACTCGACCTTCAGCCACACGCCTGAGCATCCTAAGATTAGGGTTGTTGTGCCACTGTCACGGCCCGTCAGCCCTGACGAGTATCGTGAGGTGTCCCGCGACTTCACGGCCCTGCTGCCGGAGTTGACGTTCGATCCATGCTCGTTCGTGCCAAATCAGTTGATGTACCTCCCAGCGTGCCCAGACCTGTCTATAGCATGGACCGTTGCGATGGGTCTTGAGCCGCATGAAGTGCCAGACGTCATCACCGTGCCAGTGCGTGACGATAACGATGACTTTGAACGCGCTGTCCTCGCCCAGCCGCTTGACATCAGCGATGATGAGGTAGACGCCTACCTCGACGCTTACCCGGCGCAGTCCCTCGAATATGATGAATGGATCAAGGTTGGTGCGGCCCTGCATCATCAGTTCCAAGGTGATTCAGTCACAGGCTTCAAGCGTTGGCTCGACTGGTCCGCCAAGTCCGACAAGCACGACCCCGCTCAGATGCAAGTCAAGTGGCGCTCGTTCGGCAAGTCCACCCGCGTTGTGACCTTCGCCTCCGTCATCCATCTGGCCCGTGCCAGTGGCGCAGAGATCGAGCGGCCTTCCTCTGTGGCTGTCGCTGTTGAGCAGTCGGCCTTTGAGCGTCTGCTTGAGGTGGCCTCAAACGTCGATGACATGGCTGAATATGATGATTTCAAGTCGCGCATCCAGAACATCTCTCTCGCCGTTCTGCCCTTGGACAAACGCTCCCTGCTGGCCCAAGAGGTCTATGATGCATGGGGTAAAGAGCGTGGGCTTACGAAAACGGACATCAAGTCGCAACTCAAGCCATCCTCAAAGGTTAAAATTGACAAGGTTGAGAAGCCAGATTGGTTAGAACCGTGGGTCTATATCGAGTCCACGGGCGAATATTATAACTGCGATCTGCACTACGGCATCAAGCGTGAGGCGTTCAACACCAAGTTCGGTCACTCTATGGCGCTGGCTTTCGGTGATGATGCTGTGCTGCCGTCTGTGTTTGCAGCCAATCACTGTGACATCGAGACCGTCGTTGACACAATGTTCTGGCCGGGGGCTGGTCGCTTCTTCGAGCATGAGGGCAAGCGGTTCATCAACACTTACCGTGAGACAGGTATCGCGCCTTGCGAGACATTGGACGAGGACGGTCAATCGGTTATCGACCTGTTCATGGGTCATGTGCGCTTCATGGTTGAGAATGAGGACGAACAGCGGCTGCTGGTGGACTATCTGGCGTGGATCATTCAGCATCCCGGCCAAAAGATTAACTGGGCGCTGCTCATTCAAGGGGCGCAGGGCGTTGGTAAATCATACTTTGCCGTTGTGATGCAGAACCTGTTGGGGCTGATGACCCGCAACGTAGAGCCGATGGCGTTGAGCGGACGGTTCACAGCATGGGCGCATGGGGCGTTGCTGGCGGTCATCGAAGAAATCCGCATCTCAGGCGAGAACCGCTTTGAACTTATCGACAGGCTGAAGCCCTTTGTATCGAACAATGTGGTCCAGATCGAGGAGAAGGGCCGCGATCAGCGCACTGTGCCAAACTTCCAGACGTATCTGCTCTTGACCAACCATAAGGACGCGCTGCCCGTAAACGAGAACGATAGGCGCTATGCTCCGATCTTTTCACGGGTGCAGTCCGAAGAGCAGTTGTTTGAGGAGTTGGGTGGTCGGCTGGGGGCTGATGCCTATTTCACCAAGCTGTTCGACGAGAGCGAACGCCGGGCAGACGCCCTGTCATTCTTCCTACGCAATTGGAAGATCAGCGCAGGGTTCTCAGCCAAGGGGCGTGCGCCGCACACCTCTGCGCGTGAGGAAATGATTGCCCTTGGCGTTTCGCCCGACAGGTCGCTTATCGAGGACGCCATCGACCTGATGCGGTGCGATGTGATCAATGACAAGGTTCTGGATGTCACATGGCTCAATAAGCTGTGCGAGGCCGAAGGGACTATGCTGCCGAAGACGAGGGCCATAAGCGCCATACTTTTGGAAATGGGCTATAAGCAGATAGAGGGGCGGCGGATGAAAATCAGCAAGACAAATGGCCTTCATTATGTCTGGTTTAAGGGTGATGAAAAGGGCGTCAAAAACATCGTTCGTGAGTTCCACGGAGGGTGATTTTCGAGGTGCGCAATGGGTTTTTGTATTGCGCACCTTTTGATTTTGGAGGTGCGCAATAAGGCATTTTAAAAACATTGCGCACCTTTATTGCGCACCTGCCTTAAACCCTTGTTTTTACTACTATATATCTATATATTATATAAAAAGTGTGCAATATATAGATATATAAGTCGTATAGAGATACATATATATTTTAACGTAAAAGGTAGGGTTACAGGGGTATACATATTTTTTTTTATTATATAGGGGTGATACAAGAGAATTTGCGCACTTCGCGCACTGACTGAAAATGACTGGAGATAGATATGACTGACAATGTGAATGCACCAAGCCACTATCGGCAGGGTGAGATCGAGTGCATCGATGCCATTCAATCGGCTGTCGTTGGTGCATCGCCGATGGAGGCGGTATTTGTGGCAAACATATTTAAATATGTATGGCGTTACCGCATAAAAAATGGTATTGAAGATTTAAAGAAAGCGCGTTGGTATCTTGATGCGTTGATAAAGAAGGTTGAAGGTCAAAAAAATGACAAGGTTGATTGATTTATCTGGACTGCGCTATGGCAAGTTAGTCGCGGTTGAAAGGGTCCAACGCAAAGATGGTGATAAGCACACAAAATGGCTCTGTCGCTGCGATTGCGGAGAGACAACAGTGGCGATTTATAACAATCTAACTCGCGGAAACACTAAGTCTTGTGGTTGTAATCGAAAACCGCACGGTATGACTGATACACGCGCATGGCGTTGTTGGCACTCAATGATGGCTAGGTGTGTTTGGAAATCAGATTCAAAATACAACGGGGTTGTTTCGGTTTCACCTGAGTGGCATGACTTCACTCAATTTTATAAGGATATGGGTGATAGTCCAAGCGAGAAACACACTCTTGACCGTATTGACAATTTGTATGGCTATGAGATGGGGAACGTCCGCTGGGCCACATCAAAAGATCAGGCGAGGAATAAGAAAAATAACAACTGGATAACTCATAATGGTGAAACAAAGGTGATTACTGACTGGGCTGCTTATTTTCGGGTAACACCCGCTGCGGTTCGGAAGTACGTAAACAGGCACGGATCACTTGATGGTTATCATGAGTGATGAGTCGCTGCGTAAAGCGCAATGGTATCTGGACCGCATCGTCAATTTAATATAAGGGGTGAAAATATGGAGGATGATTTGAGCCGCGAAGAGAAATGCTCAGACTGCATATTTTTTGTGCAGTCACCCAGCGGGCTGCATGGTTACTGCAAGCGATACCCTCCCGTGTTCACGGGCGCTGATGAGCGCAACAGAGTTAAGTTCCATAATCCGGTGGTGAGTCCCTACAGCTTCTGTGGTGAATTTGAGGAAATCTAAATGCTGGCTCTAAAGATGGACACATCCGATCTGGATCGTAAGTTCAAGATGCTGC
>Ga0315906_10009144_pt1 | contig 11818 bp, 9 predicted proteins | sample LakEriMetagenome_4_FD_203526 | JGI IMG/M metagenome (GOLD analysis project Ga0315906, IMG submission 203526) | Freshwater fungal communities from buoy surface, Lake Erie, Ohio, United States - Buoy 2 MA122 | ecosystem: Environmental > Aquatic > Freshwater > Lake > Lake biofilm | place: USA: Lake... | reverse complement strand
ATCCCCAGGCTCATGGGGGTGTTGGAGTCCGTCGAGGACGTTTCTTCCTCGGCCGAGAAGCCCCGGTCGATGATGGCCGCGCGTGTGATCCGCACGATCCGGCTGTCAGGTGATGTCCGGCCTGCTGATCTTTCTCCGATCACGCCAAGGTCGGCCTGGATCGCCCCATAGGATGTGGAGCGGGCGGAGTTTTCCTTCGCCACGGCCCTCTCGACGGCCCTCCTGAAGTTCCGGTCGAGCTCGGCGAGCGCCTCTGGCGCCTCGGATCTCAGGTCGACCTCGAGGAAGACCGAGGCGGGGATGGAGTTCACGGAGGTCCCGCCGCCGACAACGCTGGCGGAATAGGTGGTCTTGGGGTCGGACGGGGGGGACAGGGCATAGAGGCTGCCTACGGTGTCCGCCATCGCGGCCATCGGGTTCACGATGCCAAAGGCGCCATAGCTGTGTCCGCCCGGGCCGGTGAAGGTGACCCGGTACCTCTTGGAGCCGACCCCTCGGGTCACCATCCCGGTGGGATCAGATCCATCCACCGAGAAGAAGGCGGCGATCCGACCCGCATAGGGCCCCTTCAGGAAGAGGTGCTTCATGCCCCGCAGATCGCCGAGGCCCTCCTCACCCACATTCCCGACAAAAAGGAGGTCGGTCTCCGTCCTCAAGCCGGCGGCGTCCATGGCCCGGATCCAGGCCAGAAGGGTCGCGACGGAGCGGGTGTTGTCACCCACCCCTGGCGCCGACAGCCGCCAGCCTTCACGCCGCACCGTCACGTCGGTCCCGGCGGGGAAGACAGTATCTAGATGGGCCGCGACCACGACGAAGGGCCCCTTTCCCTCCGTGCGTCGGCCCGGGCGTACACCGGTGACATTGCCTTCGGTGTCGATCATGACATTCTTGAGCCCGAGGGCCTCGAAGTCGGTCCGGACGGCGTTCGCCCTTTCGGTCTCTCCGAACGGCGGCGCTGGGATTTGTGTCAGTCTGATAATGTCGCGGACAGTGCGTTCGTGTTCGGCCGCTAGGACCTTCAGCGCCGTTGTGAACCGCCGATCCGACGATAGCCGGGCGACCTCAGCCTCCGGTGAGGCCAGGGCGGCGGCGGGCCCCAGGAGCAGGAGAGAGAGGCACAGCCAGAGGATGGAGCGCATGCTGGGTCTTCCGCAAAGGGGGACAGGTACAGCTAACCCGGTTAGCGTGTCTCAGATATGTGCGATATGGCTAATGTCCGGGAAACCTTGATACAGAACCAACCATTTACGCGCGCTCGTCATCATTCCCCCTGGTCGCCGCCCAAGAGGTCGACGGAGACTTGCCCATGAACGGATCCGCCCGGATCAACCTCTCCAGCGCCAGTGTCCTGGTTGTCGACTACAATATGCAATCCGTGGAACTGCTTTGCGGGGTCCTCGACGGGTTCGGCATGCGGAAGTTCCAGCGGGCAACAAGCGTCGAAGAGGCCAAGGAGGCCTGCGCCGACGCCGTCTTTGACCTCATCCTGACAGACGCACAGATGCCGGGCGTGGACGGCTACGAGTTCATCCGCTGGCTGCGCCGCTCCCCGGAGGAGCAGACCCGGCTCACTCCGGCCATCGTCGTGACCGCCCACACCCGCCGGAGCCAGGTGACCAAGGCCCGGGACTGCGGAGCTAACTTCATCGTCGCCAAGCCCTTGACGCCCAAGATCATCCTGGAACGCATCATCTGGGTCGCCCAGTCGACCCGCATGTTTATCGAGACTGAGACCTTCATTGGTCCCGATCGCCGCTTCCGGAAGTCCGGCCCGCCCGCCGAGTTCGGGACCGGGCGCAGAAGGGAGGACATAGAGGCCGCCGAAGCAGCCGAGACCCCAGAAGACTCCGCCACCGAGGCGACATCCCAGGAGACCATGGCGTGAGCGAAGTCCGCAAGTTCCGGGTCAAGACCCGTCTTTCGAGCATGATCAAGGAGCCTGGTGGCATCCATGTCAGCGAGGCTCTCAAGCGCGGGCAGGCTGTCATCGCCAGCCAGACCGAGGTGTGCCTCGACCAGATCGACGTGTGTATCGCGCGCATCGAAGCGCTCTTCGCCGACCCGAAGGGAGATGCTGAGGAAATGTATCGGCTGGCCTCGGACGTTGTGACGCTCTGTGCTGTCATGCCCTACCCCGCGCTGGCGGAGGTGGCGCGTTCCCTTTGCGAGTTGATCGACCAGGCGGGCGAGACGGGCAGGCGCAATCCGCAGGCTATCCAGGTTCATATCGCCTCGATGAAGCTCCTGCATCGCACCGGGCTGGATGCTGCCGGCAGTCAGCAGATCCTCGACAGCCTCAACGCGATGGTCGCCAAACTCGATCGATAGAGTCGGGGCTCAATCTTCGAGGCCAAGGTCCTTCAGGGCCCTGGTGCGTGAGGCTTTGTAGTCCACCTTGCCATTCGGAGCCCGGCCTATGCTGTCCACCACCACGAGTTCCCGCGGCGCCTTGTAGGCGGCGAGACGTCCGCGGACATGGGCGGAGAGATCAGCCAGTTCCAGTTCACGGGCGCCGTCCGGCTCGACGACCGCGCAGATCCGTTCGCCAAACCGGGCGTCGGGAACCCCCACCACAACGGCGTCCCGGACGTGCGGATGAGTCTTCAGAGCCTCCTCGACCTCCTCGGGGAAGACCTTCTCTCCGCCGGTGTTGATGCACTGTGAGCCGCGTCCCAGCAGTTTGAGCGTCCCATCCTCGTTGACCTCGGCCCAGTCGCCCGGAACCGACCAGCGCTGGCCCTCGAAGGTCAGGAAGGTTTTGGCGCTTTTCTCGGGGTCCTTGTAGTAACCCATCGGCAGGAAGCCGCTTACCGCCACCAGGCCGCGTTCACCGGACCCGGGCGTAACCCGGCGACCATCCTCAGTGAAGACCGCACAGGTCGGCCCCAGGACGAAGGCCGCGGTGGCCGCCTCGGCCCCCGGGGTCGATGCGGAGGCGCCCAGGCCAACCGCTTCCGAGGAGCCAAAGGAGTCAAAGATCGTGGCGTTCGTACAGTGCTCCAGCAGGCCCCGCTTGTTCTCCTGGCTCCACATGGACCCCGAGGAGCTGATGGACCGGACGCTGGAGAGGTCCCATCGACCCGGTTCCGCCTCAAGGGCTTCCAGCATGGGTGTCGAGAAGGCCAAGCCGACGATGACCACGCCGTCCGCCTGCAATCGCTCCACCTCGTTCCAGAGTTCCACTGCGTTGAACCCGCGCGAGGGCAGGGTCGCCACCGCGCCGCCCTGATTCAGCGTGATGAAGGCGGAGAACTGACCTGTCCCATGCATGAGCGGACAGCAGACGAGGGTCACCGGAGGGCGGGGACCCTCAGGGTCTAGCCGGTCCGCCGCCCCCTGGACGCTCTCGATCGGCTCCACGCCACGCGCCGCCTGGCCACCGGCGCCAAGAACATTGAACAGATCGTCCTGCCGCCACATGACGCCCTTGGGCATGCCGGTCGTGCCGCCCGTGTAGAGCAATAGAAGATTGTCTCCGGAGCGGCCCCATGGCGCCTTGGCTGGACGCGCTTCTGGCGGGGCTGAAACCGCGGCCTCATAATCCACCGCCCAGGCGGGCGCAGGATGCCCGGGTTCGGCGACGGCGATCCACAGCTTGACCTTGGACAGGCGTGGCCGGATCGCCTCCAGGGTCTCGGTAAACCCGGCGTGGAAGACCACGACCTCAGCGTCAGCATTGTCGAACAGGTAGACGAGTTCCTCGCCGCCATAACGATAGTTGGTGTTGATCGGGGCAAGGCCCGCCTTGAAGGCCGCAAAGTAGACCTCGAGGTACTCGGGCCCGTTGAAGAGGTAGGCGGCGACCTTGGCCTCGGCGCTCACCCCTCCCGCCGCCAGAAGCGCCGCCAGGGCGTCTGCCCGTGCGTCGAACCGCCCCCAGGTGATGACCCGATCACCCTGGACCAGGGCGGGACGGTCAGGGGTCTTGCCGGCGATGGCCTCCCAGACTTCGGCGATCCTCCAGTCGGTCATCTCGTCCTCCCGCTCAGCGCTTTTCGCTATTCAGCGGCGCGGACGCCGAGGAAGTCAACTCGGCCGCCGGTCATTCAGAGGGGCGTCACGCGCTCCGGGTGACCCGACCACATCCAGGCCATGGTTGGACGGGAAACCCCCAGCATGACCCCGCCAAGGGTCGGAGGGTGGATCCAGATCTGGTCCGGTGACTGGTCGTCCCTGCGCCCCTCGGGCCGGTCGATCGTCACCCCGCCAGGGGCGATCTGCTCTTCGACGCCCTTCAGGTCGGAGGCTTCGGCGAAGCCCATGTAGAAGCAGGCGCCTTCGCGGGAATGATAGCGCCCCATGGTCTTGTCCCGGTCGATGGGCGTGATCACCTCGAACCGGTGAAGCTGGCCAGCCCGGAAAAGGGTCAGGACCCCGGTGTATCCAAACATCTCCGAGGTGATGGTCGTGAAGACGGTCTCATCCAGACCGAAGGCGTCCCTGATCTTGGTCACGGCGCCTTCCTGGTCAGCTGCAAGGACCGTGGCTTCGTAGAGGAAGTCCAGCCGACCGGCTGGCGCTCTCTCCTCTTCGGGTGAGATCACGAAGCGGATCGGCGCCCCCTCGATCTCAAGGGTGATGAAGCGTCGACCACCGTCGGCCTCCACCTCCGCGCCTGACGCCTCGGCCGTCTGCGCCACGGCGCCGGGATCCGGAGAGGCGGCCCCTGCCGCCCAGACATGCCCCCGACCGCGGCGGGAAAGGGCGTCTGCAATCGGCCCCGCACCGTCCGGCTCCAGGAACTCGATGTCGGACCGGCCGACCCGGAAGACCCGCCGGACCGCCCCGAGGGCGGGAGCCCGCGCCCTCAGGACCTCCTCCGCCCCGAGGATGCGTCGCCATGCGGCGCCTGCGGCCTCTGAGTCGGGAGTGGCCACGAGCAGTCGGTCGACTTCCGTCAGCATGGTTCAGGCTCCTGGGTGAAGGACATTGAGAGGAATGCTGCGTCCTGCCGTCTCGACGATCCGCACATGCTGTCGCCCCAGTTCAAGGGCATGCCGGCACCCACAGGAGTGGGCGATCATGTCGATCTCCTGATTGAGGCTTTGCACGTAGTTCAGGACCCGTATGGCCTTGTCTTCGACTACCAGACCTCTCTGGAGGCGGCGGTTATGGGTCGCCACGCCGGTAGGGCAGGTATTGGTGTGGCAACGCATCGCCTGGATGCAGCCAATGGCGAACATGAACCCCCGGGCCGAGTGAACGAAGTCCGCACCGGTGCAGAGGGCCCAAGCCGCCCGGGCGGGGGTGACCAGCTTTCCTGATGCGATGACCCGCACCCGGTCCTTCAGGCCGGCGCCGCGAAGGGCGTCAATGGCCATCGGCAGGGCCTCTGCAATGGGAAGGCTCATGTGGTCCATGAGAGTCTGGGGCGCGGCCCCGGTCCCGCCTTCGCCACCATCGATCGTGAGGAAGTCCGGTGCATCCTGGGCGCCTCTCCGCAGGACGGCCTCGCACAACTCGGTCATGAAGCTTTCGTCGCCGAGGGCGGTCTTCACGCCGACTGGCCGTCCGGTCAGGTCCCGCAGGCTGCACACCCGGTCGAGGAGCTGGTCAATATCGGCGATATCCGGATGTCGATTGGGGCTGATGGAATCCTCACCCGCAGGTATGCCCCGGATCCTGGCGATCTCTGGCGTCACCTTCGCTCCGGGGAGGACGCCGCCCTTCCCAGGCTTTGCCCCTTGGCTGAGCTTGATCTCGAAGGCCTTCACCGAGCGTGCGATCTCCCGCGCCCTTTCAGGCGAGAACGACCCGTCGGGGTTGCGGACACCGTATCTGGCTGTCCCGATCTGCATGATCAGGTCGCAGCCTCCTTCGAGGTGATAGGGTGAAAGGCCCCCCTCTCCGGTGTCCATCCAGCATCCGGCCAGCCCCGCGCCTCTGGAAAGGGCCTGGACTGCAGGCCTGGAGATCGCCCCGAAACTCATGCCCGAGATGTTCACCACGGAACGGGCCAGGAAGGCGTTTTCGCATGCCCCTTCGCCGATCAGGAGCGGCGGGGTGGGCAGCCTGTCTTCCTCCAGAACCGGGAAGGGATGGTTCACGAACAAAAGGGTCCCCGGCTCGCGGCGATCATTTGTCGACCCGAAGCCGACCGCGCCCCCTTCGTTCTTCGCCTCCCGGTAGACCCAGGCCCGCGTCGCCCTGTTGAAGGGCATTTCTTCGCGGTCGCTGGCGAAGAAGTACTGGCGGAAATACTCGCCCAGCTGCTCCAGCCAGTAGCGGAGGTGCCCGATCACCGGGAAGTTCCGAAGGACCGAATGCTTCTGCTGGGTCAGGTCATAGACAAGCAGCACCAGCAGGACCAGGGCGATGCCGAGCCCCACAAGGACGCCGACACTCTGGGTCAGGACGCCTGCGAGCCAGCTCATGGAGCGTGCGCCTTATTCTTCGACCGTTGTGATATTCTGCTCGAAGTCCTTGAGGATATCGAGAACTTCGTCGATGGGCGCCGCAAGTGAACGGGCGTCCGGAAACCGGTAGCGCCAGAAACTGGTGATGTGCGAGATCACGCCGATGCGCTCGCCCAGCATCAGGAACATTTTCGGGGCCCGCAGAAGGAAGTTCCGGAAGGCGAGGGGCTTGCCGTTCTTGGTCAGGTCCGCGAAGGCGCGGTCATAGACGTCCAATGCTTCGGTGACTTCCCGCCGTTTGGCGTCGACCGTTTCCACCAGTCGTCGCCGGGTCCGGTCGACATAGGCCATCAGGTCGGCATCCTTGTGACCGGTGACCCGGACCTGCGGCATCTCCTGCAGAACGTCGACAAGCTGCGGCCAGAGGTCATTCAGGACCCACTTATAGTAAAGAAATCCCTTCCAGCTGAAAAAACCTTCCAAATGGTCCTCGCCTTCAAGTCGAAGGGCGATTCGAAGCGGTTCCAAGTGCTCGTTGATCTCGGTTGAAAGCAGAACCTGGACAAGCTTGCTTGAGTAGCTCGATCCCTCACCGGCAGTGGCGTAGGTCAGGCGGATCAAGTTATTGATCTCCATCGACACAAAATCCTGCATCCGTCCAAGGTCAGCCTCGGATATGGCGAAGTAGCAGGAGGCGATCTGGATCCCGCGCCGGTTGAGGTGTTCCCGGAGCAGGAAGGGATCGAGGGATGGAACCTCGTCGACAGCGCTCATGACGCGGATGTCGCGTTCGATGTTCAGCGCCTCGCCCCCGGCTTCGCGGACAATGTTGCGCCACCCCCTCTGGCCCACGAAGAAGGAGCGTCCCCCCATGCGCAGGTCGCCGCGCTCAAAGGGCAGGATGATCTTGGTGGAGTTCTGCCTCTCGTCATCGAAGACGTAGCGCTCATCTGCCCGGATGCGGTGCTTCAGGACGATGCACTCGTTCAGGATCGGCGTCGTGAAGAAGGGCTTTGTATGGTAGTCGGGCTCGCCCTTGTGCGAGTTCGCGATCGCCACAAGGTTGAGCACCCGGCTGGTCGAGGCTGTCCTCTGCAGCGCCCCTAGGTTACGCACCGATCTATCGGTGGACGCCTGCCGCATGACTTCAACCTTCCCCAAACACATGGACCGCCGAACAAGGGCGGAGGACAGCGAAACGGCTTTTTTGAGGCCTAGGGAACCGATCAAGCCAGCCTGGAACGACGCGCATCATGGATCAGTTATCTCCACCCAGCGTGTATTCGAAGTCGCGGACAATCTCAAATAGTTCATCCATGAGAATGGGTTCGTCGGACCCCTCCTTGAAACGGAACCTCCAGTAGCTCGCCACATGCGAAAGGGCGCCGATCCTCTCGCCCAGAAGGATGAACATATCTGGCGTCTTGCGAAGGAAGTTTGCGAAGGCGAGGGGCTTTCCGTTCCGGGTCAGGTCGCTGAAGGCGGCTTCGTAGACCTGGATCGCACCGATCACCTCCTCCATCACTTCGTTGACCCGATCCACCAGCCGGCGCCTGGACCCGTCCAGGAGCCGGCTCAGCTGGCGGTCGCGGACCCCGTAGGTGCGCATGGTCAGGATTTCACGAAGGAACGGCCCGAGTTGGGGCCGCAGTTCGCTGAGGACCCACTGGTAGTAGAGGAAGCCCTTCCAGGCGAAGACGCCTTCCTCGAAGTCCTCAGGATCCAGGCGCAGGGCAAGCCGGATCGGATGGATTGAATCGCCGGGCTTCGGCGCAAGAAGGGACCGGATCATCCGGTTCGACCAGCTGGATCCGTCGAACCTGTTGCGCTGGGTGATGTCGAGCAGGACCTCCACCTGGCTGCCAACAAAGCTCTGCATCCGCGCGATGTCGGCTTCTGAGATCGTGAAATAGCAGGAGGCGATGTTCAGGCCACGCCGCTTCAGCTGCTCCCGCACCAGGAAGGGGTCGAGGGAAGGCAGCTCATTGAGCGACAGCAAAACCAGGATGTCGCGCTCCGGGTTGCGGTAGGCCCCGCCGATATCCTCAACGGCGTCACGCCAACCCCTCTGGCCCACCAGGAAGGAGCGCCCGCCGATCTTCAGGTCTGTCCGCTCGAAGGGCAGGAGCACCTTGGTGCCCGTGCTCCGGTTATCAGGGAGAAGCCCCGCCTCGTCTGAGCGGACCCGGTGCCTGATGATGAGACTCTCGTTCAGTCGCGGCGACGAAAAGAACGGGTGTTCCAGGTAGCCAGGTTCATTCCGGACCGAGGCGCCGATCCCGATCAGGTTCAGCACACGGCTCGTCGACGCCGTCTTCTCGATCTCGCCGAGGTCGCGCATGGTCCGGTCAACGTTGGCGCCCTTGCGCATTCTTCACCTCAGTCCCGACCCGTCCAATCTATGTCACCGTTCCACACGGCGGGTTAAAGGGCCAGTCGAGATTACAGCTTAAGCGTATGCAGTGAATGGATGGAACACATCAACCCGGCGTCCAAGCGATCCAGGCCCGGCCGAGGTGCTTCGACAGCAGGCGAATTGACCGCAGGCCTCGGCGTCGCTGGCGAAGTCATGAACAGAAAGAGTTTGGAGGCCTGACCGAGAATCGAACTCGGGTGCACGGATTTGCAGTCCGCTGCGTCACCACTCCGCCATCAGGCCGCACCGGTCCGCGCCGGGCCGGGGACCGCTAACAGATGGCGGAGGCCGGGGCAATGTCCGAGACGGCCCGCATTGCCTTGTGCGCGGCCGCGGCCTTATATGCGCTCCAGGCCGCTAGGCCCTCCGGGCGTCGCCGCCCTTTCCTCCAGCCGACCGGAGACGTGATGGACGATACATCTGCAGCCCGCTTGAACATGGTGGAGAGCCAGGTCCGGACCGCTGATGTGACCGACCTCAGGATCCAGGACGCCATGCGGCGGATCCCTCGGGAATCCTTTCTGCCCGCAGGCCGGGGATATCAGGCCTATGCTGACGTCGAGCCCGAGTATGAACCTGGGCGGCGACTCCTGAGGCCGCGGGATGTCGGCAAACTTGTTCAGTTGGCCGCGCCGGTCGCCGGGGAGTCCGGTCTGGCCATCGCTGCGCCCTACGCAGCCGCGCTTCTTGAGGCCTGCGGGGTGACGGTCACCCGGTTCGACGATGAGGTCCTCGCCCGCCCGCCAAAGGGTCCCTTTGACGTGCTCGTCTGCGAGGGCGCGGTCGGCCAGGCTCCGGAGGCTTGGCTCGCCGTCCTAGCCGTCGGCGGGCGCGCGGTGATCATTGAGCGGCAGGGCCCGGCCGGGCGCGCCGTTGTCTACCTCAGGACCGCCGAGGGCGTCGGCCGTCGCACGGGCTTTGATTCTGCGCCCGCCTTCCTGCCTGGCCTGGAACCTCAGGCTGGCTTCGCCTTCTGAATCGCCCGGTTGCGAGGCCGGGTCAGCCGCCTGGAAACCGGATCGTAAGGTCCGGGTGAAAAAACCTTAAGGTCAGGTCTACTGGCCTGCGGGGAAAACGCCGGTCATATAGGCGGATGTTTCGCCCGTACGGCACTTGGGGAAAAGAGATGATCATGCGTCATCGCAGCCACTGGCTTGCTGCGGTCTCTCTGGCGGCCTTGTCGCTGCCGGCGTCTGGGGCCTCTGCTGAGACCATGGCCGAGGCTATCGCCATGGCCTACGCGTCCAATCCGACCCTCCAGGCCCAGCGCGCGCAGCTGCGGGCCCTGGACGAGAACTGGTACCAGGCCCGGGCGGGGTACAGGCCCACCCTGTCCGTCAGCGGTCGCGCCACCTGGACGGAGACGACCATCCCCGGGACGCGACCGCTCGCGGACGTCGAAAGCAACTCCGGGTCGGCCGTCCTTTCCCTGACCCAGCCTGTTTACTCAGGCGGGCGGGTGGCGTCGGCGGTCTCAGCGGCCGAAGCTGACAGCCTGTCGGGACGTGAAGGCCTGCGCCGGGTCGAGGCGCAGGTCCTCGGCCAGGTGATCCAGTCCTATGTTGACGTGCGCCGCGACCAGGAGGCGCTGAGGATCCGCCAGACCAACGTCGCCGTTCTTCAGCGTCAGCTTGATGAGTCCCGCGCCCGGTTCGAAGTGGGCGAGATCACGCGCACTGACGTCGCCCAGTCCGAAGCGCGTCTGGCGGCTGCAGTCGCGCTCCTGAACTCTGCTCAGGCGACGCTGGCCACCTCCCGTGCCGGGTACGAGGCGGTCGTGGGACAGGCCCCGGGTGACCTCGCTCCCGAACCTCCGATTGGCGCCCTTCTGCCCGCATCGGTGGAGCAGGCCTGGGACCTCGCCGAAAGCGGAAGCCCGGTTGTCCGGGCCGCGGAGTACGCCGAACAGGCCAGCCGCGCCCGGATCGCCGGGGCCCGGGCTGAGCAGATGCCTACGGTCGCGCTGCAGGGCCAGTTGGGCTACAGTGGACTGGTCAGCCCCCTGCATACCGACGCCTATTCCCGGGCCCTCTCCGGTTCGGCGGTCGTCACCGTTCCGATCTTTTCGGGGGGACAGACCCTGTCCCGGATCCGGGCTGCGACGGAGCGTAACACCGTCGACCGCCTTGGCGTGGAGAACGCCCGACGGACCGTCCGCCAGACGATCACCCAGTCCTGGAGCGCCCTTCAGGCTGCGCGTAGCAACATCGAGGCGACGGAAAAGCAGGTCCGCGCCGCCAGGATCGCCGCCGAGGGCGTCGTCCAGGAGCAGCGGGTCGGTCTGCGCACGACGATCGACGTCCTGAACGCGGAGCAGGAACTTAGGGCTGCAGAGCTTTCGCAGGTCAGCGCCCGCAGGGATGAGTATGTCGCCGCCGCCGGCGTCCTTGGCCAGGTGGGTCGCCTGCAGGTCGGTTATCTGGTCCCTGAGGTTCCCCGGTACGATCCCGCCGCCAACTTCCGGAACCTCCGGGTCACGTGGGGATGGACACCCTGGGAGGTCCCGATTTCCGGTGTTGATGGTATCCTTGTTCCCAAGCCAGCGGTCATTCCGGATCGTCCGGTTCCGGCTGCGCCTTCGCCGGCTCCGGCAAGTGCACCGGAGACGCCTGCCCCGGCGGAGTAGGCCCTTCGGGGGGCGGGCTTGCGCCCGCCACCATGAAAACCTCCGGGAATCGGTTATCTACGGGCTTATGGCCCGTGCAAGTCCGCCGGGAATTGCCTGTTAAGTTATGTGCGCCTAGCCTCTGCCCTGAGGTTGGCCCTTTCCCGAATCGCGGTGGCGGATGTCCGACGAGTCCAAGCAAGAACCGACAATGGAGGAGATCCTCGCCTCCATTCGCCGCATCATCTCGGAAGATGATGTCGAGCAGTCGGAACCGATTGAAGAAGAGGACGGATTTCCTCCTCAGCGCGCCCCCGAGCCCGAGCCCGAGATAGAGGAGGAGGAGCCTCCGCCTCCGCCCCCTGAGCCTGAGCTTGAGCCTGAGCCTGAGCCTGAGCCTGAGCCTGAGCCCGCTCCCCCGGCGGTTGAGCAGGAAGACGT
>Ga0315906_10009141_pt1 | contig 11820 bp, 10 predicted proteins | sample LakEriMetagenome_4_FD_203526 | JGI IMG/M metagenome (GOLD analysis project Ga0315906, IMG submission 203526) | Freshwater fungal communities from buoy surface, Lake Erie, Ohio, United States - Buoy 2 MA122 | ecosystem: Environmental > Aquatic > Freshwater > Lake > Lake biofilm | place: USA... | reverse complement strand
GCCTTGTTCATCCAGGCGGTGAGGGAAGGTGGTGCCACGCTCCTGCCCATCGACAGCGAGCACTCCGCCATCTTCCAGTGCCTGCCTTTGGATCGCCAGGACTGGCCGGGGTTCATTGACCACATCGTGCTGACCGCCTCCGGCGGGCCGTTCAGGCAAGCTGACCCCGCTGGCTTCCATGCCATCACGCCGGCGCAGGCGGTGGCTCATCCGAACTGGGTCATGGGACGCAAGATCTCAGTGGACTCGGCCACCATGATGAACAAGGCGCTGGAGGTGATCGAGGCGCGATGGCTGTTCGACTTGCCTGCCCAAGACATCCGTGTCGTCATCCATCCCCAGAGCATCATCCACTCCATGGTGGTCTGCCGGGATGCGTCCGTTCTGGCCCAGATGGGAACGCCCGACATGCGGGTTCCCATCGCCTACGGCCTGTCTTTTCCCTCCCGCATCGCTTCCGGGGCTTCGCGACTGGACTTGTTGTCAATGTCGTCGCTTACCTTCGAGGCGCCAGACGATGCGAGGTTTCCCGGCCTGAAGCTGGCCTACGACGTGTTGGCCGGTCCCGAAGGCTCCAGCGTCGTGCTCAACGCGGCCAACGAGGTGGCGGTGCAGGCCTTCCTGGACGAGCGGGTGCGCTTTACCGACATCCATTGCATCAACCAGTCCACGCTCGAAGCCTTGTCCGGACGCTTCGAACGCCCCAGATCTCTGGAGGATCTGCTCGAGTTGGATGCGCGTGCCCGGTCGCATGCCACCACTGCTGCTGCAAAGGTCTTGGCGCCATGATCACGGCGCTTGCCTTCGTGCTCACCTTGGGCGTGCTTGTGGTGATCCACGAGTACGGTCACTACCGTGCAGCCCTGGCCTGCAACGTCAAGGTCCTGAGGTTTTCGGTGGGCTTTGGCCGCGTGTTGTGGAGTCGCCGCATGGGGGCTGACGGCACCGAGTTCGTCGTCTGCGCACTGCCCTTGGGTGGCTATGTGCGCATGCTGGACGAACGTGAAGGCCCCGTCGACTCAAGCCTGGCACACCGTGCCTTCAACCGCAAGCGCCTGTGGCAGCGGGCCTTCGTGGTGATCGCCGGACCTGCGGCGAACCTGTTGTTGGCGGTGCTGCTGTACAGCGGCGTCCAGTGGATGGGCGTGATGGAGCCCAGGGCCATCCTGAGCGCGCCACCAGCCTCCAGCGTCGCTGCCCGGGCGGGGCTGAAGTCTGGCGACTGGGTCAAGGCTTGGTCTGCTGACGGGATGAACTGGCAGGACATCCGCTCCATGGCGGACCTGCGTTGGCACGCCCTCCAGGCCCAGATGGTGCGGGAGCCTCTGTACCTCATGCTCTCGGACAGCCAGGGGCGTGGCAGTCGCAACGTGCGACTCGATTTCGGCGCTGTCAGTGCAGATCCGCAGTCATCCGATGCGCTGCGCAGCGTCGGCTTGGGAGTCCCGTGGTCACCTGCGTTGCTTGGCGACATCAAGGCGGGGGGGCCTGCGGATCAGGCCGGGCTGCGCAGAGGCGATACCGTCACGGCCGTTGACGGGGCGGCCATCCAGGATGCGCAGATGCTGCGTGAAGCCATTCAAGCACGCGCCGAGCAGCCCATGGCCTGGACGGTCGACCGCGCGGGCCAGACGATTCAGATCACGGTCCGACCGCGGGCCGACAGGTCGGGAACCGGCACGGTGGGGCGGATCGACGCCTTCGTCGGCCTTGCGCCCCAGAGCGTCCTGGTGTCTTCGGGCGCGCTGGAAGGACTGATGGAGGGCGCACGCAAGACCTGGGACGTCTCGGCGCTGACGGTTTCCATGATCGGGCGGATGATCGTTGGGGAAGCTTCCATCAAGAATCTCAGCGGGCCTCTGACGATTGCGGATTTTGCAGGCCAGTCTGCCCAGCGGGGCTGGACCAGTTACCTGGCATTCCTGGCGCTGGTGAGTGTCAGCCTGGGGATCTTGAACCTGCTGCCGCTGCCCATGCTCGATGGCGGACACCTGATGTATTATCTTTTCGAGGGGTTGACTGGTCGGCCGGTCCCCGACGCTTGGCTCGAGCGCTTGCAGCGTGGTGGTCTTGCGATACTGCTGGCTCTGATGTCCGTGGCACTCTTCAACGACGTCGCCCGACTTGTCGGTTTCCACTGAGCCTTACCTGATGCTTCTTCACAATATCTTGGTGCCTTGGCGTCCGAGCGCTGCGTTGGTGGCTGCAGCGGTCGCCAGCGCTTATCTGCCGGCGGCCGGTGCTGTCGAACCCTTCAAGCTCAAGGACATCCGCATCCAGGGCTTGCAGCGTACAGACCCCGGTACGGTGTTCGCCGCGCTCCCATTTCGCATTGGCGACACCTACAACGATGACAAGGGCTCCGCAGCCTTGCGGGCCCTGTTCGCGACAGGCTTGTTCAAGGACGTCCGCATCGAGATTGAAGGTGATGTGGCCGTAGTGGTGATCGAAGAGCGCGCCATCATTGCTGCCGTGTCCTTCGTGGGACTCAAGGAGTTTGACAAGGACACGTTGACCAAGTCTCTCAAGGACGCTGGCATTGGTGAAGGTTTGCCCTTCGACCGCGCCGTGGTGGACCGCGCCGAGCAGGAGATCAAGCGCCAGTATCTGTCGCGCAGCCTCTACGGTGCCGAGGTCGTCACCACTGTCACGCCCTTGGAACGCAACCGGGTGAACGTGACCTTCACGATGACCGAAGGAGATACGGCCAAGATCAAGGAGGTGCGGATCACCGGGGCATCGGCGTTTCCTGAATCCCAGCTGCTCTCTTTGCTGGACCTGACGCCAAGTGGCTGGATGACCTGGTACACGAAGTCCGACCGGTACTCAAGGTCCAAGTTGAATTCGGATCTCGAGACTTTGCGTGCCTACTACGTGAACCGAGGTTATCTCGAGTTTGCTATCGAATCCACCCAGGTCACCATTTCGCCGGACAAACAGGACATCTCGATCACCATTGCCCTCCGCGAGGGTCAGCCCTACGTCGTGACGGCAGTGAGGCTCGAGGGCCAGTTCTTCGGCAAGGAAGACGAGTTTCGGTCATTGGTGCGCATACGCCCGGGGCAGTCCTACCGGGGTGAGGATGTTGTCAACACGACGCGTGCTTTCTCAGACTTGTTCGGCCGCCTCGGTTACGCTTTTGCTCGCGTGGAGGCTCGCCCAGAGATCGACCGTGCCACCGGTCAGGTCTCGGTAGTGCTGGTTGCCGACCCCCAGCGGCGCATCTATGTCCGCCGTATCGATGTGGCGGGCAACACCCGTACGCGCGACGAAGTCATTCGACGGGAGTTCCGTCAGTTGGAATCCTCTTGGTACGACGGGCAGAAGATCAAGCTCTCGCGAGACCGGGTGGACCGCCTCGGCTACTTCAAGGAAGTCAACGTTGAGACCAACGAGGTGCCGGGCAGTCCCGATCAGGCAGACTTGCTGGTCACTGTCGAGGAGCGCCCTACGGGTAACCTGATGGTGGGAGCGGGCTACTCAAGTGCGGAGAAGTTGACCCTGTCCGGTTCCATCAAACAGGACAACGTGTTTGGCTCAGGGCATTACCTGGCGTTTGAGTTGAACACGAGCGACTCGAATCGAAGTCTGGTGTTCAGCACGGTGGATCCGTACTTCACGATAGACGGTATCTCACGAGGGTTTGATCTGTACCACCGGACCAGTCGGCCTCTGAACAGTCTGGACAGCCAGTACCAATTGGCGACCTCTGGAACAGCGTTGAGGTTTGGCGTACCGTTTACGGAGTTCGATACGGTGTTCTTCGGTCTGGGTATTGAGCGCACGATGATCAGGGACACGCCGTCATTGCCGAGCAGTTATCTGCAGTACAGGCAGGAGTTCGGTGCCGTCAGTCATGCACTGCCCTTGACCCTCGGATGGCAGCGTGATCAGCGCGACAGTGTCCTGACGCCTTCGGCCGGACGTTACCAGCGTGTCAACCTGGAGTGGAGCATCGGAGGTGATGTTCGTTATCTGCGATCGAATTTCCAGTACCAGGAGTATTGGGCCTTGCCCGCAAGGCTGACGCTTGGATTGAACGCTGAACTGGGCTTGGGACAAGGTTTGGGAGGCAGGCCTTTTCCCGTGATCAAGAACTTCTACGGCGGCGGGCTTGGGTCCGTACGCGGTTTCGAGCAGGGCTCACTTGGAGTTGTGGATGCGAAGGGTGCTTACCTTGGGGGCACCAAGCGCTTGAACGTCAACAGTGAACTCTACTTCCCAGTGCCTGGCATGGGCAACGACAAGTCTTTGCGCGTCTTTGCTTTCGCAGATCTGGGCAATGTGTGGGGAGAGAGTGAGAGTGTTGACTTCTCGAGTCTGCGATCGTCAACGGGCCTGGGCCTGAGCTGGATCTCACCCATAGGTCCGCTGAAGCTGAGTTGGGGGGTTCCAATCAAGTCGATCGCGAAGGATAGAATTCAGAAGTTTCAATTTCAGATCGGGACCGGTTTCTGATGTCAACCATTGGCAAGATCGTGGGCATGGCCTTCTGGGCCCTTGCGTTGGCGGTCACACCCGCGATGGCGCAGGAACTCAAGCTCGGCTACGTGAACAGCGAGCGGGTATTGCGTGACTCGGCGCCGGCCAAGGCGGCGCAGGCGAAGCTGGAGGCTGAATTCGGACGGCGTGAACGTGAGCTGAACGACATCCGCAACCGGCTGAAGGCTGCCGCGGACAAGTTCGAGAAGGACGCACCGACGCTCCCGGAGTCTGAGAAATCACGGCGTCAGCGCGAACTGGTGGATCAGGAGCGTGATCTGCAGCGCAAGCAGCGCGAGTTCCAGGAAGACCTGAATCAACGCAAGAACGAGGAACTGGCCGCGGTGGTCGAGCGTGCCAACCGGGTGATCCGTCAGATTTTTGAGACGGAGAAGTACGACGCCATCCTGCAGGAGGTGGTCTTCGCGGGGCCGCGTGTCGACATCACTGACAAGGTGATCCGCGCCCTGAATGCACCGGCCAAGTGAAGGTCAGGTCTACGTGCCGAAGGTTCGGGTTTCGAACCTGAGCGCGCTGCTCGGCGGGGAGGTGATCGGTGCTTCCGACTTGATCGTCGAGCGCATCGGGTCCCTCCAGAGTGCTGACGACACCACGGTGTCTTTTCTCTCCAATCCCCGTTACGCGACGCAGCTGGAGTCCACACGCGCAGGATGCGTGATTGTCAGCCCGGGGTTTCGATCCAAGGTGACACACCTGCCCAGCGCGATCGTCTGTGCCGACCCTTATCTGGCGTACGCCCGACTGACTCAGTGGTGGGCACGCGAACACGCACCCGTCAAGGCAGCATCCGGGCAGCACCCGTCGGCGGTGGTGGATGGGTCCGCCCAGGTGCATCCGACGGCCCGGGTGGACGCGTTGGCTGTGATCGGGCCTGGTGCCCGGGTGGGTGCTGGTGCATGGGTGGGGGCCCACGCCGTGATGGAGGATCAGGCGGTGCTGGGTGCCCACAGCCGTCTGGGGCCGCGCGTCGTTCTGGGCCGGGGTTGCGCCGTGGGTGAGCGATGCATCCTGCACGCCGGGGTCGTGATCGGTGCCGATGGATTCGGTTTCGCGGCCCATGAGGGCCGATGGGAGAAGATCGAGCAGTTGGGCGCCGTGCGTATTGGCGATGACGTGGAGATTGGCGCGAACACCTGCGTGGACCGCGGTGCCCTGGAAGACACCGTGATCGAGCAAGGCGTCAAGCTGGACAATCTCATCCAGATCGGCCACAACGTCCGCATTGGCGCTCACACGGCCATGGCGGGCTGTGTAGGCGTGGCGGGCAGTGCCCGCATCGGGGCGCATTGCACCGTGGGTGGGGGGGCCATCATCCTGGGTCACCTGGAAGTGGCGGACCATGTGCATGTGTCGGCCGCCACCGTGGTCACCCGGTCCATCGTCAAGCCGGGGCAGTACAGCGGTGTGTACCCCTTCGAGGAGAATGCTTCCTGGGAAAGAAATGCGGCCACGCTGCGTCAGTTGCATGGGTTGCGAGATCGCCTGCGGGCGCTGGAGAAGGCGAGAACATGAGGATGGACATCCACGGCGTGCTGAAGAAGCTGCCACACCGCTATCCGATCCTGCTGGTGGATCGGGTGCTGGAAATCGAGAGTGGCGTCCGCATCAAGGCGATCAAGAACGTCTCCATCAACGAGCCCTACTTTCTGGGTCATTTTCCGCAACGGCCGGTCATGCCGGGGGTCCTGATGCTGGAGGCCCTGGCGCAGGCTGCAGCCTTGCTTTCCTTCGAGTCCGCAGGCAAAGACGCGGACGAGAATTCCGTCTACTACTTCGCTGGCATTGATGGTGCACGTTTCAAGCGTCCGGTCGAACCCGGGGACCAACTCCTGCTCGAGGTGACATTGATCCGGGCCAAGTCGGGCATCTTCAAGTTTGCCGCGCGCGCAAGCGTGGACGGTGAACTTGCCGTGGAAGCCGAACTCATGTGCACCATGCGCCGGGTCGGCTGAAGGCCGGGTCAGGCATGACACGGATACACCCGACAGCCCTTGTTGATGCGCGGGCCGAGCTCGATGTGTCGGTCGAAGTCGGGCCCTATGCGCTGATTGGTCCTGGCGTGACGATTGGTGAAGGGACGCACATCGGTGGGCACTGTGTCATCGAAGGCCCTACGGTCATCGGGCGCGACAACCGCATCCACGCCCATTCCGTGCTGGGCGGTGCACCGCAGGACATGAAGTACCGCGGTGAACCGACGGCAATGCACATTGGCGACCGCAACACCATCCGGGAGTTCTGCACCTTCAATCGCGGTACGGTGCAGGACGCCGGGGTGACGCGGCTCGGGCACGACAACTGGGTCATGGCCTATGTGCACCTCGCGCATGACGTTCAGGTGGGCTCGCACACCATCCTGGCCAACAACGCCACCCTGGCCGGGCATGTTCACGTGGGCGACTGGGTCATCGTTGGCGGCTTGACAGGGATCCACCAGTTCTGCCACGTGGGCGCCCACGCGATGACCGGATTCCAGAGCCACGTCTCGCAGGACGTCCCGCCGTTCATGATGGTCTCCGGCAACCCGCTGGCGGTGCACGGCTTCAATGTCGAGGGCCTTCGGCGCCGCGGCTTTTCGCGCGAGCGCATTTCCCTGGTCAAGCAGGTCCACCGCTTGTTGTACCGTGACGGACTGACCCTCGAGCAGGCTCGGTCGCGCATCGAATCTTTGGCCGAAGAGCACGCGGCTGACGCGCTGGCGCTGGCCGATCTGCGGCTGATGCTGGACTTTCTGTCGGCGTCGACGCGCGGCATTGCTCGCTGAGGACGGCACAGCGGGTTCTCGCCTGGCTTGGGTTCGCGCAAGGCATCAGGTTCAAGTCCCCCTCGAATGCACGTTGTGGCAGCACCCATGAGTCTGGCGATGGTGGCCGGCGAGGCTTCCGGCGACCTGCTGGGCTCCCTACTGCTCAAGGCCATGCAACAACGGTGGCCTGACGTGCAGGCGGCCGGTATTGGCGGCCCACGCCTGACAAGCGCAGGGTTCCAGGCTTGGTGGCCCAGCGACCGTCTGGCCGTTCGAGGCTACGTGGAAGTCCTGCGGCACTACCGCGGCATCTCGCGCATACGTGAGGCGCTGGCGGAACGCCTTCTGGCACAGCCCCCCCGGGCCTTCATCGGCATCGATGCACCAGACTTCAACCTGGGTCTGGAGGAGCGCCTCAAGCAGCGGGGTATTCCCAGCATCCAGTTCGTCTGTCCGTCCATCTGGGCCTGGCGTGGCGGCAGGGCCAAACGCATCGCGCGCAGCGTCGATCATGTGCTGTGCCTGTTCCCGTTCGAGCCGGAACTGCTTCAGGCACACGGGGTGCCCGCCACTTATGTGGGTCATCCGCTGGCCGACGTCATCCCCTTGACGCCCGACCGACCCGCGGCCCGAAGGGCGCTCGGATTGCCTGCCGAGGCCACGGTAGTGGCCTTGTTGCCGGGCAGCCGGCGCTCCGAGATCCAGTACATCGCGCCGGCATTGCTTCGAGCAGCATGCCTCTTGCAGCGCTCCATCTCCGGTGTCCGATTCGTGTTGCCCGTGGCGCCGGGACTTGACAGTGTTGTGCGTCCCTTGGTGTCAGCGCATGGTCCGCAAGATCTGCAGTTGCTGCCTGGTCAGTCCCATGAGGCGCTGGCCGCCTGCGATTTGACCTTGATCGCCAGCGGCACCGCCACGCTGGAAGCGGCCCTGTTCAAGCGGCCCATGGTGATTGCCTATCGAATGCACCCGTTGAGTTGGCAGTTGATGAAGCGCATGGCCTACCAGCCGTGGGTAGGCCTGCCGAACATCCTGTGCCGCGACTTCGTGGTGCCTGAACTCATCCAGGAGGATTGCACGCCCGAGCGACTGGCCCGGGAAGCCCTGCGCTGGCTGGACCAGTCCGAGCGGCGTGATCAGGTGCAGGCGCGCTTCCTGCAGATGCACCAGGAACTGCGTTGCGACACCGCCTCGCGTGCCACCGATGCCATCGCGCAAGTCATCAAAGCCTGAGCAGTTGGCGCTGGCCTGGGATGTAGGGGGCCTCGTCGCTGGGGTCGATGAGGCAGGCCGCGGGCCCTTGGCTGGGCCGGTGGCGGTTGCCGCTGTCATCCTTGATGACACGCGACCGCTGGCCGGCCTGACGGATTCCAAGGTGCTGAGCGCGCGTGCAAGGCAACGACTCCATGACGACATCTGTGCCCATGCCTTGTGCGTCGAGGTGGCCTGGGCTTCGCCACAGGAGATCGATGAACTGAACATCCTGCAAGCCACCCTGCGGGCCATGAGCCAGGCGGTGCAGAACCTGCGGCTCACGCCGGCGAGCGTGCTGGTGGATGGCAACCGCCTGCCGAAGCTGTCGGTTCCTGCCCAGGCCATCGTCAAGGGCGACCTGCTGATGCCGGTCATCTCGGCAGCCTCCATCGTCGCGAAGGTCCGGCGCGATGCCTGGTGCCTGGAAGCGCACCAGCAGTACCCGCAATATGGCTTTGCGGTGCACAAGGGCTACCCGACGAAGGCCCATCTGGAGGCCTTGCGGCGCCATGGGCCCAGCCCGGTGCACCGACGCAGTTTCGCGCCCGTGCGCGAATGGATGGGGTCGGCATGAGGCCGCAGGAACGTCCGGCCATCACCTCACGCGACAACCCGTTGCTGCGACGCCTGCGCCATCTCCTTTCAAACCCGACGGGGTACCGCAGGGAAGGTGAGATCTGCATCGAGGGCGAGCACCTGTGCTCGGCCTACCTGGCCCGCGGCCATCGGCCGGGCCTGGCGCTGTTTTCTGAGTCGGCCTGGCAACGGCTGTCAATGCGCGAACTGGCCGTTGGTGCAGGCGAGGTGCAGTGGGTGGCTGACCGCCTGTTGGCCCAGATCAGCACCTTGCCATCACCCGCCGGCGTGGTCTTCGTGGCAGCGGTGCCGGCTGATGCCACGCCCGACTTCCGAGCCTCGGCCGTGCTGCTGGACCGTGTTCAAGACCCCGGGAACGTGGGCAGCATCCTGCGTACCGCCAGCGCAATGGGTGTTCGGCAGGTGTGGGCCACACCAGGGACCGCGGCATTGTGGTCGCCCAAGGTCCTGCGTGCCGGCATGGGGGCGCACTTCGGCCTGAACCTGTACGAGGGGTTGGACGTGCAGGCCCTGACGGAAGGGCTTCGGAGCGCAGATGAACACAGCTGCGTACCCGCAGCGCCGGGGACGTCAGGTTCGTCACAGGCCGGAGGTGAGCGGGCCCCTTGGGTCGCCACCAGTTCGCACGCCGGTGCCCTGCTGGGGCAGGTGGAACTGCCGGCCCCCTGTGTCTGGGTTCTGGGTCATGAAGGGCAGGGGGTGGCCCCGGCATTGCTGCAGCGCTGCCAGCTGACAGTGCGCATACCCCAGCCCGGCGGCGAAGAGTCGCTCAACGTCGCGGCGGCTGCAGCGATCTGCCTGTACGAGTCCGCGCGGCAACGCCGCAGTTGAGGTGTGAGCGGTTCAGGAGGCCAAAGATTCAAACCGCGTTTCGCTCGACGACTCAGTAGATCAACCTGTCGGGTCGGATGTCCCGCAGGATGGTGGTGGCGATCTCCTCGATGGACTTGTGCGTGGATGACAGCCACGCGATGCCTTCACGCCGCATCATGGCTTCTGCCGCACGCACTTCCTGCCGACAGTTGCTGAGGGACGCGTAGGCGCTGCCTGGTCGGCGTTCATGGCGTACTTGGGCCAATCGGTCGGGGTCGATCGTGAGCCCGAAGCACTTGGCACGGTAAGGCAGTACCGGTACGGGCAAGCGCCCACGGTCGAAGTCCTCCGGGATCAAGGGATAGTTGGCGGCCTTGATGCCGTGCTGCATGGCCAGGTAAAGGCTGGTGGGCGTCTTGCCGCAGCGGCTCACGCCTACCAGGATGACGTCGGCCTCGGCGAGGTTGCGGGCCGACTGTCCGTCATCGTGCGCCAGCGAGAAATTGATGGCCTCGATACGGTTGTTGTACTCCTGGCTCTTGGCGGCGTCCGAGAACCGTCCTACCCGATGGTTGCTCTTGACCCCGAACTCCTCCTCCAGGGGTTCGACGAAGGTCCTGAACATGTCCAGCACCAGGCCCTTGGAGTCTGGGCGGGCGATCACCTCGCGAACCTCATCGTTCACCAGGGTGATGAAGACGATGGGCCTCTTGCCCTCACGCTCGGCGGTTTCTTCGATCTCGCTCTGGACGTCCCGGGCCTTGTCGACGCTGTCAATGAAGGGCCGCCTCACATGCCGGGGTGTGGCGGGAAACTGCGCCAGGATGGAGTTGCCGAAGGTCTCGGCCGTGATGCCCGTGCCGTCGGAGACAAAGAAGACGGTGCGTGTGGGCATGGCTCAATCCTGACAGTCGGCAAAGGCCGGAATCATAGGCATTACTCCCTACAATCAATGCAGGATTCGCGCCCTCTCGCACATCTCCATGCTCGCCGGCCGCCGCCCACAACAACAGCCAGAACGCTGGCGGCCCGTCTTGATGCCGCGCGCGAAAGCCCCCGATTCTTGTCATCACGGAGCTTTCCCATGTCACTCGCGAATCTGGCGACCGCCCTGGTCGTGCCGTTTGAACATCTGAGGATGACCGACGTCGAGTCGGTCGGCGGCAAGAACGCCTCCCTCGGTGAAATGATCAGCCAGTTGGCGGCCTCGGGCGTGCGTGTGCCCGGCGGCTTTGCTACCACAGCGTTGGGCTTCAGGCGCTTCCTGCAGGAAAGCGGCCTGTCGGACCGCATCTCGAAGCGACTGGCCGAACTCGACACCGAAGACGTGCGCGCCCTGGCGCAGGCCGGCGAGGAGATCCGCGGGTGGGTCAGTGCAGCGCCCTTTCCGGCCGACCTGGAGGCTGCCATCCGCGCGGAGTTCGCGCGACTGGATGCCGACGGCTCGGGCAGCTTCGCGGTGCGGTCCTCCGCCACTGCTGAAGACCTGCCGGACGCCTCCTTTGCCGGACAGCAGGAGACCTTCCTGAACGTGGTGGGCATTGACGACGTGCTGCATCGCATGAAGGAGGTGTTTGCCTCGCTCTACAACGACCGTGCCATCAGCTACCGCGTCCACAAGGGCTTTGCACATGACGGCGTCGCCTTGTCCGCCGGGGTGCAGCGCATGGTGCGCTCGGATCTTGGCTCGGCCGGCGTGATGTTCACCATCGACACCGAAAGCGGCTTCGAAGACGTGGTGTTCATCACGTCCAGCTACGGCCTGGGCGAGACGGTGGTGCAGGGGGCCGTCAATCCTGACGAGTTCTACGTCCACAAGCCCGCCCTGCGCAACGGCAAGTACCCCATCATCCGTCGGGTACTGGGCTCCAAGCTGGTGCGCATGGAGTTCGTGGATGCGGCCGAGC
>Ga0315906_10009140_pt1 | contig 11820 bp, 12 predicted proteins | sample LakEriMetagenome_4_FD_203526 | JGI IMG/M metagenome (GOLD analysis project Ga0315906, IMG submission 203526) | Freshwater fungal communities from buoy surface, Lake Erie, Ohio, United States - Buoy 2 MA122 | ecosystem: Environmental > Aquatic > Freshwater > Lake > Lake biofilm | place: USA... | reverse complement strand
CAATAATAGGAATAGGAAAAACAGAAATAAAACAAATATTTATTGATGGAAAATTCATAACAAGAGCAATGATGCCTGTTTCACTTTCTTATGATCATAGAATAATTGATGGAGCGGAGGCTGCAAGATTTTGTCAAGATTTAAAACTAAGTCTTGGTAAAAACTTTGCTTTCAATTTATCATTTTAATAATGATAAGTGGTTACTGTGAAGAAAAATATATTCCCGTAAAAAAAATATTTGAAAATTACTTCTTAGAACAAGAGGAAATTGGAGCTTCATTTGCAATCTATAAGGAAGGAAAACCACTAATAGATTTATGGAATGGTCTTAAAAATAAAAATAATAAAAATTGGGAAGAAAATACCATTGTAAATGTTTTTTCTGCAACAAAAGGTATTTATGAAATTATTACTTCCATTCTAATTGATCGAAATATTTTAGATTTAGAAAAATCTGTTTCTTATTATTGGGATGCCTTTAAACAAAGTAATAAAAGAGAAATTACAGTAAAGCATATTTTATCTCATCAATCTGGACTCTATAGATTTAAAAAAAAAATCACACAACAAGATTTACTTGATTGGGATAAAATAATAAATATTTTAGAAAATCAGGATCCAGATCATCCGAGCGGTCAACAAACGTATTATCATGCTAAAACACACGGCTTTTTAATTGGTGAAATTATAAAAAAAACAACAAGAAAAAGTTTAGGTGAATTAGTTTTTGAATTACTATCTAAAAAACTTAAAGTAGACTTTTTTATTGGAACGCCAAAAGACCAGTTATCAAATATTGCTTCTCTTTACGAAGATAAAACTGAGAGAAAAATAGTTTCCGAATTTAATGCATTTAATAATCCTGAACATGAAATAAATTTTTATAATAAGCAAAATTGGCAAATCGCAGAAGTTCCTTCAATGAATGGACATGGAAATGCAAGATCAATTGCAAAAATTTATGATGTTTTTGTAAATGACTTAATTCTAGATAAAAATATCTTATTATCAAAGTCTTCAATAAATAAATGTCTTACTGAGTGTAATAGCAGAATTGATAAATCTTTAATGATGCCAATTAGATGGTCTAATATTGGTTTGATACTTCGGGGTGGATGGTTATTTGGAAAGAATAAAGAATCTTTTGGTCACAATGGCTGGGGAGGGTCTTTGGGTTTTGGTGATCCGTTATTAGGAATAGGAGTTGCTTACACTACAAACAAAATTAATCCGACTATGGGCTCAGATTTTAGAATTATTAAATTACTTAAAGAATTTTACAAGATTCATTAGATATTATCTGGTCTAAGCCATGAAGGTCGTCTTAAAAATGCATTAAACAACCCATTTATTCTATAATAATGAATTAAAATTTTTTTTTTATTAAAAAATACAAAAGAAAAAAATAATTTAAAAATTGAGGAAAAAAATCTAATAATACCAACTCTATATGCGGTTATAATTCCGAAATATTTATAATTATAATAAAATAAAGACCACATCCAATGCCAATTTCTACACAGCTCAATATTCAAAATATTTTCCGACGCTTGTTTGCCTAAGTGATGAATTTTTGAATTCTGAATAACAAAAATCTTTCCACCACTTTGTTTAATTCTCTTACAAAGATCTATTTCTTCAAGAAATAAAAAAAAATTTTCATCGAATAAATCTTTAGGATGAATTTTTTTTAAATTTATTAACATAGCGAAACCTTTTACATAGTCGACTTCTAATATTTCTTTGTTGATATTTTTATTACTATTTAAAAAATAACCATAATTATTTAAGAGATTCGGAGCTAAAATTGTAAAATTGTCTTTTAAAAAAATTTGAGCTTTATAAAATTTTTCTAATGAATTTTCTTCTAAAATTGCATCTGGATTTAATATAAATGCATATTGAGTATTAACTTTTGATACTCCAAGATTATTTCCTTTTCCATATCCTAAATTTTCTTTTGAAATTATAACTTCAACATTTAAAAATTTATTTTCCAGGTAATCTTTAACGTTGTGATCATTTGAATTTTCAACAACAATAATTTTAATATTAGAATTGATACTTTTGATACATTTTTCAATTATATGTCCACTCTTAAAAGAAACTATTACAAAAGTAATACTTTTTTCAAAATTATTCATTAATTTAAGCTATAAAGTATTTTGTAATAAATATATAAAATATTGGTAAATATTAAAGCGTAATCATGGAAAAAGTAATTGTAACTGGAGGATTAGGATTTATAGGTAGCAATCTTATTAATATTCTTAAAAAAAAATACTTTGTAATTAATATTGATAAGGTGACTTATGCTTCCAATTCTAAAAACATTGATTCTGATATAAAAAATTATAAATTTTATAAACAAGATATAAATAATAAAATTTTTATAAAAAAAATTTTAAACAAATATAAACCCTCTATTATTTTTAACCTTGCTGCAGAAACTCATGTAGATAGATCAATTGATGGGCCAAAGCGATTTATTGAAAGTAACATTCTTGGAGTTTTTAATCTGCTTGAGGCAATTAGAGAATATAAAAAACAAATAAAATTAGTACATATTTCAACTGATGAGGTATACGGAGATATAAAAAAAAATTATAAGTCAAAAGAAGAAGATCAATATAATCCTAGTTCACCTTATTCAGCATCAAAGGCTAGTGGAGATCTACTGATAAAATCATATATTAGAACTTATAAAATACCCGCGGTTATTACAAATTGTTGTAATAATTTTGGTCCAAATCAATATCCTGAAAAGTTAATTCCAACAATAATTTATAATATATTAAATAAAAAACCTATTCCAATTTATGGTAAAGGATTAAATGTAAGAGAGTGGATTTATGTAGAGGACCACTGCAGAGCACTTATTACAATAGCGAAAAAAGGAGTTATTGGTGAGAATTATAATATTGGAAGCGGTTTAGTTTTTAATAACATTCAAATTGCAAATAAAATCATTTCAATTTTTAAAGAAATAAACAATAATAAAATAATCAAAAGTAAAATAAAAATGGTCGAAGATAGACCCGGACATGATCTGCGTTATTGTTTAGACTCTTCAAAAATCAGGAAAAATTTAAAATGGAAATGTGAACACAGTTTTGAAAAAAGATTAAAAAAAACAATTTTATGGTACATAAAAAAATTCAAATCTAATTACTTTATGAATAATAAGTTTGGTAATCGTATCGGATTAAGAATATGATTAGAAAAGGAATCATACTTGCTGGTGGAGTTGGCTCTAGAATGAGCCCATTAACCAAAGCAGTAAACAAACAATTACTGCCTATTTACGATAAACCATTAATATATTACCCATTGTCAATTCTAATGCTGTCCGGGATTAGAGATATACTAATTATCGTAAATAAAGGGCAAATATCGCAATTCTCTAAAATATTAAACGATGGTAGCAATATAGGAATAAAAATTACTTTTTTGGAGCAAGAAAAACCGGGAGGATTACCTGAGGCATTTATTATAGGTAAAGATTTTATTGGAAAAGATAACGTTGCTTTAATATTAGGTGATAATTTTTTTTACGGACAAAGTCTTACAAAAAAATTACTTGATAGCACTAAGTTAAAAAAAGGTGCAAGAATTTTTTTATACCCAGTAAAAAATCCAAATTTATATGGTGTTGCAATGTTAAAAAATAAAAAAATTGTAAAAATAATTGAGAAGCCAAAAATAACTAGCTCTAATCTTGCAGTAACAGGATTATATTTTTTTGATAACAACGTAATTAGATATAGTGAGCTTTTAAAACCCTCAAAAAGAGGTGAATTAGAAATAACTGATCTTTTAAACAGATATCTGAAAAATAATAAACTAAATGTTGAATTTATTGGACGAGGAAGTACATGGCTTGATACAGGAAGTATAGAGGATTTTTATAACGCTTCTAATTTTGTTTCCGCTGTTGAAAATAGACAAGGACTTAAGATAGCTTGCTTAGAGGAAATATCTTTACAAAAAAAATGGATAACAAGAAATAATTTATTAAATGCAATTGAATTTTATGGAAAATGTGATTACGCAGAATACTTAAAAAAATTTTTATAATTAATATCAATATATAATTAAATTCAGAATTTATATTTGTAATTCAATGAAAATTATTCAAACTAAGTTTAAAACTTTAAAGATTGTAAAATCATTAGTAAATAAAGACAGCAGAGGTATTTTTAGGGAAATATTTAAAAAAAAAAATTTTAAAAGAATAAATTTCCCATTTATTTGTACATCAACCTCAAAAAAAAATGTTTTGAGAGGATTACATCTACAGACACAAAATGCTCAGGGTAAGTTTGTTACTGTTCTCAAAGGTGAAATTTATGATGTTGCATTAGATCTTAGAAAAAAATCTAAAACATTTTGTAAGTATTTTTCAATATATTTATCAGATAAAAATGGTCTTTCTATCTATATACCTCCCGGATTTGCTCATGGCTTCATTGCATTAAAAAAAGAAAATATAATTGTTTATAGTTGTACTAATTATCGATCAAAGAAACATGAAATTGGAATTAAGTGGAATGATAAGGATGCTAATATTAAATGGCCCATTAAGAAACCTATAATATCCAAAAAAGATAAAAAAAATATTTCATTGGTAGAATATAAAAAAAAGTATGGATAAACTTAAAATATACTGTATGTGCCTAGATAACGATTACTTGGAGGTTGTGAAAAAACTAGACTATATTCCAGTAGGTTTAAAAAATAAAAACTTTTCCAATGAGTGGCTTCGAGATAATACTTTAAAAAATATTTCTAAAAAAAATCCTTACTACGGTGAATATACTTTCTATTACTGGTACTGGAAAAATATGCTTAAATATAAAAAAAAAAACGAATGGATTGGCTTCTGTTCATACCGTGAATTATGGGCAAATAAAAAAAAAATTAAAAATAATCACTCAACTAAATCATTAATAAAAAAAATTCCTCCCGAATGGGAGGGTTATAATGCAATTATTGGAAAACCACTACATCTTAAAAAACCAAGAATCTGGAAAATTCTAAAATACGGAAAGATTGCTGCTTTTAAAAATTTTAAAGAAATATTTAATTCTAGATACAGTATTAAATTTCAATTTGATATGTACCATGGCATCGGTAATCTCGATAGAGCAATAAAATTATTACCGGAAAAAGACAGGTATGATTTTAATTATTATGTTGAAAATAATTTTTCATTTAACCAAGGCAATATGTTTATTAGTAACTCATCAGCTGTAATAAACTCATATTTTTCTGATGTATTTGAATGGTTAAAAAAATGTGAAAAAATATTCAGGTTCAATCTAAGCGGACATAGAAAAATTAGAATGTACACGTATTTAGCTGAAAGATACCTGCCATACTGGTTTAAAAAATATACAAATTATTTAGAATGGCCAGTAGTTTATTGCGATATAAACAAAAAAAATTAAAGCTAATATGAAAAAAATTAAATTTATATCGTTTAAAAAAAAAAGTGGTTCTTTGACAGCTTTCTCACTCAAAAATAGCTTTCCTATTAAAGTTAAAAGAATTTTTATTATTAATGGAAAGAAAAATTTTATTAGGGGTGATCACGCTCATAAAAAGTGCTCACAATTTCTTTATCCGTTGTTAGGTAAAATAAAAGTTGAATGCACATCAATAAAATATAAAAAGAAAATAATTTTAAACTCCAAAAAAAATGAAGGGTACCTAGCTGAGCCTAAAACTTGGCTTAAAATTAAATTTTTGACACAAAATGCAATATTAATGGTGGCTTGTGACAAAGAATATGATTTTAAAGACTATATTGAAAAATTTAGTGAATTTTTAAAAATTATTAAAAAAGATAGTTTATGAGGTTAATTTTAACTGGTGCTTGCGGTCATATTGGATCTTATATTTCTAAAAATATATTTAAAATTAATAAAATTAAGGAAATAATATTAATCGATAATTTTAATACACAGCGCTATTCATCTTTATTTAATTTAAAAAAAAAAATTAAAGTTTCTTTTCTTAACAAAGATATAAGCAAACCTGGCGCCTTAGATAATTTTAAAAATGTGAATTTTATTATTCACTGCGCTTCACTTACAGATGCTGCAAATAGTTTCTTAAAAAAAAAAGAAATGTTTAATAATAATTTAGGATGCATGAAGAATGTTATAAAGTTTTGCATAAAAAACAAAACAAAACTTATTCACATTTCTTCTACCAGTGTGTATGGTAAACAGAAAAATGTTGTGAATGAAAGTGACAACTCGTTGTTAAAGCCACAATCACCTTATGCTGAAATCAAATTAATTGAAGAAAATTTATTAAAAGAGGCAAAAAATAAAATTAAATTTATGAGTTTTAGATTCGGAACAATTGCTGGAGTCTCGCCAGGAATGAGATTTCATACTGCTATAAATAAATTTTGTTTTGACGCCGCCTTAAATCAACCTATAAAAGTTTATAAAACAGCCTACAATCAATTCAGACCATATTTATCTATTAGAGATGCTTTTAGGGTTTTCAAATTCTGTATAGAAAAAGATATATTTAATAATAATATTTATAATGCCTTGAGTACTAATTTAACGGTAAGACAAGTTATAGAAATGATTAAAAAATATAAGAAAAATATAAAAATTAAATTTGTAAGTTCCAAAATAATGAATCAACTAAGTTACCATGTTGATAATAGAAAACTTATTAAATTAGGTCTTAATCTTAATTCGAATATTCAAGAGGACGTAAAAAAAACTTTGGAACTTTTCAATTACCTTAAATGATGAAATGCAAAATAACCAATAAACCCATATACAATCTAATGTCTTTTGGCAAAATGCCCATAGCAAATGGATTTATAAAAAAAAAAGATTTTAGCAAAGAATTTTTTTTTGAAATGGAAGTTGGATTTAATGAAAAGCTTTCTCTATTACAACTTAATGATCATCCAAAACCTGAAGAAATGTTCAATAAGAATTATCCATTTTTTACAAGTAGTTCAGAATATATGAAGGACCATTTCAAAAAGTATGCAAATTTTATTAAGAAAAACTTTCTTAAATCTGATTCAAAAATATTAGAAATAGGAACTAATGATGGAACATTTTTAAATAATTTTAAAAATGAGAACTTAAAAATATTAGGATTTGAGCCTTCGGAAAATGTTGCTCAAAAAGCTAAAGAAAATGGTATTCCTGTTATTATTGATTTTTTTAACTGCAAAAATATTCAAAAAATTCCAAATTTTATAAAAAAAACTGACCTGATTTGCGCCTCAAATGTCATATGCCATATTCCAGATTTAAATGATTTAATTAAAGGAATTGATATTTTATTAACCTCTTCCGGTACCTTTATTTTTGAAGAGCCATATCTTGGAGCAATGTTTGATAAAGTTTCATATGATCAGATATATGATGAGCATATATTTATATTCTCCGCTACATCGATTAAAAAAATATTTGAAATATATGATTTTGATTTAGTAGATGCTCACTTGCAAGAAACGCACGGTGGGTCCATGAGGTATATTGTTAAGAGAAAAAATAAATTTTCTCCAACATTAAACCTAAAAAAAATTTTAGAAAAAGAAAAGAAACTTAAATTAGATAGTATTGAGTCTTGTTTAAATTTTAAAAAAAATTGTGAAATTTCAAAAATTAAGATCAATAAGAAAATACAAAAAATTAAAAAGAAAGGAAAATCTATATGTGGATATGCAGCTACTTCAAAAAGTACTACTGTTCTAAATTACTGTGGGATAAATAAAGATCAAATAGATTATATTTGCGATACAACAAAAGAAAAAATTGGAAAATATACTCCTGGTACACATATTCCAATAAAAGACATGAACTATTTTTACAAAAATCAACCTGACACAATTTATCTTTTTGCATGGAATCATAAAAAAGAGATTTTAAAAAAAGAAAAAAATTTTAGAGGAGAGTGGTTTTCTCATGTCGAGCTTTAAAAAAAAAATTGTTATCACTGGAGGATCAGGGAGATTTGGACAAATTTTTAAAAAAAATTCAAAAAATTTCGAGTTTTCTTTTTTTTTTCCTAAAAAAAATCAATTAAATATCTTGCAAATTAGTACAATAAAAAAATATCTAAAATATTTAAAGCCAAATTATTTAATACACTTAGCAGGATTATCAAGACCAATGAAAATTCATGAGCAAGACATAATACAAAGCATAGATAAAAATATTATTGGTACAGCAAATATAACAAAAGTTTGTTCTGAACTTAATATTAAATTAATTTATATTTCAACTTGTTATGTATATCCTGGAATTAAAGGAAATTATAATGAAGATTCGCCTTTATTACCGATAAACAATTATGCTTGGTCAAAATTAGGAGGTGAATGTTCTGTTCAATTATATAAAAACTCTTTAATACTAAGAGCTTCGGTTACAGAAAAACCTTTTATTCATGAGAAGGCTTTTGCAGATTTCAAAACTAATTTTATTTTTCATGATGATTTAATTTCAATAATTATTAAGTTATTAGATTGTAAGGGTATAATTAATATTGGGGGTAAATCACAATCAGTTTATAATTTTGCGAAAAAATATAATTCAAAAATAAAAAAAATATCTGCTAAAAATATTCTAGGTAAAAATGCAAGGTTAAATGTTAGTATGAATTTAAATAAATTGAAAAAAACAATTAATGATTAAATTCTGGTCTTATAAAAACGAATATAATAAATATAAAAAACACATTTTAAGAAATGTAGATAGTTCATTAAAAAAAGGTTTCATTTTTTTTGGAAAAGAACTTATAAAATTTGAAAAAAATTTTATAAAAAAACATTATAGCAAGTATGGCATTGCTGTAGGTAGTGGAACAGATGCCCTATTAATAGCTATAAAATCACTAGGAATAAAACCTGGTGATGAAATCATTACTGCCGCAAATACGGCTATTCCGACGATTTCTGCTATAATAAATGCAGGTGCAAAGCCCCGCTTGGTAGATGTCGGTAAAGATTACTTAATTGATGTAAAAAAAATTGAAAACGAAATAAATGCCAATACTAAAGCAATAATACCAGTTCATCTTTACGGTCAGTCATGTAACATGAGTGAAATAACAAGGTTATCTTTAAAATATAATCTTGAAATAGTTGAAGATTGCTCTCAGTCTCAAGGCGCAAAATATAAAAATAAATTAGTTGGAACTTTTGGTAAACTAGGTTGCTTTTCTTTTTATCCAACTAAAATATTGGGAGCTTATGGAGATGGTGGGTTTATATTAACAAATAATTTGAAAACTTTTCTAAGGATAAAAAGATTAAGATTTTATGGGATAGAAACAGAGTTGAATGCTAAATATAAAAATCAATATTATGCCTACGAAAATGGTTTCAACTCCAGAATTGATGAATTACAATCAGCTATTTTAAATTTCAAATTAAAAAAAGTAGATTATTTTATAAATAAAAGAAGAGAACTTGCTAAAATTTACCTAAACGAACTTAAAGATACAAAATTATTATTACCAATTGAAAATAAAAATAATAAACATGTTTATCATTTGTTTACAGTTTACCATCCTAAAAGAGATTTAATTATAAAAAATTTATTTAAAAAAAAAATTGAGACAAGATTAATTTACCCATACACAATACAAGAAATGATTGCATATAAAAAAATAATAAAAAATATAAATAGATTAAAGATTTCCCAAAAAAATTCTAGGGGTATTTTTTGTTTACCTTTATATCCTGAATTAAAAATAGAAAAAGTTAAATATATTTGCAAATCTTTGAAATATATTTTACAAAAAATTGACAGCTAAAGATTGGCGGAGAGAAAGGGATTCGAACCCTTGATACCTTTAACAGTATACACGCTTTCCAAGCGGGCGCCTTCAACCACTCGGCCATCTCTCCTATTCGTTTTTATTTATCTTTAATACCTCAATAAAAGCTTCCTGAGGAATATCAACACTTCCAAATTGTCTCATTCTAGCTTTTCCCTTTTTTTGCTTTTCTAAAAGTTTTTTCTTTCTATCTCTAGCTCCTCCACCATGAATTCTACTGATAACATCTTTTCTATAACCAGATATTGTTTCTCTTGCTATAACTTTTCCGCCAATTGCAGCTTGAATTGGAATCTGAAATTGATGTCTCGGTATCAAGTCCTTTAATCTTTCACACATTAATCTTCCTTGTCTTACGGCAAAGTCTTTATGAATGATCATAGACAGTGCATCAACCATCTCTTCGTTTACCAATATTGACAATTTAATTAGGTCACCTTCTCTATAATCATTCAATTCATAATCAAAACTTGCATAGCCGCTAGAAATAGATTTGATCTTATCGTAAAAATCAAAAACAACTTCGTTTAATGGTAATTCGTAAGATAGCACTGCCCGATTTCCTGAATAACTTAAGCTTTTTTGCTTTCCTCTTTTTTCTTCACATAATTTCATAATTGAGCCCAGATATTCATCTGGAAGAATGATTGTTGCATTTATCCAAGGTTCATTAATAGATTTAATAAAATTTGGTTCTGGCATATTTGCAGGGTTTTGAAGATCCATAACTGTACCATCGTGTTTGTAGATTTTATAAACAACACCCGGAGTTGTGGTAATTAAATTTAGATTATATTCGCGGTCCAATCTTTGAACAATAATTTCAAGATGAAGAAGGCCCAAAAAACCACATCTAAAACCTAATCCTAAGGCCGCAGAATTTTCAGGCTCATAGACAAAGCTTGAGTCGTTTAGTTTTAATTTTGCAAGACTATCTCTTAATAAATTATATTCAGTGCTATCAACCGGAAATAATCCGCAAAACACCACTGGCTTACTGGGCTTAAATCCTGGTAATGGCTCTTTTATAGGATTTGAATAATCAGTTATCGTATCTCCAATTTTTGTATCCGAGAGATCCTTGATGCCTGTTACAATAAAACCAATTTCTCCAGATCCTAAATATTCCTTATTTTCCGCTTTTGGAGTAAAAACACCGACTCTTTCAACAGGATGTCTTGTATTTGTGGACATCAAGAGGATTTCCATTCCTTTTTTGATTACCCCATCTAGTACTCTAACTAAGATAACTACCCCTAAATAACTATCATACCAACTATCAACTAATAATGCTTTTAAAGGTAAATCTTTATTTCCTTTTGGAGCAGGAAGCTTTTCAACGATTGCTTCTAATATTTCATCTACTCCCTCTCCTGTTTTTCCAGAAGCTGTCAAAGCGTCTGAAGTGTCAATTCCTATAACATCCTCGATTTGTTTTTTTACTCTACCAACGTCTGAAGCTGGTAAATCTATTTTATTTAAAACTGTTATAATTTCATGATGATTATCCATGGCCTGATAAACATTTGCTAAAGTTTGAGCTTCCACTCCTTGAGTGCTATCTACAATAAGTAATGATCCTTCACATGAAGCAAGCGACCTATTTACTTCATAACTAAAATCAACATGGCCTGGTGTATCAATAATATTTAATATGTAATTTTTACCGTCTTTTTTTGATTTATAATTCAATCTAACTGTTTGAGCTTTTATAGTAATGCCCCTTTCTTTTTCTAAATCCATCGAGTCTAGAACTTGAGTTGTCATCTCACGTTCGGTAAGACCGCCACATTTTTGAATTAACCTATCAGCAAAGGTAGATTTACCGTGATCTATATGAGCGATAATTGCAAAATTTCTTATATTTTCTTGTGCAGACATTTAAGATCTTAATGTTGCATCAAAAGACTTTTGCATGGTTTGAATTATTTTTTTACTTAATTCCTCAATCTCTTGATCATTCAACGTTTTATCTTGAGATTGAATTA
>Ga0315906_10009138_pt1 | contig 11821 bp, 9 predicted proteins | sample LakEriMetagenome_4_FD_203526 | JGI IMG/M metagenome (GOLD analysis project Ga0315906, IMG submission 203526) | Freshwater fungal communities from buoy surface, Lake Erie, Ohio, United States - Buoy 2 MA122 | ecosystem: Environmental > Aquatic > Freshwater > Lake > Lake biofilm | place: USA: Lake... | reverse complement strand
GAAACCCAAACACCATGTTCAGTACCAGCATACAATAAACCTGCACGTGTAATATCTTCTCTTACTACATGCACATAATCATCTGCACGAATACCAGCAATTATTTTAGTCCAAGTTTTTCCAAAATCTTTGGTCTTCCAGATATAAGGCGTACGATCATCCATTTGATATCGCTTGGCTGCAATGTATGCTGTGCCTGCATTAAAATGAGAAGCCTCTATAATACTTACACGCGTATTCTTAGGCATATCTTTTGGTGTAATATTTTCCCAATTTTTACCACCATCTTTAGTAATATGAATGAGTCCATCATCCGATCCTGCCCAAATAATATTCACATCCTGATATGAAGGTGCTAATGCAAATACTGTTCCATAAATTTCAGGGCCATTCATATCTCTTGTGATGACACCTCCACTAACGCCTAATGTAGTTGAGTCATTATAGGTTAAGTCTGGGCTAATTTTTTCCCAACTCTGTCCCTCGTTCGTTGTTTTCCAAACATGCTGAGAACATGTAAATAATACATTTGGATCTACTGGTGAAAAAACAATTGGATAAGTCCACTGCCATCTTTCTGGTAAGGTCTTTGCTTCTTCTCCAGAAAAGAATCTTGGATATACTTGCACATCTCTTACTTGACCTGTCATTCTATTAATACGTGTTAATAATGCACCTTGACTACCTGCATAAAATATATCCGGATTTTTTGGATCCTGCGCAATATAACCACTCTCTCCTCCCCCTACTTCATAAGCAAAACCAATACCTGGTTTAGTTGAATTGCTTCTTACTGCTCTATGTCTATAATCTTCACTTGGCAATGCTATCGTTGTATTGTCTTGTTGTGCGCCGGCTACTTGATAAGGGAAATCATTCGTTACCATAATATGATATAATTGAGCAGTCGGAAAATCTTCATCCGTCCATGTTAAACCTCCATTCTCAGAAACTGCTCCACCACCATCATTTGCGGTCGCTAAACGAGTTGGATCGGTTGGATCAATCCACAAATCATGGTTATCGCCGTGTGGTACTTTTATTTCTGTTTTAAAAGTGACTCCACCATCCGTTGATTTATAAAAATTTACATTTAAACCATACACTGTATTCTTATCTTTTGGGTCGGCCACAATGCGAGAATAATAAAATGCACGTTGACGTAATTTTCTTTCATTGTTCACTAATTTCCAATTCGCACCACCATCATCCGAACGATATAATCCACCCTCTGGTGATTCCACAATAGCCCAAACACGATTTCCGTCTGCTGGAGAAACTGCTACGCCTATTTTCCCTACCACTGCTGGCATACCTGGGTTTTTAGAAATGACTTTCCAGCTAGCACCTCCATCTATCGATTTATATAAAGCAGAAGTTCCTGTATCGGCCCACATTTTATAGGGTGTTCTATATACCTCCCAAATACTTGCATAAATAATTTCTGGATTTTGTGGATCAATGACTAAATCTTCTGCACCTGCTTTGTCATTCACATATAAAACTTTGTTCCAAGTCTTACCACCATCTATGGTTTTAAAAACACCACGCTCTTCATTCGGACCAAAAGCATGACCCAAGGCCGATACATAAACGATATCAGGATTGGTTGGATGAATTCTTACTCTTGAAATAGATTGTGTATTTTTTAATCCTATATTTTTCCAAGTCTTTCCTGCATCGGTGGATTTATACACGCCATCCCCTTGCATGATATTTCCTCTGAAAGCGGTTTCTCCTGTGCCTATATACACAATGTCCGGATTGGATTCTGCCACAGCCACTGCACCTACACTTGAACTTGTTATTTGTCCATCGGTAACAGGTTTCCAATTCAAACCTCCGTCTGTGGTTTTCCATAAACCTCCACCCACAGCACCAAAATAATATTCTAATTTATTTTTACTACTTCCTGCAACGCCTAAGGATCTTCCTCCCCTATTTGGGCCAATATTTCTCCAGTTCATTCCTTTTAATGTAGAATCACTGGTTTGAGCTTGGCTATAATGAATTGCAAAAGAAGCCAATAATAAAAAAGCAAAACGTGTTAGGACTTTCATAGGATGTATTTATGAGTGTCCTGTAATTTACAATAAATTCCAAATAAAAAGATCCTTATTATATAGGCGTTATGGCTAAAAATCAACCTTATAGCCCACTACGGGAATTAATCCAAGTAGGTAATTGTATTTAATGCCCCCAATTCCTGCATCATAGTATTGCCTAACCGGATTTTTTCTATTGGTAAGGTTTTGCACGCCTGCAATAAAACTACCTGTCCTATTTTTGTACTGTGTTTTCCATTGGGTTTGTAAGTCAATTCTAAAAATATCGGGTAGCCTTTCTTCATAAATACGCGTATTATCAAGCACTGTCGTTTTCCTTAAAATTGATTGTTGGAGATTGATAGGGGTGACACGAACTCCTCCATGATTTGTAACTTTTAAATCCAATGCAATTGTGGATGTCTTTTTTGTATGCAGGTTCCATTCTTTCCCCATTGTAACAGCTAAAATACTATTTGAATTGAATCTGGTATTTCTCCAAATCAAATCGGAGGCTTGGTATTTAGATTGATACAAACTTAAGGTACTTAAAAAATAAAATTGATCATTCCAAAATCGTTCAAGGGTAATTTCAACTCCATAATTTTTACCCCTGCCTTTATTACTTAAAGCAGCAATGACATAGTTATCCTCTTGATTGATTAAACTAAAACTAGTTTTAGTTGATGCTGAAACTGGAATAGCATACAATGATTGATAATAAGCTTCTATTTTAAAATTCCAGTTTTGTTTAAATTGAATATTATAGCCCACTACATAATGCTGCGCTTTACTAAAATCTAAATTTCTATTGGGTTGGATGGAATCGAGCCCAACTCTTATTCTTGCAAAATAATTACCCAATGGTTGTGTTTGTGAATGTAACCCGTAACCAGCAGAAAAAAATTGTGTTCTTCCTGTTTGAATACGAATACCCATTCTCGGCTCTAGTGCAGCACTATGATTAAGTGCAAAATATTGACCATGCAATCCCGTTTGGAATCTAATTTTATTAGAAGGATCCCATTTCCATTGTAAAAAATATTGACTCAATCTAGTATCGCCTTCTTCCTTCACTTTGTCTTTAAGAACATTGCTTACTGCTTCTCTTTGATTTAAAAAAAAGTTTCTCCCATTTGTATTGAACCCAACTTTGATTAGATTTTTTTTGTTTATTTTATGAGTTGCAACAAATGATAAAATAGCATTTGCCTCCCGAAATTGATTATTTCTAGTCACTATTAATGGGCCATTGATTTTATTGTAGTAATTATCTTCCTCTCTATAATTTGTGCCATTGAAACTATAAATTGTTTTAAGGGATGTTTTACTGCCAATATTTAAATTATGGATCAGCCCAGTCGATCCTGTATTGCTTAGATCGAGGGCGCCATTCCTTGTTGATGCATTTTGATTGAAATTATACGCATCATTTAGCGCAATTCTATTTTGGCGACTTAATCCGCCAAAACCAAAAATCGAGAAGGTACCAATACTTTTTGTAGGTAGATTGATATGATAAGAAAGGTCTTGAAACCTTGTGCTGGCATCGCTTATTTTGAAACCTAGCTGTTCCATTAAAGTCAAAAATCCGTATCGGTAATTGATTAAGTAGGAACTCTTACTGCCTTTTTTAAAATAACCTTCTGTCGTTAAATCCACCCCTATTGTACTTGCAGAAAAGCTAAACTCTCTTTTACTATTATTTCCTTTGCGCAAATAAATATCAAATACGCCAGATAGGGCATTCCCATATTCCGATGGAAATGCGCCAGTTAAAAAATCTGAATTGGCTAGTAACTGTGCACTTAATATAGAAATGCCTCCCCCCGAAGTCCCTACTCTTGCAAAGTGATTGGGATTAGAGATTTCAACACCTTCCATTCTCCACAATAATCCATTGGGTGCATTTCCGCGAATACTTAGGGAATTTTGATCTCCAGTGCTTGACACACCTGGAAAGGAAGTGGCAATTCTTGAAGGATCATTTAATCCAGCTGCAAACCTTCTTGTTTCTTCCACACTAAACATTCTACCACTCACTAATGCCGCATCATTCAATGGTCTTGTTTTATTTTGACCACTCTGTACAATAACTACCTTATTGTTATTGATATCCTCTTCCATTTCAATAGACAAAAAAGTTTCTTTACCTGATTCAATAGCTATATTAGGTATAGTGATTGTCTTATAGCCAATAAAGCTAATTCTGATACTATACCTACCTACTGGGATAAAATCAAACTTAAAATTACCCTCTTTATTGGAAATCGTATTTTTATTGATACCGCCGATTAGTTCAATATTTGTTCCGCTTAGAACCGTTTTAATTGATTTATCAATAGTGGATCCACGCAAGGTTTGTGAAGGCTTTTCCTGAGCAGATGCTTGATTCAAAAGCAAAATAAGGAGTAGGAAAAATAATTTTATTTTCAATGCTTTGTATTTTGAGGCGCTTGTAAAGTTAAATTAATAAAAAAAATTAACTATCTTCTATTTATTGGGTATTAACCCACATCCTAACATAAGGCATTGATGTGTAATAGTTTATATTTTAAAAATACAGTAAAGCATTAATTGACGTATATTCAAATAACAAAAAAATGCATCCCATGAAAAAGTGCTTTTCTCTTCTACTCGCTGTTATTCCTTTTTTATCCTTTGCGCAAACAAACGATTCTGCTTGGGTGGTCAATAACTATACCAAAACAGAAACGATGGTCCCCATGCGTGATGGAACCAAATTATTCACCACCATCTATGCGCCCAAGGACAATACAGAAAAGCATCCTATTTTATTAGAAAGAACACCTTATTCATGTTGGCCATATGGTGAAAACATTTTTAGATCTTATTGGAACTCTCCAAGAATGTACTTTTTAAAAGAAAATTATATTCTTGTTATACAAGATGTACGTGGTCGTTGGATGAGTGAAGGAACTTTTGAAGATGTAAGACCTTACATCCCTAATAAAAAACCAGGTCAAATAGATGAAGCGACTGATACATACGACGCCATTGACTGGATGGTTAAAAATCTAAACAATAACAATGGCAATGTAGGTGTGTTTGGCATTTCCTATCCTGGTTTTTATGCAACACAAGCTTCACTGAGTAATCATCCAGCTTTAAAAGCAGTGAGTCCTCAAGCGCCTGTAACAGAATGGTTTATTGGAGACGACTTTCACCACAATGGTGCCTTTATGCTTGCTGATGGATTTGCATTTTATTCAGGATTTGGAAAACCAAGACCTAAGCCTACCACTGTTGGACCTACAGGATTCAATTTCACCAACCCAGATAATTTTGATTTTTATTTACAAACTGGCGCCATCACTAATTTTACAAAATTAATGGGCGATAGTATTCAATTCTGGAATGATTTAATGGCACATCCTAATTACGATGAATTTTGGCAAGTAAGAAATGCAAGAAAACATGTAGAAGACATTAACCCTAATATTGCCACATTAGTTGTAGGTGGTTTATATGATGCGGAAGACTGTTATGGTGCCTGGAATTTATACAAAGCTATTGAAGGCAAGGCGAAGAATAACAATAAGATAGTGATGGGACCTTGGTACCATGGACAATGGGCAAGTAACGATGGCACTCATTTAGGGAATGTACAATGGGGATCTAATACCAGCGAATGGTATGGTAAAAACATAGAGCTTCCCTTTTTTAATTTTTATTTAAAAAATAAAGGCAGCATTGATCAAATTAACGAAGCCAATATCTTTTTCTCAGGCAGTAATGAATGGAGACAATTACCAAGTTGGCCAGTGGCTGATATGAAAATGCAATCTTATTTATTAAGCAATAATGGAAATTTAAAAGCGGGCAACAAAGCCACTGCTGTGGCTGGTTATGAAGAATACATTAGTGATCCTGCTAAACCAGTTCCTTATATTTCTGATAACTACATGATGAAAAGCAAACCTGCCAGACATTATAGAGAATACATGGATGATGATCAAAAATTCACATCAAGAAGAACCGATGTATTGGTTTATAAAACACCAGTATTAACTGAAGATCTTACTCTGGGTGGACCAGTAGTGGCCGACTTAATGGTAGCTATGTCTGGCACCGATGCAGATTTTGTAGTGAAATTAATTGACGTGTACCCAGATAATTTTGAATACGAGACCAATAAGAAAGATTATTTAATGAGTGGCTACCAACAACTTGTAAGAGGAGAAATCATGAGAGGCAAGTATAGAAATAGTTTTGAAAAGCCAGAAGCTTTTGTACCCAATAAACCAACAGCCGTTAAGTTTACTTTACCTGATATTGCACATACGTTCAAAAAAGGACACCGTATGATGATTCAGATTCAAAGTAGCTGGTTCCCACTTGTTGATAGAAATCCGCAACAGTTTATGAATATCTACGAAGCAAAAGATAGCGACTTTAAAAAAGCGACTATTCGTATTTACCATGACGCCTCTGTAATTCAGTTACCCGTATTAAATAATTAAATAGCCAGAAGCCTTTAAGAAATTACTTTTTGATTGCAATAAAGAAATCTTTGAATTTAAATTTAGAATTTTAAGCATCCAACTTTCTAAATAGAACTTTGTCTGCATAAAAAGTACCAAACGGCACAAGTGAAGCAATAAAAGCCATAAACATCTTGAATATGTTCCAACGATGTAAAAATGATACTTGAATTAGTAATACAATGTAAAGTACAAAAAGAATTCCATGAGCCAAGCCAACAAGATAATTAGGCTGTGGCATTGCAAATTTATATTTCAAAATCATTGTAAATCCTAAAAGTAAATACGAACAACCTTCAATAAATGCAACAATTCGTAATCTTCCTAATGCCGTTTTTAATAATTGATTTACCATTTAATTTTATATTAAGTACTATTTAAATAAACAGATTCGTAATTTTAAAAATTACCGATTCGTAAAAGTACGAATAACAGCATTATATTGAGTAAACTTATGATAGATCTTAAAGCCGGAATATATATCAAAAGCACTGCCGCGTTAATTGGCAGTTTCTTTGAGGATACAACCATTCTGCTTGTTGAACACAATGAAGCAGGAAGTACAGGGTTTGTAATCAATAAACCTTTTGGAAAGTCTTTGAATGATCTACTTGAATTTAATCACGCTAAACCATTCCCACTCATGGATGGCGGCCCTGTAGATAGGGAACACCTCTTTGTTTTGCACAAACGACCGGATCTCATTGAAGGGGGCAAACAATTAACCGATGGCCTTTACTTGGGAGGCAATATGGAGCAAGTAATTGAAGCCATCAATACTAGTAGTACCAGTGATCAACAAATTCAACTTTTTATTGGCTATTGCGGATGGGATGTAGGAGAATTGGAAGCGGAACTGGAAGAAGGAAGCTGGACAGTCAGTTGAAATCGACCGATTTCAGGTATTTCTGGGTTTACTTATTGTTTTTAAAAGGCAAGTTATTGTAAACTATTAATTGCAATTGACCTCTTGAAATATTTTTTTGAGTTTGTATCATATATCCACTCTCCACCCTTATTGACTCATTAATGCTAAATCCTAAACCTGCGTATAATCTGTTTCGATCAAATTGTGTCTCTTTAATATCAATAAATAGTTCATTATATGCGGAAAAGTAGGTAGCATTTCTTGTACCATTTTTATTCCCTAATGGTTTTTGTACAGAAATAAAATACCTTGTTCTTAAGCCAAAATCATTAGAAATAAATCGCTCTTCTAATCTGATTCGATGTAAAAATGAATTCGAACCTAGCTTATTTTTATACAAATACTGTTGATAAATTCTGTTTTCAATTTTAGTACCTATATTTATATCGGATTCATCATAAGCGTCTGTTGCAATATAGGCATAACCTAAAAGCAAATTATGATTTTGTGGTTTCAAATTATAACCCAAGCCTCCCCTAGCTAGAAACTGGTTCCTTTGACCAATAAATCGATAATCTCGATACTGGAAATCAGATTGTATATTCCACTTATCATTTATTTTTTGATTACCAAAATAAACAAACCAAGTTCCAACATCATTCGATTGACAAAAGGCTGTGGTATGGATAATGCCAATTAACCCAAGCAATAAAACAGTATGCTTTGATATTAAGATGCTTTTACCTGTGCTTGTGAATAGGAATTTTTTGGATATAAGATTAAAGATATCGTTAGATTTTTAATAGATAATTAGATAAATTTAATTCAATTGAATTCTTTCGGCTAAAAATAAACCACCAAAAGTTGCAGTCATACAAACTACAACACTCAATAAAATATATAAAAGCATGGTGCTATTTTGACCTTGTTGAAAAAGTGTAACAGTTTCGCTGCTGAAGGCCGAAAAAGTGCTAAAGCCCCCACAAAAACCCACAGTCCAAAATAAACGTGCAGCTGGTGAAAGTAATTGCTTATGATCTGCCAAGCCGATCATAAAACCCAATACAAAACATGCAAAAACATTGATTGTAAATGTGCCGAAAGGGAAATTAGAATGATGAAAAGCGTTCACCCACTTGCCAAGTATAAACCTAACCAAGCTGCCTAAACCACCACCAATAAAAACAAAAATTAATTCCTTCATGGGTTCAAAGTTAAACTAATTTTAATTATGGTATACGATGCTACCTAAATCAAGTGATTTTAGTGGCATTGAGGGGTATTTGCCTGACGCAGGTTTAAACTTGACCCTAAAATGTTATGGTTCTTTTAGAAGTTCAACTTATTTATACAGTATTCATCCCCCATTAAGTTTGGTAGATTAACTAAATCCGTAATGATAAATATTTTTTAATCTTTTATTATTACAGCATTAAGAAATTAGCTTCCAATAAAGATTTTTTTTAACTTTAATAAATCTGAATAAAAATCTAATTCAAAAAAAAGAATATCATGGATAAATCAATTATTATTAAATCACTTGAAGAAAATGTAATTCAATTCAATGATCTCGTAAAGAATTTAAATAAAGATGAATTTGAAATTAATTTAAATAATAAATGGTCTGCAGGTCAAGATTTAGTGCACTTAATCAAAGTTCTTAAGATAGTAAATATCGGTTTTACATTACCAAAACCTATTTTGCGCTTAATGTATGGTATTCAAAAAAATAATAATCGATCTTTTGAGCAGCTTCAACAGATTTATAAAAGTGCATTAGAAGGTGGGGCAAAAGCGCCAACAATCTATATTCCAAAGCCGGTTGTATATACTGATAAAGATAATTTAATTCAAAAGCATACATCATTGAATAAATCATTCATTGATAAATTGAATAACCATACCCAATATGAGTTAGATAGCTATAGATTACCTCACCCAATCTTAGGAAAAATCTCCTTGGGAGAACTCGCAATTTTCACTTCCTTCCATACGTCACATCATTTTGAATTATTAAAATCAAAACTAGGCCATTAAAACACCTGAAGATGAAACAAAGTAAGTTTTTATGGTCTACCTGTTTATGAATTTTAAAAATATTATAAAACATAGAGACAAACATAGAACCATTAATGATAAATATATTAAACAGTTGTATAAAATTTAGTTTAACATTCATTACTCCATTCTTAATTGCAATATATTTAAACCCATTGTAGACCATTGTTAGTAAGACGACAGCAAAAAGTATTTCAAAATAAATTACCAGCCTTGGGATTTTATTGTTTGCTAAAATAAAAAAGATATTCACCAATGCAATGAGCCCAAAAATTCGAGCAATGTCTGTATATATTGATACATTAATGCCAATTTCATCTAAAAAAAACAAAAAAGATCCAAGTGCAATAAAAAATAGAGCTATTTGTAAATGGACTTTAAAAAATGACATTTTTTGATACCCTTTTATATTCTCAAATATTGAAAATATAGCCACTATAAATATTGCGAAAAAAATATATCCATACATAGACTGAAAGGTATAGTATTATTTCTTAGAATATATCAGAAAAGACCTGAAAACAGGTTATACTCTTGAAAACCTCAAGTAATACAAAACATGACCTAATATTTAACCAGAAAACAACCGATTTTGACCAAATTCAGGACTAATTTTCCGCACGTAGTGTTATGGTTAAATTATCCTTAGTTTTATTTATTTAAAATCTCTTTCAGATTTTTGGTTTTAATTTTTTTGATAGCAGACTCAATAGATTTTTCTGGTTCTATGATATTATATTCCCCCCAAAAATTAATATCTGCAGAATTGGAAATTCTATCAGACATAATTACGTAGGGGCTCAATTTTTGTGTGTTTATTTGTGCTTGACTGTCTAGATTTTCCCAGTTAGTATTAACCAATTCAAAAGTAGTATTGTAGCTAGTATTGAATATCCATTTATCCCAATTTAATTTAAATGTAATATCTCCACGAGAATAAGAAAAAATCCATTTATTATTTTGTTGTCTGTAATCAACCTGATAGTTAACTTCTGTTGGGTAAATATCAAGTCCTTTTGGTTTTTTTCGTGTAAAAATTAGTCCTGCTTTAATTCTATTTTCAACATTTAGTTTAAAGGTTGCACTTATGATAGCAAGACTTTTTGAATCGATAAATAGTTTTCCGCTATATAATGGATCAGGGTCTTCAAGGGTTGATTTTTGTTTAAATGAAATAATCAAGACCTCTTTATCATTAATTTGGGTAATATCCTCAAAGCGAAAATTATAGAAATCAAATACATTTTCTGAGAATATATTACTTGGCTCTTTTATTAAATCAATAAATAAGGATGTATAAAGACCTCCTTCTAATTTAAAGTTTATAGTATCTAATTTAGTATAATCAACATTTTTTCTACCCTTTAAAATATTGACCTGATCTTGTACACCTGATGAAAATGGCATTTTTTCAATATTGACAATAGATTCTAAAACAGAGACATAAGTACGTCTTTTCTTTATTGATTCTCTGTAAAAACCAATCATTTGAATAGCGCTATCTCCATAATTTTTTGAACGATTATTGAGTACATTTGAAAATAATTTATTAGCATCTATCCCATTTACAACTACATCTTTGAGTTGAACATTGATAGGTTCTAAATACAATAGATTTTTTTCTTGCTTCAAGTTATTGATTGAAATAACTTTGTCTTTATATCCTAAATATGAAATAATAAGACTTGCGTCTTGCTTATATATAGGAATTTTGATTAAAAAATCTCCTTCACTATTACTAATAGTAGAAATATTTGATCCAGAAACTGTAATGCTTGCAAAAGTTAACTCATTCTTTGTTTTGCTATCCAAAATAGTTCCTTTAAAATATTTAAATGAACTAGAATCATTATTATTAATAGGATTTATTTGTGCTTCTGATTGTACAATAACAAGAAAAAAGAAAAAAAATAGATAAGATTTCATTTTGTTCATACTTGTAAAGATTTTATCAAATTAAAATAAATACTCTTTTAAAGTTAATCAATTTATAAGAATAAAAAAGGACCCACAATTAAACGGATTGCCAATCCTGCGCATTAAAAAAGCCTCTCAACTTGCGTTGAGAGGCTTTGTAGCGAGAACGAGATTTGAACTCGTGACCTCAGGGTTATGAAGATTATTTAAGAAAATGAAGGCGTTGATTTGTAGTTAGTTATATTTTCATAAAACCGAAATCAACCGATTTCAGTCGAATTCAGGGGGTGTATTCATGACACAACAAAGGACCCACGATTTAACGTAAGTCCTTTGTTTATTGGTATACTGAAACAATAAATATAAACTACTTCATTAAACCATAGAAGGTTTTTTCAATTTTAATAAATTCATCTTCAAGTACATTA
>Ga0315906_10009134_pt1 | contig 11822 bp, 11 predicted proteins | sample LakEriMetagenome_4_FD_203526 | JGI IMG/M metagenome (GOLD analysis project Ga0315906, IMG submission 203526) | Freshwater fungal communities from buoy surface, Lake Erie, Ohio, United States - Buoy 2 MA122 | ecosystem: Environmental > Aquatic > Freshwater > Lake > Lake biofilm | place: USA... | reverse complement strand
GTCAGGGCGATTTCCGGTAACAAGTATAAGACTTGTTCGCCGCGAGCAATCGCTTCTTCGATTAAATGCAAATAGATTTCTGTCTTACCACTGGAAGTGACTCCGTGCAAAAGGACGGTATCTTTAGTTTCCCATTGCTGTTTGATAGTATCAAACGCAGTCTGCTGCGAAACCGATAACGTGGCTACCGAAACCACAGGTTCTCCGGAATAGCCTATCCGATCAATGACTTCTTCATATTCTTCCAAGATACCGTTTCGAATAAGTGTTTGAATAGCGGAAGTCGATAATTCGTCTTGGCGGACGAGATCACGTTTTCGGACGTAGTCTTTGGACTTATCATCAAACAATACCTTCATGAAAAACAGTAATGCTTCCAGCTGCTTTCGTTTACGGTTGTCTTGCTCCAACTGAGCAAACAGCCTTTCGAGCGCTAAATCGCTTTTATACGCCGTCGAAATACGCACTCTGGTTTCCTTCAATGGCTTGAAACGTTCTCCGATTTCTTCCGAAACAGCAACAACACCCTGCTCCAAGAGCCGCTTTAGTTTTTTTTGAGCAGATTTACCCGGAAACACGCGTTGAATATCCTGAACGGTCACCGACTTACGGTCGAGTAGCAAATCAAGAATGAATTCTTCGTCCTCATCCAGCCACTCCGGGCGCTCTTCTAAATTACCTTCTTGCAATACTATGGTTGTCTCACTTTGCAACCGCAACGCCGATGGAATGGCAGCATTCATCACATCGCCGGGGTTACAGAGGTAATAGCGTGTAATCCATTCCCAAAATTCAAATTGCTTGGGATGTACAATGGGTTGTTCATCTAAAACCGTATGAATAGATTTTACCTGATCGAACGGCGGTGGTAGTTCGTGAATTGAAAAAACCAGTCCTGAATAAAGTTTGTTTCTTCCGACCGGAACGATGACCCTTTTGCCAACTTGTAGCTCGGACACCCATTCCGGCGGGACGCGATACGTCAACTTCCGTTCAATGGCAAGCGGTAACACGATATCGGCAAAAACAGGGGCTGCCATCAGTAATTGGTCGAATTTTAAGGAAGATGCGGAAGAAATAGGTATTCCCGCTTCACAAAGTTAACTTTGCGGACGGAATAATTCGGGTATTCATCATGCAATTCTGCAGAAACAATCGATTTTTCAGGTTTTCAACAGCCCTCCCGATGCTGTTTTTTTGTCTCGTAGTCGCTCATGAGGCACAATCGCAATCTTCCAAAAAGACAAAAATCGAATTATTGAACGCCGATGTTAGTGAGTTTAACGAGTCGTTTAACGCCAAAGCTACTCGTCTGATCGGAAACGTCCGATTCAAGCACGAATCCGCTTTCATGTTTTGTGATTCCGCTTATCTCTACAGAGAGGAAAACCGGCTGGAAGCTTTTGGGCATATCCGGCTGACGCAAGGTGATTCGTTGACTATGACCGGCGGAAAATTAGACTACGACGGTAACACACGAATTGCGAATGTTTTCGAGAACATTGTTTTGTCGGATCGGAAAATGACCTTGCGGACTCAACGGATTGAATACGATCTTTCCGGTTCTACTGCCTATTACACCGACAGTGCTCATATCGTTGACGGAGAAAACACGCTTACGAGCCGACAAGGTTTTTACTACAGCAAAACCGCTGATCTTTATTTTAAAAAAGACGTATTACTGGTCAATCCGCGTTATACGTTATCGTGTGACACGTTACGGTACAATACCGTTTCGCGTATCGCCTATTTTCTGGGACCCACCTATTTGTGGACGACGACCAGTAACATGTACTGCGAGTCAGGTTGGTACAACACCAACCGTCAAAATTGTTTATTCACGCGAAATTCCCGGTTAGAAAACGACGGCCAGGTGCTACGCGGTGACACTATCGCTTATGATCAGAAAAAAGATATCGGAAAAGCATTCGGTCAGGTCTCTATTTCTGATAGCGTACGTCAGCTGATTATCCGAGGTAATTATGCTGAACATCATCAACTCACGGATTCCTCCTGGGTCACCGGCGCAGCGGAGATGGTCAATTATCAGGGCGGTGATTCGTTGTTTCTGCACGCCGATACGCTGTTGGCCAAAGGAAACAGTACAAGAAAGGACTCCGCATCCTTTTCCAATCGTGACGTATTCGCTTTTCATCACGTTAAACTTTATAAATCAGACTTGCAAGGCACCTGCGATTCGTTGGTGTATGCGTCATCTGACAGTACCATTCGATTTTTCCGTAAACCAGTGTTGTGGTCCGGTCATAACCAGCTTACCGCCGATTCGATTTGGCTGGTAATGGGCGACAGCGCCATTGAGCGCATTCACCTTAAGCTAAACGCTCTCATCATTTCTCAGTCCGACTCAAACCAGATCGGCATACTAGATTCATTACGGTTCAACCAAATTACCGGCAAATCCATGGTTGGATATTTTAACGGAAACGAACTTAGCAAGATCAATGTGACCGGAAACGGACAGACCATCTATTACGCCAAAAGCAGTACGAATAAAGATGTAGCGGTGAACCGCGCGGATTGCAGCGATCTCATTATTGATGTTTACAAAAACGAGTTACGCAAGATTACGCTGGTCAATGATCCTGACGGAGCATTGTATCCGATCAAGGAATTACGTACGAATGAACTTCGGTTAAAAGGGTTCAAGTGGCTTCAGAACGAACGGCCGAAGAGCCGGTCCGATATTTTTACGCACTAGGATGGATTTTTCAGGAGCTAAAGTTCGTATCGATAAATGGCTATGGGCTGTCAGGTTATTTAAAACCCGGTCGATGGCTACAGCCGCCTGTGAACAAGGAAAAATCACTGTGCAGGAACAACCGGCGAAGCCATCGCGCATGGTCAAAGCAGGTGATGTCATTACTGTTCGCCGTACCGGTGGATTGACCTTAAAAGTATCGGTAATTCAACCGATTGAAAAAAGAGTCGGACCTAAACTAGTCGCTGAAAACATGCAGGACCTGACGCCACCTGAAGAACTAGAAGCGTTCCGCGCCAGAGCAACACGCGTTACCATTTTTCGTGACCCCGGAACCGGACGTCCTACTAAGAAAGAACGTCGAGAGCTGGATGACTTTTTCAACCCTTTCGAAGAAGAATAAAAAGGCCGCTTTATTCGTATTCAGCACGAATTGACCGCCTTCCGTGTTGATATTTTGTGAAAACTCTGCGGTTGCGTTGCACCTTCCAATTCACCTATTCCGGTACCTTTGAGCGAACAGGTTTTAGTACTTATTATTTCATTCCAGCCATGCAAATCGAACAGCTTCAGCGTATCGCTTCACAGGTTCGTCGCGATATTATTCGTCAGACAAATGGTGCTAATTCGGGGCATCCCGGCGGATCGTTGGGATGCGCCGATTTCCTGACAGCACTTTATTTTCATGTTATGAAATACGATGCCACATCGTTCTCCATGGATGGAAAAAACGAAGATGTATTTTTTCTAAGCAACGGACACATTTCCCCGGCGTTCTATTCTGTACTCGCACGCGCCGGCTATTTCGACGTGAAAGAATTGGCCACTTTTCGAAAACTTGACTCCCGGTTACAAGGACATCCAACCACGCACGAAGGTCTAGAAGGAGTTCGGATGTCATCCGGTTCTCTCGGACAAGGCCCAAGTGTGGCGATCGGTGCTGCGTTGGCCAAGAAACTCAACCAGGATGATCGCATCGTATATTGTCTTTGCGGCGACGGGGAAATGGAAGAAGGACAAATCTGGGAGGCCGTGATGTATGCCGGCGCCAAGAAAACGGACAATATTATCCTGACCATTGACGTTAACAATCAACAAATCGATGGCTCCATCGAACAAGTAATGCCTTTCGGAGATCTACGTCCGAAGCTGGAAGCTTTCGACTGGGATGTTTTGAACATGAACGGAAACGAAATGTCTGATGTCGTGAGCGTACTGGATGCGGCAAAAGGACGCTGCAGCAAAGGAAAACCGGTGGCCATTCTGATGAAAACAGAGATGGGCATGGGCGTTGATTTCATGATGGGAAGTCATAAATGGCACGGCGTTGCGCCCAATGCCGAACAGACACAAACGGCACTGGCCCAGCTGGAAGAAACTATCGGTGATTATTAATCCTTGCATGCAGCAAAACCAACACTACTCGTTTCATGCGCTTTTCTATCGGATTTGCTCCGTAGCTTTTGTCTGCACGTTGTTTTTCACCACTTTCACATCAGCACAGTCTTCAAAATCAACAGCGGCACCTGTACTCACCCGCATTGAATTCCTTTTTGATTGCTCACAGAGCATGTACGGTCGCTGGCAAAGCGGGCCAAAGATTGACGTAGCTAAACAATTAATGTCGCAGCTGATGGATAGTCTGCGCTATGTGTCGAATATCGAACTGGCCTTGCGTGTTTACGGCCATCAAAAAAACTATCCGCCGCAGGACTGTGACGACAGCAAACTGGAAGTCCCTTTCGCCAAAGGAAATTGCAATGAAATTCAACGGGTACTCGAACGCGTAACGCCACGCGGCACCACACCCATTGCACGATCCCTGGAGTTATGTGCAGAAGACTTCCCCTCTTCGCCTTCTCGTAATATCCTTATTTTGATTACGGATGGTATTGAAGAATGCGGTGGAGATCCGTGTGCGGTTTCTTTAGCGCTTCAGAAAAAAGGCATTTTCCTAAAGCCCTTTGTAATTGGCATGGGACTCGACGAGAGCTTAAAGAAAAAATTCGACTGTGTCGGACGCTACTTCGATGCAGTGAACGAGTCCATGTTCAGGGAGGCACTGGATGTAGTAATCTCGCAGGCACTGAACAATACAACCTTGCAGGTTAATTTACTGGACGAGCAACAGCGGCCTACCGAAACCAATGTGAACATGACATTTTATGATCGGTTCACGGGACTTGCCAAGTATAATTTCATTCACACCTTGAATTCAAAAGGAAATCCGGATACGCTGGTTATCGATCCGCTTCCCGTCTACCGAATCGTAGTACACACTATTCCGCCGGTTTTCAAGGACAGCATTATCCTAACTCCCGGAAAACATACAACAGTAGGCATTGATGCACCGCAAGGATATCTGGCCCTGAAATACGATGGTCCCTCTGAAGCTAAAAAAACCCAGGCTATTATCCGGAAACAACGGGAGCTGAATACGCTCAATGTACAATCGCTTAATTCTACTGAAAAATACCTCACCGGAAAATACGACCTCGAAGTATTGACGCTACCGCGGACTTATATTCAAGATGTGAGTATCGACCAAAGTAAAACCACCACTGTTCAATTACCGCGACCGGGTATCATTACACTGGTTAGCAACAGTGTCGGCTTCGGGAGCGTTTATTCCGCAGCTACAGAAACATTGAGCTGGGTATGCAATCTGGACGAAAACCAGACCAGAGAAACTATCATCCTACAGCCCGGAAAATACAAAGTAGTCTATCGTCCAAAAAATTCCAGAGAATCAATTTACACTATTGAGAAAGAGTTTCGCGTGATTTCCGGAGAATCTGATATTCTCATCATCAATTGAAAAACCTACCATCCTCACCACTATGAAAAAATTCACGTTCACCGACAAGAAAGATACCCGCTCCGGTTTTGGTGCCGGATTGTCAGAACTAGGCAAAAAAAATCCGGCGGTTGTCGCGCTGTGTGCAGACCTGACCGGATCGCTGAAAATGGATGCGTTCGAAAAAGAATTCCCGAATCGTTTTTTCCAGATTGGTATTGCCGAGGCGAATATGATTGGTATTGCAGCAGGTCTCACCATTGGTGGAAAGATTCCGTTCACCGGAACATTTGCAAACTTTTCCACCGGAAGAGTGTATGACCAGATCCGGCAGTCGGTCGCCTACTCCGGAAAAAACGTGAAAATTTGTGCTTCGCATGCCGGCATCACCTTAGGTGAAGACGGTGCTACACACCAAATCCTTGAGGATATCGGAATGATGCGCATGTTACCCAACATGGTCGTCATCAACCCTTGCGACTACAACCAGACCAAAGCCGCTACACTCGCAATTGCCGAATACGACGGACCTGTTTACCTTCGTTTTGGTCGTCCGGTCGTACCTAATTTCACCCCGGCTGACCAAAAATTTGAAATCGGAAAAGCTGTTCATCTTCACGAAGGAAACGACGTGACCATCATCGCTACCGGTCACTTGGTCTGGAAAGCTCTCGAAGCGTGTGAAATGCTGGAAGCCAAAGGAATTTCAGCGGAGGTAATAAATATCCACACCATTAAACCATTGGACCAGGAAGCCGTCTTACGTTCAGTCAAAAAGACCGGTTGTGTAGTGACCGCCGAAGAGCATCAGTTGTGGGGAGGATTGGGAGAAGCAGTAGCTCACGTGTTGGTCACCCATTTCCCCGCACCCCAGGAATTCGTCGCCGTGATGGATACTTTCGGTGAAAGCGGTACTCCGGATCAATTGATGAAAAAATACGGACTGGAAGCCGACAACATTGTTGCTGCCGCTGAAAAAGCAATTCACCGTAAGACCACGGTGATGGCCTGACACGTTCTGCTGCCATTCCCTCAGGATCACAACGCCAATGCAGGAATTCGAGGACGCTGAACTATTAGAAAAATTCGCTCAAGAAGCGACCCGGCACTATGCGTTTAATCTGATCATCCGTAAATATCAGGAACGATTATATTGGCACGTTCGTAAGCTGGTGGTTGATCACGACGATGCCAACGACTTGTTGCAGGATATTTTTGTAAAAGTTTGGAAGGCCCTTCCAGGGTTCCGACAAGATGCGCAGTTGTACACCTGGATGTACCGCATTGCCACCAATGAATGCCTTAGTTTTCTTCGAAAAAAAAACCGTCGCTTTTTTTTGCCGTTTCAGGACGCGGAGCGAGAACTTTCGCAACGGTTGACGAATGATCCGTTGTTTACCGGTGATCAATTGCAATTGAAGTTGCAACAAGCCATCCTTACACTTCCGCCGCGACAACGGATAGTTTTCAATTTGAAATATTTCGACGGAAAAAAGTACGAGGAAATGGCTGAAATCCTGGACATGTCAGTCGGCGGACTGAAAGCGACATATCACATCGCCGCTAAAAAAATTGAAAAAATCCTCCTGGAGGCTTAAACTATTCCTCCCCAATATCGTCTTTAGCATAACCGTGGAAAAGAACATAAATAACGAATCCTCTCTAAATGATCCTAAATTGGGCTCCACCTCCTTTGAGGTGCCCAAGGGATATTTTGAAGCGCTTCCATCGGCCATTTCAGATAAAATAGCTGTTTCACCCCTTGCAGAGTCAATTTCGCGGCCCTTACCGTTCCGGGCACCGGATGGTTATTTTGAGCAGTTATCATTGTCAGTGCAGCGGCGCATTTCACCCGAAGGCCCTGTACGCCGACTTTTCAAGCCGGTGTTAGCCTTATCCTTGGCAGCGGTTATTACCGGTGTCTTTTTCCTATTCCGCGCAGGTGACAGTGCACATCCCGTTCCGTTTGCCATGGAGCCCTTGACAGTGGCGGAGCTGGAAGATTCTTACCTGCTCTTTGACTTGGATGAAGACGTATTATCAGCAGCCTATTCCGCTCAAATCGCGGCTGCTGCAGACGATAATGAGGAACTGGAAGATTACTTAATCGACAACGAATCAGATTTTTCACAAATCAACATAGAACTATGAAAAACAAGGTTTTATACCTGATCATCTGGAGCTCCCTCCTGCTTTCTATTTCTTCAATGGCACAGCGTGGTCCAGGTGGACCGCCTCCTTCCGAAGAAAAGAAAGAACGAATCGAAGCGATGAAAATAGGCTTCCTGACGGAGCAATTGAATCTTACCCCAGACGAGGCAAAGGTGTTCTGGCCGGTTTATGATCAGTACCAGGGAGAGCTGGAAAAGCTGCGAAAAGAGCGACGTAAAAATATGATGAACGCACACGAACGACTCGAGGAAATGAGTGACGCGGAGATTGAGAAAGCTGTCGACGGTGAAATAGTCTTCCGGCAGGCAGAACTCGACATCATCAAAAAATATCATCCGCAGTTTAAAAAAGTGCTGCCCATCCGAAAAGTCGGTCGTTTATACCGCGCCGAAGAGGAGTTCAAGCGGGAACTTCTCAATAAACTTCAGGATGGCAAAGGCGGTCGTCGTCAAGGTCCACCTCCCGGCGGAAGGAAGTAAATCATAAAAAAGGCTCCTTTAAGGAGCCTTTTTTTATGTTCGGATAATCCAAAGAATTAAACACTCACCGCGTACAGTTCACGTAACTTCTCCACCGTATAATCCACCTCTTCACGCGTAGTATACTTACTGAACGAGAACCGCACAGATGGCCTCGCATCGTTCCCATAGAGTGCTTTTAGAACATGTGAACCCGAGTTACTGCCGGACGAGCAAGCGCTTCCTCCGGAACAGGCAATACCGGCTATGTCCAGGTTGAACAACAGCATTTCGCCATGTTCACTGGCAGGAAAAGCCACATTCAGCACCGTATACAAACTGTCCCCCATACAATCACCGTTGAAGCGAATACCCGGAATGGATGCGTTCAGCTTTTCGGCCATGTACTGTTTTAATCCTTCCACATGCTTGTGGTGACCCTCCATTTCTTTACAGGAAATTTCCAAGGCCTTAGCCAACCCGATAATGCCGTAGACGTTTTCGGTTCCACCTCGCATATTACGCTCCTGAGCGCCGCCAAAAATGAAGGGGTGAATCTTCACATCATGACGGATATATAAAAAACCAACACCTTTGGGACCGTGAAACTTGTGCGCTGCACAAGTAACAAAATGAACAGGAATGGATTTCAGATCCAACGGAAAATGCCCCATGGTCTGCACGGTATCGCAATGAAAAAAGGCGCCATACTGTTGACAAAGCGCGGCCACTTTTTCGATAGGTAACAGATTGCCAATTTCATTATTGGCGTGCATGAGCGAGACCAATGTCTTATCGCCCGATTGCAACAATCGCTCGAGATCAGCCAAATCAACGTGCCCTTTTTCATCAAGCTTTACCCAGCTGACACGTACACGTCCCTCCTGCTCCAGTTTTTCAACCGTATGAGTAACTGCATGGTGTTCAATAACCGAAGAGATGATATGAATAACACCGAGATCACGCACTGAACAATACAAAGCCGTATTATTGGCTTCTGTCCCGCCGGAAGTAAAAAAAATCTCTGCCGGAGTTACGTTGAGCAATCCAGCCACTTGCTTTCTCGCCTTTTCAATACCCGCACGCACTTCACGTCCGAAAGCATGTATAGACGATGGATTACCATGATGCTGACGCATATAGGTCACCATGGTGTCGATCACTTCAGGATCCATTGGCGTGGTGGCCGCATTATCGAGATAAATCTTATGCATGAGGGTGTTATTTATAAATTCAACTGATCAACTCACGAATATCCTGAATGATCTTTTCAGCAAGGTTTCCGGCGGTGGTCAAGGATTGCGACTCGGCATAAATACGGATGATAGGTTCTGTATTGCTCTTTCGCAGGTGTACCCATTCCTTGTCAAACTCAATCTTTACACCGTCGATCGTATTGACCGGCTGATGCTTATACTTTTCCTGAACACCGGTTAAGACCGCATCCACATCGATTTCAGGAGTGAGTTCTATTTTATTCTTGGAGATGTAGTAGTTCGGATAGCTGGCACGCAGCATCGAGGCGCTCTTACCATAATTGGCTAGGTGCGACAAAAACAAAGCGATACCCACCAATGCATCACGACCGTAATGCAGCTCCGGATAAATGACACCTCCGTTTCCTTCGCCACCAATTACAGCTTGATGTTGTTTCATGGCCTGAACAACGTTAACCTCTCCGACTGCCGCAGCGAAATATGTGCCGCCGGATTTTTCAGTAACATCACGCAGTGCACGGGTTGAAGACAGATTAGAAACGGTATTACCAGGAGTGCGGCTGAGGATATAATCCGCCACTGCTACCAGGGTGTATTCTTCGCCAAACATCTCACCATCTTCGCACACCAAGGCCAGTCGATCCACATCTGGGTCAACGACAATGCCAACGTGTGCATTACGTTTACGCACTTCCTTGGAAATGTCACCCAGATGTTCGGGCAACGGCTCCGGATTGTGCGGAAAGTGACCGTTGGGTTCACAGTATAATTCAGTGATTTCGGTGACGCCCAGGGCGCGAAGCAACTTAGGCACAATAATTCCTCCTACGGAGTTCACACAATCAATGACCACGTTGAATTGACGGGAACGAATTGCTTCCACATCAACCAAAGGCAATGCAAGAATATGATCAATATGTTGCTGGTCGTAATCATCAACATGACGATCCTGCCCTATTTTGTTAACCTCTGCAAACGTGAAAGAATCGCTTTCAGCCAGCTGTAGGACAGTGGCACCATCTTCCGCAGAAATAAATTCTCCTTTCTCGTTCAACAATTTAAGCGCGTTCCATTGTTTGGGATTATGGCTGGCCGTCAGAATGATTCCGCCATCCGCCTTGAAATCCGTCACTGCCATTTCAACGGAAGGTGTTGTAGCCAGACCGAGATGAATGACATCGATACCCAACCCTTTCAGCGTTCCGGCTACAAGATCGCGCACCATTTCGCCGGAAATACGGGCATCACGACCCAGAACAATAGTTAGCCGTTCCCTGGAGGGATTTCGCAGGATCAACCAGGAACCAAAAGCGGCGGAGAATTTTACGGTGTCCACCGGAGTAAGTCCGTCGCCGGGCTTACCGCCAATGGTTCCCCGAATACCTGAAATGGATTTGATGAGGGTCAAGTGGAGTTGTTTTTATCCTAATTATTGCAAATATAGCTAAAAAAGGGATAAAAACGGAGGCGCCAATCAACCCTTCTACACAGAATTCCGACCCAATAACCTATCATTTACCGTGAAAACACCTGCTTGATGACCGTCGTGGTGGCAAAGGTAGAATCGTAACTCGCCATACTTACGATGAACGTGTCTGCATCTAACCGGTCAATATCAGCCATCATCTCATCGGCGGTTCCGGGCGCAATAATCAACCGAGTTTCATTGTTTGCGAAGCTCCACGGGCCGGTGGAAACAACCTGCGGATCCGTCGGACTGCATTTGGTGGGACCCTCGTCTTCGGTGAAAGTCCCCATAGCCGTGAATGTAAACCGATTGTCTTTTTCGCAAGTAGGTATGAAGGAGAAAAAAGTGGTATCGTTAATCAGGAAATCAGCCATCACCCAGCTGTGGGCGCTGAGCAAGGCTGTCTTCGAAGAAGGAGTGTTGTCATTTTCATCGTCTTTATTGCAGGATGAAAAAAAAGAAACGGCAATGAAGACGCCCGCAATCAGCGTACTTGCTGGAATAAATTTATTTTTCATGGTGTGCGAATATAGTTACTGTGAGACGACTGTTTATTTGGTAATATCACGCTGACCCATCACAAATGGATTGATCCTTCCAGACTTGACCGAAATTAATAATGGTTCTTGTAAGGCACTGTCTTTTAGCTGCAAGCCAAAATCATCCGGATCAACGGAGATAGTGAAGGCCAGCCGAAGTTGTCCCCAAACATCGCGGCCTTCGTAAAAGCCCTGTCCGGGTGCTAGGCGCATGGCTGCCATGGGAACCGACATTTCTTTCGAGGATTTATCGGCGAATCCAAAGGTACCGGAAGATTGAAACTCCAGGGAACTTTCGGGATTAAGAGATACCAGCTGCTCTGCAGGAAGTGTACCAGAATACCAGAAATAGCGATTACGAAGTGTTTGCATCCATTGATCAAGGGAATCGATACCGGACTGAAAGCTATTCAGATCTATTCGAATGTTGACCAAACCTTGAGATTCCTGTA
>Ga0315906_10009131_pt1 | contig 11824 bp, 10 predicted proteins | sample LakEriMetagenome_4_FD_203526 | JGI IMG/M metagenome (GOLD analysis project Ga0315906, IMG submission 203526) | Freshwater fungal communities from buoy surface, Lake Erie, Ohio, United States - Buoy 2 MA122 | ecosystem: Environmental > Aquatic > Freshwater > Lake > Lake biofilm | place: USA... | reverse complement strand
AATTACACAGTTTATTGCACATCAAAGTTTTATGGCTTTTAACCCGCATAAAACATATGTAGTTTGAAGAAACTGTTTTCTGTTAATCAGAGGTTCTGTGGTCAAAACTTAAGTCAAGGAGCCATCTAAAAAAGCATCTCCTTACGCGGTGCTTTTTGCTTTTTAACTAAGCACATTGCTGCGTTGTGAACTTCTGGGTGACTTTTTGCTCTCTCAATTCATTGAGTTATTGCATCCACATTATTCGGTCGGTGGCTGAAAGCAAGTGGCAAAATTGATCATTACTATGCTTTCACCACCTCAGTTTACTCACAACATTATTTGTCCACTGATTTTGGGGAGTGACAACCTACCCCTACTTTACGATTGGCAATAAATGGGTGAACTCAACTACCCGCGAAATAGTGGATGTCCTGTGCCACCCATCAATTCAGTGATATTTTTGCAGGCGATTTGTAAAACTTGACGCGACTGCGCAAGTGACATCGTGGCGTCACGTTGTTTAAGATAAGGCATATTTAAAGATGCAATTGCCCCAGGATGAGTACTGTCAAATATCGGAAAAGCCATATCCGTTATTCCAGGTACCGTATCACTTTTAGACTGCTCATAGCCACGCTTGCGAATCTCTTGAAGCCTTAATTTCAATTTATTCAGATTCAATTTATCAGGCAACGTATTTAGCCGCATTTCTTCTACCATTAAATTTGCGATCTCTTGCGGTTGAAAAGCAGTTAGTACTCGAGCAGAGGTCCTGTCTGGCCTGAAAGGGTAATGTGATCCAAGTCTGACGCTGAAGCCAAGTGGCTCAGGGGTATGTACTGATGCCACAACAATAAGACGTTGATCCTGATGCATGCTTAAGTGAAGAGATTGGCGAGTATTTTGCGCAACCTCGTGCATTTGCAAAGAAGCAATCTGGGACAAGTCTCTAATCGGCAAGGCTTCTTTACCCAACTCAAACAACTTTAGGCTTAAGCTGAAGTTGCTATTGATTCTCTTCAGATATCCCCTATCGACCAATACCTCTAGCATCCTATAGATTTCGCTTGGTGACCGCCCTAAAGTCGATGCTAATTGCAAAAGAGACTGACCTTCTTTAACTTTCGCTAATTGCTCCAAGATATCCAAGCCCTTTTCAAGGGCAGGCGCAGAATAACTTGAAGAGCCGCGACTTTGGCCATCAATGCGAGTTGGTGAGGATTTTTTAATTAAAGCCATGGCGCAAGTTTAGGACGATTTTAAAAGTTCAGCATAGAAAGCCAACTTTCACACAAACACCTCATGCTAGGGTAAATACTCTAACTTTGACTTGTATCAAGTGCAAATAATAATAAATCCATCCATGAATTACGTTTTCATCCTTGAAAGGATCGCAAAATGGGTCAGGTACTTTCCAAAGAGCAGGTTAAAAACTATCAACGTGATGGGTACATCTCACCCGTCGATGTTTTAAAAGATAAAGAAATTCAAACTCTTAATCTGAAACTGCAGGAATTCCGAGATCGAATCAACCTTAACGGAAAAATCGCCGGCAGATACAACCAGAAACCTCATCTGATTCTTACCTGGGCTGATCAGGTCATCAGACATCCTAAAATTCTTGACGCCGTTGAGCAGCTGATAGGGCCTAACATTTTTTGTTGGGGATCCCAATTTTTTGCAAAGGATGCTGGCGATAACGCCTATGTCTCTTGGCACCAGGATGGAAACTATTGGGGATTATCTTCAATAGATGTTGTTACCGCTTGGGTAGCATTAACACCCAGCACAATAGAATCTGGCTGCATGAATGTTGTACCTGGAACGCAGAACCGACATGCTGAGCACATTGATACCTTTGCAGAAAATAATCTTCTTTCTCGAGGACAAGAAATCGCTGTCACAGTCTCACCTGAAGAAGTGGTGCACATAGAGTTGCAGCCAGGTCAAATGTCGTTGCACCATGTCATGATTTTTCATGGCTCGGAACCAAACAAGTCAGACCATCCCCGCGTAGGGTTTGCCATTCGATATGTACCAACACATGTAAGGCAGACTGCAGGTCAACGCGACAGTGCCATCCTCGTCAGAGGTATTGACGAATTCCATCACTTTGACCATGAAACCGCTCCAGATGCCGATTTCTCTGACAAAGCGATTGAGCAACACAAGCAAGTAGTAGACAGACAGCTAGAGATTTTGTATGCCGGTGCAAAAAAGCGAAAGCTTTAAAAGTTAGTTTTTTTTCAATAGTCAATCAAATTTAACTAGGAGACAAACCATGAAAAGACGTGATTTTTCAACATTAGTTGCTGCCACAGCATTGGGCGGTAAATCTATGGCGCAAGAAACGATTCGAATCAGAATGGCTCATTCACTGTCAACCAGTGAACCAGCCCATCTGGCAGCTGAATTCTTTGCTAAAAACGTAGCGCAACGGACCAACAACCGGGTGCAGATTCAGGTTTTCCCGAGCGAACAATTGGGTTCAGGCAAAGAAGTCAATGAAATGATTCGACAAGGTGCCAACGTGATGAACATAACAGATCCAGGCTACCTTTCAGACTTTGTACCCGACATCGGTGTTCTTAACGGCCCCTACCTAATCAGTGATCCGAAGGATTACAACAAACTCTTAGCCTCCGATTGGTACGCAGCCACTGAAAAAAAATTAGAGACGGCAGGGTTTTCGCTGATTATGGCCAACGGGTTTTTTGGTCAACGTCACTTGATTTCCAACAAGCCAGTTCGTAAACCAGAAGATATGGCGGGTATGACTGTGCGAGTCCCACCCAACACCATGTGGTTGGAAACATTTAAAGCTATGGGCGCTCGGCCAACTACAGTTCAATGGTCAGAGGTTTACAACGCGTTGCAGCAAAACGTAGTAACAGCCGCAGAGGCACCGCTGGGTTCTCTGTGGGGATCTAAACTTCATGAGGTCCGAAAAGTCATTTCCATGACTGGTCATTTCACGGCTTTCACCATGTGGCCTATCAATGCAGGCTACTTCCGTAAGCTACCAGCCGATGTACAACGTATCCTCATTGAGGAGGGTAAGCGGGGTGGTGATGAAATGACGCGCTTAACGCTGGAATTACAAAACGACTACGTCAATAAATTCAAGGCCGCAGGGGTGCAGTTTGTCTCCGATGTTGATTTGCCTGCATTTCAAAAGGCGACCTCTTCGGTCTACAAAGCATTTCCAAAGTGGACCCCTGGTCTGCACGACACGATCATGGCCGCCTTACGCAAGTAGACCTGCATATTCCTCCTACCTTTGCTTGCCTCTTTGGGTACGCAAAGGTACCTCAATTTATAGAAACAGGAGTGACTGTGGTAAGACGTTTCATTGATCAATTCGAGGAAATCGTAGCCAGCGGCTCTCTCATAGTCGTTGTTGCTTCTGTTTGTTGGGGTGTAATTTCACGCTACATAACTGAGCAGCCAGCTGCTTGGGCAAACGAAATTGCGACTCTTTCTTTTGCGTGGCTGGTTTTTTTTGGTGCAGCAGCTTGTATTAAGTACAAACTACATCCATCCATTGACATGCTGGTGAAGACCATGCCAAAGACTTTGCAAATATTGGTTCGTTGGATGAATCACTTCTTGGTGCTTGGCTTTTGCGCTTTTATGGCGATCTACGGAACTATTTTTGCAATTGGCTCATGGGGCAATCCAAGCCCTGTACTTAGATTACCGATGACCATACTTTATGGGCCAGTGGCATTTTGTTTTGCATTAATGATCGTTCGCTATCTGCAAGTTACATGGGGTCGCTCTTGGGAAATAGACCAAGAAAGGGAAACTTATGCTGGTTGACTGGCTTCCTGGTATTTTGATGCTGGTCCTGTTTGCACTTGAAACGCCTATTTCTTTTGCAATCGCTATTTCAGCCCTGTCTTTCTTTTTGATTGATGATGGCATACCCTTGAAAATATTTGCGCAAAAGATGGTCAGCGCCACTGACTCTTACCCACTTCTTTCCATTCCATTTTTCGTCCTTGCAGGCGCGATTATGAATAAAGCTGGCATCACTGCCAGGCTATTGGCTTTGGCTGATGCCATGGTTGGGCATATGACCGGCGCACTGGCCCAAATGTGTACCCTTTTAGCAACCATGCTCGGCGGATTGACTGCATCTTCTTCTGCTGACGCTGCCATGTTGGCCAAAGTTCTTGGGCCGGAGATGGTAAGAACAGGTTACAGCCCCGCATTTGCAGCAGTCATTACTTCTAGTGCGGCCATCATCACCTCATTAATTCCACCTTCAATTGGGTTGATCATTTACGCCTACATTGCCGATGTTTCTGTTGGTAGACTTTTTATAGGAGGCATTATTCCAGGCCTCTTATTAGCGCTGTCATTGATGCTAACGACGTGGTATATCTCGAAAAAACGTGGCTATCTGCCACTTCGCGATCATTACGCTGGTAATGCGGTGGTCTGGGGGGCATTCAAAGAAGCAATTTGGGCTCTGTCAATTCCAGTGTTCATTATTGTGGGTATTCGGTATGGCATATTCACCCCCACTGAAGCAGGTGCAATGACAGTTGTCTACACAATTGGAGTGGGCCTGTTTGCTTACAAGAGCCTGAGTTGGCAAGATCTGCCTCGTGTATTAAAAGAAACGGCCTTAGACACCAGTTCAGTGATGTTAATGATTTGCGCAGCATCTGCATTTGGTTTTTATCTTGCTTGGGAACGCATTCCTCCGCAGATGGCAGGTTGGCTAATCACCGTAACAAAAGACCCGCTTTACCTTCTGCTGCTAATCAACGTTACTTTAATCATCTTAGGCACAGCCATAGAGGGGACATCAGCACTAATTATTCTGACACCCATTTTCGTGCCAATTTTGCTAAAACTAAATGTTGATCCTGTTCATTTTGGAATCGTCCTTATCACCAATCTGACCATTGCAGGCATCACTCCTCCCGTGGGGCAAATGATGTTTATCAGTTCGCAGGTACTGCATGTACCGATGGAAGACTACACCATTGAAGTACTACCGTTCTTGGGTGCAATGCTAGTAGTTCTATTTTTACTAACAGTATTCCCTGCAATTACTTTGTGGCTTCCAAATCTTGTCTATGGTGTGGCTTAAATTGAAAGATTGAATGAATGAAATTCAAGGCAGCCATTCTAGAGAAAACAGGTCAACCTTTATTGGTTGACGACGTGGAATGCTTGCCCTTGCAAGCCCATGATGTGCTCGTGCGGTTACAGGCTAGTGGCTTATGTCACACAGATTATGAAGTTATACAGGGCTCCTTACCCTATCCACTGCCCATTATCTTGGGTCACGAGGGTGCCGGCATTGTTGAAGAAATTGGCTCATCTGTAAAAAGCGTCAAGGTCGGTGACAAGGTCATTTGTTCGTGGAACCCATTTTGCGGTCATTGCTTTTATTGTGTTCGAAACCAGCCTATTCTTTGCGAACCATTTAGTCGCAATCAACCGTCAGGGCATCTTATGGACGGCACATCCCGTTACCTTTGGCGTGGAGAAAAAATGCACCACTTTTCAGTGGTTTCTTCTCACGCACAATTTACTGTCGTTCCTGAATCCGGAGCCATAGTTGTACCCGCCGAAATTCCGTCTGATCGAGCTTGCCTTATCGGTTGTGGAGTGATGACGGGTGTTGGTGCAGTTTTACGGCATGCACAGGTACAGGCAGGCAGTCATGTACTGGTTATTGGATGCGGAGCCGTTGGACTGAATGTCATTCAAGGCGCTCGAATTGCGGATGCGCAAAGCATCATAGCTATTGATCGAAACATACTGCGTGATGAGCTTTCGTCTCAAATGGGCGCCACTCATTGTCTACATGGAAGCGCAGAGGAGTTGCGTGATCAAGTTTTTTCTCTGACTCAAGGGCGCGGCGCAGACTATGTATTTGAATGTGTCGGGCAAGAGGCAACATTGCGCCTTGCATTGGAAGCTTTGCGACCTGGTGGGCAATTGGTCATTCTAGGAAAGACCGAAGTGAATCGGAATGTTAGTTTACGCTTTGGCTCCCTCATGGGTGACAAACGTATTGTCAGATCGAGCTATGGCGGTGCGCGACCAATTCGTGATTTTCCTTGGTTGGCGCAGGCCTATTTAAATGGATCACTGAAATTGGATGAACTCATTAGCATGCGTTTGCCGCTGAAAGACATCAACATCGGGTTTGATGCTCTCGCACAAGGCAATATTGTTCGTGCAGTGATTCAAATGTAAACATGTCACACCCACCTTTGCAGACCGGATGGATCGATAGCCCACACCTTTGCATGACACTGGGAGACTTTCCGACAGAAATGGGAGACTGCATCAAAGATGCATTTGTGAGTTATGTCATACATGGCGACTTGCAATCAGGTAGACCCGTTGTGTTATGTCCAAGCGCCATTGCCAGCACGCACCATCGTCTTGATTTCTTGATTGGCAAAGGCATGGGATTAGATCCATCACTCTGTACGGTGATTGCTGTTGATGCACTAGGTAACGGATTAAGCATTTCACCATCAAATTCACAATTACAGCTTCGTGAAAAATTTCCGTTTATAAACTTGCGCGATATGGTCAAGAGTCAGTCGCTGCTACTTGATCTGTTGGGTGTTAACCAAGTGCATGCTGTTGTTGGTGCGTCTATGGGAGGAATGCAAGCTCTCCAATGGGCAGTCAGCGAACCACAACGGGTACAACATGTAGTTGCCATGACCCCAATGGCTCGAACTACGACATGGGCTAGGCTTATCAACGAAACTTCACGTCGAGTTTTACAAGCCCACTCCGGCTGGCGAGAGGACGACCCTGAAGCCTGGTCAGCATGGGTTCCTCTAATGCAGATGATCAACTCACGCACGCCCGATCATTGGGATGCACAGCACCAAGAACTATCAGATTTATTGAACGACATCTGTTCACGCGTTGAAGCATGGCAACAGCAGCGCTATTCTGTTTTCGACTGGTTATGTCAGACCTATGCATATGATGCACACGACGTGGGTAAAACACCGGGATATTATTCCACCGAGTCAGCACTGGCCAGCATTCGCGCCAGGACTCTAATATTGGCTCCTCCTCTGGATTTATATAACCCTTCGGAAAGCGCAAAATGGGCTGCTCAACACATTCCAAATTGCAGGTTTATTGAAATTCCTTCGCGCTGGGGTCATCAGTCAGCATCATTTGCTGACTCTGAAAGCGTAAAATTTTTGGGCGAGAGTATCAATTCTTTTTTATGGGAAAGTACTTGTGTCTAAGCGTTCGAAAATTGATATTCAGTATCTTATCTGCCTCTGAATTCGAGAGGATCCAATTGTAAATTGCTCCAATTCAGTAGGCAATTATTTTTGTCAAAATCTGAATCGGAGAAATGTCAGCATCGCTACTCAATCAACGTCCGATTAAACCTGCACTTGTCACTTGTAACCAAATGGTTATGATGTTTTCATCAGTCACTTAAAGCTAAGAGGTGACTATGGCCGGTAACCGTTTTTTCCGACTTGAATGACAACCCCTATCTTGGAAACTGAAACATGAAATTTGGAGATTTCGTCAAGGTGAAGTCCTTGTCTAGCGCACAGGGCTTCAAGGAAAACCTACAACGACTGGGTTTGCCCATGCCTTGCGATGAGCAGTTGGAATCAGGTGACACCGCCGCTATGGCGCAGCCTCTGACAGTTTCGGGACTTAAAGTCGGCAACCGATATGCGATTCACCCCATGGAAGGCTGGGACGGTCTGGCCGATGGCAGTCCTTCTGACAACACTCGTCGTCGCTGGAGCCTGTTTGGCCGATCCGGCGCCAAAATGATCTGGGGCGGCGAAGCAGTCGCGGTGCGGCACGATGGTCGTGCCAACCCCAAGCAATTAGTCATGAACGCACAAACGCAATCGGGCATTGCACAACTTCGCGAAGGCCTGGTGCAAGCGCACCGCGAAAGCATGGGCAACGACAATGATCTGGTCATTGGTTTGCAACTGACCCACTCGGGCCGTTTTTGCAAACCCAACGTTGAAACCCGCATGGAACCCCGGGTGCTTTACCACCACCCACTGTTGGACGGTCGCTTTGGTCCTAAAGAAAACATCGTCGTCATGTCTGACGGTGAGATTCGTCAGCTGATCGAAGACTTTGTAGTGGCCGCCAAGCGCGCATGGGACTGTGGCTTCCAATTCGTCGACCTCAAACACTGCCACGGTTATTTGGGGCACGAGTTTCTTTCAGCTAAAACGCGTGAAGGCGACTTTGGCGGCTCTCTTCACAACCGCACCCGATTCATCCGCGAATTGGCGCAGGGCATTCGCGCTGAAGTGCCAGGAATGGCCTTGGGCGTGAGACTTTCAGCGGTAGATTTTCTGCCCTACAAAGCCGACCCCAGCATGTCCGGCGAAGAATCTCTTGGGCCCGGTATCCCAGTTGATTACGCCAACGCACTGCCCTACCACTATGGCTTTGGTGTGAACGAATCCAACCCACTGCTGTACGCACTAGACGAGACAGCGCAGTTTCTCAAAGTGCTTGAGTCGCTAGACATTTCAATGGTCAATGTGACTGTGGGCAGTCCTTACTACACGCCCCACGTTACACGCCCAGCACTGTACCCGCCTTCTGACGGCTACCAGCCCCCGGAAGACCCGTTGGTTGGAGTGATGCGGCATTTGGAAATCGTTCGCGATTTAAAGAAAATGTTTCCTGCGATCGCTTTTGTCGGAAGCGGCTACACCTACCTGCAAGAGTTCCTGCCGTATGTGGCACAAGCTGCCGTCAAACAAGGCTGGACCGACTTTGTAGGACTGGGCCGCATGGTGTTGGCTTACCCCGAGCTGCCTGCCGACGTGCTGGCAGGTCGAACCATGCAGCGCAAACGCCTTTGTCGCACCTTCAGCGACTGCACCACAGCACCACGCAATGGTTTGGTTTCGGGCTGCTACCCACTAGATGTGCATTACAAAAAATCTCCGCAAATGGCCGTGCTCACCCAAATTAAAAAAGCTGCCAAGCTGTCCTGATTGCCTGTACCGCCATGCCCGCCAACTGACCAAGACCATCACACGGAACCCCGAAGGAAACTGCCCCTTGAATTAAAATATCGACACTAGCAGAAGTCGAAACTAACCATCTGGAGACAACATGAAAATATATCAAAAAACAGCGCTGATATCCTTGACCTTCCTTGCAGTGCTAGCCCCATGGAGCGCCACTGCACAGGGAACTTATCCCAGTAAACCGATACGCGTCATCGTCCCATTTGCCGCTGGCAGCACAACCGACATCATTGCCCGTGCTATTTCAGACAAGATGAGCCAGAGCATGGGGCAACCTCTGGTGATTGATAACCGTGGCGGCGCAAGCGGCACCATTGGTCAGCAAGCTGTTGCCACTTCAGCACCTGATGGTTACACCATCATGATTCACTCTTCATCGCACACCGTCAGTCCTTCAACCTTTGCGAAATTGCCGTTTGACACTGTCAATGATTTCGCAGGTGTAACCCCGATTTCAAGCACACCCAATGTGCTGGTCATGTCGCCCACAAAAAACATCAAGACGCTGCAAGAACTGCTAACAGCTGCTCGGGCCAAGCCTGGGGGAATGAATTTTGCGTCTGCTGGTCAAGGCAGTGCGACTCATCTGAACGCTGAAAAATTCAAATTGGCTGCCAAGATCGAGGCCACCAATATTCCGTTCAAGGGTTCTGGCGAAGCTGTGACCGAGGTTATTTCAGGCCGTGTTGATTACTATTTTTCACCCATTGCGCCCGTCATTGGTCAAATCCGAAGTGGTCAACTGGTCGCATTGGCGGTCGGTTCACCCAAACGTGCAAGTGCTTTGCCGCAAGTGCCAACAACTGCAGAAGCCGGTGTACCTGGCTCGGAATTCAATTTCTGGATTGGCATGATGGTCCCGGGGAAAACGCCCAAAGACATTGTCAACAGATTGCATGATGAAGTTGTGAAGGCCTTGGCTACTGCCGAAGTCAAAGAGCGCTTTGTCACATTGGGAGCTGATGCCTGGACTATGCGGCCTGATCAATTTGACGCATACATACGCGATGAAATCAAAAGCAACGCGGGGCTGGTCAAAGCTGCAGGGCTCTCACCTGCCCCCTAAACTGAAGGCGAAACTGTGCCCTTAAGCTTGAATCTGCCGACGGCTTCGGGTCGCTTGGAAAACTACAAGCTACGCGGCAGCGTGCCTTTGAAGCCCAAGTCTCGAATGCCATTCAACCGCATTGCCTATTCGGCAGCACACGTGGTGTCCGATCCGCTGGCTTCGGTGGACCCTTGGCTTCAATGCGCTGTAGATTGGGACACCACGATCGACTACAGACGCCACTTGTGGTCGTTGGGGCTGGGTGTGGCCGAGGCCATGGACACTGCTCAGCGCGGCATGGGCCTGGACTGGCCAACTTCATTGGAACTGATTCGTCGCACATTGGATGCGGCGCAGGATGTGCCGGGCTCGCAGGTAGCTTCGGGCTGTGGCACAGATCAACTTGTGCTTGAAGATGTCACAACTGTGGATCAAGTCATTGCAGCATACGAAGAACAGTTGGAGGCGATTGAAAAGCTGGGTGGCAAACTCATCATCATGGCCAGTCGAGCTTTGGCGCGTGTGGCCACCAGCCCCGCAGACTATGAGCGCGTTTACGACCGAATTTTGAGTCAGGTCAAACAACCTGTGGTACTTCACTGGCTGGGCGATATGTTTGACCCTGCTTTGTCAGGTTACTGGGGTAGCGCTGATGTAGAACAAGCCATGAGCACTGCATTAGCCATCATTCAGGCGCACTCTAAGAAAGTGGATGGCATCAAAATTTCATTGCTAGATAAAGACAAGGAAATCGCGATGCGTAGGCGCCTGCCGCCCGGAGTACGCATGTACACAGGTGACGACTTCAACTATGCTGAGCTAATTGCTGGCGATGGTTTTGGACATGACATCGTCAACGGGCAAAGCGATGCGCTGTTGGGCATATTCGACGCTATTGCACCAGCTGCCAGTGCGGCACTGACTGCTCTGGCTGAAGGCAAGCTAGATACTTTTCACGACATCCTAGGACCTACGGTACCATTGTCACGACATATCTTTATGGCACCAACGCGTTACTATAAAACGGGAGTGGTCTTCATGGCTTGGCTTAACGCTCATCAAAGCCATTTCAGCATGATTGGCGGGCAGCAAAGCACACGGTCAGCTCAACATCTGGCAGAGTTATTCCGATTGGCCGATGAGGCTAACCTTCTCGAACAACCTGAATTGGCTGTTCATAGGATGAAAATTCTGATGGCCATTCATGGTGTGACATGAAACACCAGTTTTTCGCAGACTTGAAACTATGTTCTGTTAATCAAGGATTCTGTGGTCAAAACATTGTTCGCGAAGGAATCTAATAAAGCATCTCCTTGCGCGGATAAGCCAAAGCGTCCAGACTCTGGACACCCTCTACCCGTCCAGAGCAACTCAAGCGTCAAGAATCTGGACGCTCTGATTCCGGCCAAAGTGACCAAGCGTCAAGAGTAACAAATCGTCCAGAGCTGGACGCTTTGCTAAAAGTTTAGAAAATAAGCAATTACACAGTTTATTGCACATTAATGTTTTATGGCTTGCAACCCGCATAAAACAAGCATAGTTTGAAAAAACTGTTTTCTGTTAATCCGTAGGTCCCTGGTTCGAGCCCAGGTCGAGGAGCCACCTAAAAAAGCATTGCCTTGCGCAGTGCTTTTTGCTTTTTAACGCCAACTTTTCGCTGGTTCTTTATCTTGCTTACTTTAACCTATGGCTTTTATAAGTACGCTCGTAAAATTCTTCCGGCTTTGATCTCACCCACTTAATAAATGGCTGA
>Ga0315906_10009129_pt1 | contig 11826 bp, 9 predicted proteins | sample LakEriMetagenome_4_FD_203526 | JGI IMG/M metagenome (GOLD analysis project Ga0315906, IMG submission 203526) | Freshwater fungal communities from buoy surface, Lake Erie, Ohio, United States - Buoy 2 MA122 | ecosystem: Environmental > Aquatic > Freshwater > Lake > Lake biofilm | place: USA: Lake... | reverse complement strand
TTGCTTTGCCTTGGTTCTCGAGTAACGACACTCTGGCAATGAAGAACCTTCCTGAATCTTTGAGAACCGTGGTCAGGGCCGTACCCGTTGTTCCAATCGCTTCGTCCAGCGCCGCGCCTGGGGTGAGCAATGGCCGAGGCTGGTTGTTCGATTGGATGTCGGCTTTGCTGGTGCGCAGCCGCCAGTCCACGCCAATGTTCTCCAGCGCATCGTTATTGACCTCGATGATGCGCGCCTCAATCTCCAGTACCCGAGGGCGGGTGTCCAGCCGGGCGATCAGTGGCTCATAGGCTGACATGCGTTCGGGCGTGTCGCGGATGATCACGGTGTTGTTCATCTGGTCAGCCACGAATTGCGGCAAGCCCGTGCGGCGTGTCGGATTCAGTCCGTTGGCGGCGGCAGCTTTAGGGTCGGGGGAGAAGGCATCGGCCGCGGGGTCATTGGGCACAGGAATCACCAATCCACTTTTCAGCTTCTTTCGTTTGACCGCCTGCGGCTGTTGCTCGTTGTCTACCACCGTGGCCATGGGTGCTTCTGCAGGAAACAAATCGTTCAGCAACTTCACCACGCCCGGAATACGCACCGTCTTGCCGTTGAGCGTGACATCGTTGTCTGCGGCCCATGCAAACTTCAATGGAAAAGTTTTGATCACGGCGTCCTGCGTTGAGCTGTTGGGATCATCCAGCGCCCGCACCGAATCACGGATGATGTCCACATAAGGCCTGGGTCCAGTGACCTTGAGCACGTTCTTACGGTTGTCGTAGGTGATGGGGAAGCGGCGATCGACCACGTTCAGGTCGGTCAACCCGTTGAGCACGCGGGACGAGTTGCCACTGCGCAGACGGACAATTTCAGTCACCGATGATTCGGCGCGCTGGATGTGCAAGACCGTGCCATCAAAGTACCAAACCAAGCCATTCTTGACCGCCAGCAAATCGAGCATGCTTTGTGGTGTGAGAGAGAAGCTGCCATTGACCGTTCCTTCAATCTCGGCGTCGATGACGGCGGTCACGCCCTGGGACGTTGCCAAATCCCGGAGCATCTCTTTGATGGGCTTGTTTTGGGCGTTATACCGAAACATCTTGTCGCCCTGCCAGGCAATGGCGTTGGCAAAGCTGCTTCCAACCATCACCACGCATGCTGCCAACCCCAGCATCACGGGCCAACACAGTTGTCTGAGTTTTTGCGAAAAGTACGTCATGGCTTGTTTCTCGGGCGCTGCGCTCGGGCAGTGGAATCACTTGGAATAAAAAGAAAGCTGAGAGAAAGCGTCCAGGCCAAAAGCAAATACTTCGCGGCCCATCCAACCCGCAGTGGCTGCCAGCAGCGCCATGATCACCAGGAGCTTGACGGACTGCGCAATGCTTTGATCTTGAATTTGTGTGACGGCTTGAATAACGCCAATCAGCAAACCCAACAACGCGGCCGCCAGCACGGTGGGCATCACCAGAATCATCACGAGCTTCAGAGCCCTGCTGGTCAGTTCAATGATGGTTTCAGGTGGCATCAGCCAGCTCCTGTGAAGAGAAGTTTGCGGTGGAATACGGGTTGTCAGACTCATGGGAGGGCAGGCTGACGCGGTGTATGGGCTCGATCAAGGCGTGGTTGCCCACCTCTTGAAAGGAGACGACCGTCACCTTCTGCTGGGTTTGCTCCAACATGCGCCGCACATACCGGCGCACATCAATCGAGCAAGCAAAAATAGGCACTTCGCCGCGGTGCGCGACATATTCCATACCGGCCTTCAGCGCTTGCGTGATGGCAGTGACTTGCTCGGGCTCCATGGCAATGAAGGAGCCGCCCTGCCCGGGCTGAATGGCGTCACGGATCTGCTGTTCAATGGTCGAGTCCGGCACGATGGCACGCAAGCGGCCGGTGCCCTTGGACAGATGGTGGGACGTGAACTTGCCCAGATCGACACGGATGTATTCGACCAACATCACAATGTCTTTCTCGCGTGGGCCCCAGGTGACCAGGCTTTCGAGAATCTCACGCAGGTAGCGGATGGAGATGCCCTCTTGGACCAGCCGCCGCAGCGCTTCTGCGATCCGCTGCAAAGGCAATGCCCGCAGTGCTTCCTGGGCCAGCTCTGGGTAGTGGCTCTCAGCCTCGTTGAGCAATTGCTGCGCTTCTTGAATGCCCAGGAAGCTGTCAGCGTGCTTCAGCAAAGACCATTCAATCGCCTCTGCCACCACATCTTCGTTGGTGGAAAACTCAATCCCGCGCTGAACCAGAGTGGGTTTGCGTGTTTCGTCCACCCAGCGCTGGCCAGGGAAAGCATCGTCCGCCGGCAGCACAAGGTCTGCGACCTTGTCTTTCTCGACGGTGTCGGCGATTCGGAGCTTGCCGGGTCGAAGTACGCCTTGCACTGCTGGCACATCATGCACTTGCACCGTGAAACCCAGGCGGGGCACCAGACTGCTGCGCTGCGTGGTCATGCCAGGAAAGGGCAGACCCAGGTGGCGCCTAACCCGCACGCGACAAGCGGCAATGGCATCGTCCAGGCCTGGTGCATTGATGGCCTCAAGCGACTCAGGGCCCCACAGCACCGTCACAGGAACGGTCATGGTGGACACTTCATCGTCCACGAACTGGGGCACCTCCAAACGCCCCTCGCGGCGCATGGAGGGCATGGGCGTTTGCTCTGAGAACTCAGGCTTGGCCAAATGGCGCTTGAGCAGCAGGCTCAAGCCCAGCGCCGTCAAGCCCAAAAACGCGAACTGGATTTTGGGGAAACCTGGGATGGCCAGGAAGGCCAGAATGATCACACCCGTGAACATCAAGGCCACAGGCTGAGACATGAACTGCTTGCCTATGTCGCGTCCGAGGTTGGACGGTTTACCGCCCGAACCCGACTCTCGCGTCACGATAACGCCCGCAGCAATGGACACCAGCAAGGATGGTATTTGCGCAACCAAACCTTCACCAACGGTGAGCAGCGTGAAGCGGTTGAGTGATTCGACCACCGTCATGTCGCGGTACAAAACACCCACACCCACCCCCGCGACGATGTTGACGAAGGCAATGATCAATCCACAGATTGCGTCGTTTTTGACGAACTTCATCGCGCCGTCCATCGCGCCATGGAACTGCGAACTCTTCTCCAGTTCCGCGCGCCTTGCCCTGGCCGTTTCTTTGGTGATGATGCCTGCGCGCAGGTCGGCATCAATGCTCATTTGCTTGCCTGGCATTGCATCCAAGGTAAACCGCGCGCCCACCTCGGCAACACGCTCAGACCCTTTGGCCACCACAATGAATTGAACGATGGCGATCACGGTGAACACCACAAAACCGATCAGCACATTGCCGCCGACCACCAGGCGACCGAAGGTTTCAATGATGGCGCCCGCTTGGCCCGTCAGCAAAATATGCTTGGTGGCTGCAATCGACAACGCCAGGCGCAGCATGGTTGTGAACAACAACAAACTTGGGAAGGTCGACAGCGCCAGAGTCGACGGCACATAAACCGCCAGCATCAGCAGCATGATGCTCATCGCAATGTTCACGCCGATCAACAGATCGAGCAAGAAGACGGGCAAGGGCAGAACAATCAGCGCCAGGATCGCAACCACCAAGGCGATCAGCGCCACATCGGTGGAGTCTATGAACCTGGACAGGCGGCGTTTGTCCTGCCGCTTCATGGCAACGCTTGGTGAGTTCATGGTGTGATGGTGCTTGGGTGGCGCGGCTATCCAAACAAGGCCGCAGCGTCCAGCCCTCTTTTAAGCAGTTCTTCGCGCAGCTTGGGCAAGGCGGATTTCTGAATTTGACGCACGCGTTCCGCGGTCAAACCGAGCAAAGATCCAACGTTCTCCAGGGTGTCGGGCTCTCCGGTTTCAAAGCCATATCGGCGCAGAATCACAACCCGTTCAATCTTGGACAAAGCATTCACACAACCCAGCAAGGTGTCCAACATCTGGTCAGTGACCAGTTGCGACTCGGGCGTGCCATGTTCGACGTCTTCAATCGTGTCCGCCAAGACCATGGACTCTTCGCCGCGCACCGGCAGATCCATGGACAAAGGGACTTGGGCATGGTTCATGAGGTGAGCCACCTCGTGCACCGTTTTGCCAGTGGCTTTGGCAATGCGGCTCAGTTCCGATGAGGTGCCCGGTGATGCCGTTTCGCCGCTGACAGCTTGGCCTTTGCGCTGCTCGCGCAGCACTTTGGTGACGTCACGGATCACATGCACAGGCAAGCGCACGGTGCGAGAGTGGTCGAGGATGCCCTGGCGGATGGACTGCTTGATCCAAAACCGCGCATAGGTTGCAAACCGAACGCCGCGATGCGGATCGAAACGCGACACGGCTTCGATGAGTCCCATATTGCCGTCGCCAATCAAGTCTTCCAGCGGCATATTGGGTGCTCGAAGCGAACGCGCCACCACCACCACCAGGCCCAGGTGAGCACGAATCATGTGTGCAACTGCAGCCGCATCCCCCGCCACAATTTGAAGCGCGAGGGCTTTTTCTTGTTCGGCATCAAGCGGCGGCACGGCTCGAATTTCTGCCAGATACAGGGCCAAGCTGGAAGACGATTGAAAAACCTCAGCTAACTTTGGATTCGCTTTGAGCTCAGCGCGAAGTGGGTGAAGCTCTTCTTGTTCGTCCAAACTCAAATCGATGTCAACAACAGCGCCGTCCCATTCGCCGCTGTCAGCATCGCCATGTGCATCACTGGCCCAACTGTCGCTTACGCCATCCAATAACTCTTCGACCATCGCTTCGTGCGGTGCATCCACACGGGCAGTGGTTTCATCCAGCAAGTCCAGGCAATGCTTGAGGTCACGCAGCGCATTGACCCAGCCCACTTCATTCGAGAGCAGGTTTTCCTCGAACTCGAAAGGCACTGGCACCACAACAGGCGCACTGCGGCGGTCACTCCAAACAGACTTCGCACTGCTACGAACCATGGCAGCGCTTTGCTGACGCGGTTGCGATGGTGAGGTGGTCTGTTGCATGACGTTGCTCATCTGAAGGTAGTGCATGAAGCGGCGCAGAACATGATTGAAGTTATAGCAGTCGGGTCGTGACATTTGCCACTGGCTCGACCCTAACTGTTGATGGTTGTTGAACATCACGCTTAAGTAGGACCACTTACGCAAACGCAATTGGCGACAAATGAATAAACATGTTCAAACCAACTTGATGGTCGTTGATCATTCGATCCATCTGCGCGTGGTATCAACGTGCCTCAACTTTGAAGCCATGCAGCCAAGCGATTGCAAGGCGCATGTCGGAATGAAGCGATGTCAGACGAGAAACCGCTACCGCCATCGCAGAAGAAACTGCGTGATGCTCGCTTAAGGGGCGAAATACCCAAGAGTCAAGAAGTGACGCAAGTGGCGTCTTTGGCCGCGTTGATTCTTTACGGGTGGGCTGCATCCAGTCAGATGCTGGATGTGATGGCACGGCTGTTTGCCTTGCTGGATGAGATGCGTCCAGCGATGCTGACGCCTGATGGCCTGGTTTGGTTCATCACTCAAGCCTTCAGCAGAGCAGCGTTCTTGCTTTTGATTCTGGCGTTTTTGCCAACGGTGTTCGGCATCTTCGCTGGGCTCATGCAATCAGGGTGGTTGATCGCTTTTCAACCCCTGGCACCCAAGTTTGAACGCTTGAACCCGGGTCAAAACCTGAAGAACATGTTCACACTGACCAAATTGGCCGATGTTGTTCGTCGCTTGTTCAAAAGCATGCTGATTGGGGCGGCCATCTGGTGGCTGGGCAAGAAGCTGCTGGTGACCTCAGCAGGCGCACCCGAATGGTCAACGGCTGTGATCGTGGCCCTCATCGCCAGGAGTTTGTTGGAGCTGATCAGCATCAGCCTGGCGGTTTTTTTAGCAGGTGCTGTGCTCGACTATGTGCTGCAGCGCATTCAGTTCATGGACCAGCAAGGCATGTCACACGACGAAGTCAAGCGCGAGCACAAGGAACAGGACGGCGATCCTCAGTTGCGCGGCAAGCGCAAAGCGCTGCACCGTGAAATGGCCATGTCCAAGATGATTGACAACGCCAAACGCGCCAGGGTCATGGTGACCAATCCCACGCACGTGGCGATAGCTTTGCAGTATGGAGAAGAGGGCATGGATGTGCCCGTGGTCACCGCCAAGGGATTGGACCACATGGCATTGCGACTGAAGGAAGCCGCGCGTGCCGCCGGCGTGCCCATCTATGAAGACGTTGCTTTGGCGCGAAAGCTTTATCGTTTGGTGGAGTTAAACGACAACATCGGCCGCGAGCTCTTTGAGCCCGTGGCCGATGTGTTGGTTTGGGTAGAGAGATTGCAAAAACAGATGGAGTTACCTCTCGACCACTGAATGTGCGCAGCTCACCGCTGGTACGCCCACATCAATCACTGCTGGGGCATGTTTTGCAACTCAGGTTTCGGTGCGTTATGCGCAGCACGTAGCTTGGTGGCCACTTCCTGTAGCCCCGGTAGAGCCTGCTTGAGTTCTTTCACGGCGCCCTCGGCTTGTTTGTTTCCTTTCAAATTTCCCTGCAGTAGCGCTTCACCCTCAGAAATCAACGAGTTGGCTTTCTCTAAGATCTGGGTGGATTTTTCAACCAACTTCGCCCTTGCGCCCGGATCCATCGTGAGGAGATCTTTGGTTATCTTCATTTCAGAGGCAATGAGATTCTTGAACTCGGGCAGCTCTCGATCCTTAAAGTTTTGAAATGCACTTGCCCAGGCCAGTGACTCTTTGGATGCATTCGGATCTACAGGCGAGTTGGACTCTACCGATGGCTTTTGAGGTTTGTTCTCCACGGTCGGCTTTTCATTTGCCTGAGGGTTTGGGTTGGTCGGAACAACGGGGGGTGTCGACTTGGGTGTTGATGAGGCGTCCGGACTTACTTTCGGCGATGCAGACTGCACCAACTCCCTCAGACCAAAGTTCCACCCCGCGCCCCGCGCGTCTTTCAGTTGGTCGAGAAACGCCGTCTTCGCGGTGTTCGCCGCTTGATGATCTGCGGGGTCTTTCGACAGCCTGGCTTTTTCCACGTTGTTGTTGATCTTCACCCACATGTCGGTCACGGCTTTTGCGCGGCCCTCTTCCGTCGAGAGATTGCCTGTTTTGATGCCGTACTGACTGGCGAGGTTTTGGATGGTTTCAATCGCTTTTTTCTCCGCAGCGGCCGGGTCAATTTTGGCCGTCGCAGCGGGCTGTTGCTCTTTATTGACCGGATTTGCTGCCGGTTGCTCGGTGTTCACCGGGGTGCTGGGCACATCGGTTTTCGGCTTGACCGGCTGGGTGGGCACCTCGGCGGTTGTGAAACTCAAGTTGGCTTTGATGGCAAAGGTCATGACGGGCCTTTCAAGAAAGATTGATCCGATGTTTTTTGTTGGGGCTACTGGACCGCATGTTGGCCCCACGGCCAGCCAATAGAACATCCTGTGCAAGGTTTCAAGTCAAAAAAGCCCGTCCCCTCTTTCTTTTGACTCACTTGATTTTTCCAACGAGAAATCCTATGGGATCGCCACAGGGGCACACCTCGGGTGGTCGACGCCCTGCCCCATTGCCCAACTCCATTGAAACGGACCATGCCATGAGCACGCCCCCAATCAACTCCTCCACCTCGTCGGATTATTTGTACGCCGACACGCTTGGTGCAGAAAAACTGCGGCCGCTCAAATCGCGTGGCTACAACCCCGCTCAAGGATTGCCAAACGCAGACTCCTTGCCTGAGCGGCCCACGTTTTCTGCTGACAAGAAGCCCCAGGTTTTGCCACCCAGGCCACAAAACAACTCGATCAATGCGCCATTCAATCCAGCGACGGACATTTACGAATCGAGCACTGTCACCCTTGAGGGTGGTGCCAAGTTGACCACCCGCTACAACGACGGCGGCTTGTTGACCCAGCCGTCTGATCGAGGAGCGCAGCCGTTGATACCTGCGGGCCAGGGCGTGAACCCCGTGCGCATTGATGCGACCATTCCCATCATTGCGGGTGATGTGGTTTCATTGAATGGGGAGCTGCGGCTGGAGTCGAACCAGAATACCCGTGTGGGTGTGTCGTCGGCTTTCAATTTCGGTGATGTCAAAGCCAATCTGGGAATTTTTGAAGTCCAGACTTTGCAGAACATTGGCGTTCCCGGCGGTTCGCGCACCCAGTTGACAGGTGGTTTGTCTGTTCAGGTCGGTGACGTGGGGCTGGGCGCGAATCTCGTTCGCACTTCCGGAGGAACCGCCAGACAAACGGGCAACAGCCGCATAGATCCTTTCATTTCGGTCAAGGTCGGGGGCACCCAAATTCAAGGCGGCCCGACGTTCACGCTGGACGATAAAAACGGCAACACCCAGCTGGGCGGCGTGATCACGGTACAACCTGTCAAGACCGACAACACCCGGCCTTATGGGTTCGGTATCGTCAAGTATGGTGAAAATCCCTTGGCGCCTGACACCAGCGCTTTCAGCGTGACGGGTGGGCTGCGTTTCTGACTTGACTCGGCGTGGTTTTGCACCACACCTGCGATAGGGCAAACCGAATGACGGCGTGCATTGCGTTTTCCAACCTGGTGGATGTTGGCCTGCGAGTGATCAGGCGATTCTGAGGCGGGCTATCCAAGGGCAAAAGCCAGACCTTGTCATTGGATTGGTCTTTTGCGCTTGGAGCGGGCGGTCCGTTCACCGCTGTGGGCTGCGCTGTTCGTGGTGCACATCGCGGCGATCTTCTGCGCCTCCTGTGTCGCCTCCGGAAAACGAAGCAGTGCCAGGTCAATGAAAGCGCGTACTTTGGGCGACAGGTAGCGGTGGCTGGGATACACCGCATGTACCGCTACCGGTGCAAACTGCCATTGGGGCAACAGAGGAACCAGGGTCCCCTTGAGCACCGCATCGGCGGCGATCAACAAGGGAAGTTGTCCTATCCCCAGGCTTCTCAGCAAGGCATCACGTACCGCAAAACTGTTGTTCACCCGCAGTCGAGCGGGGCCTGTCACCCTCGTCGCCGCTTGGTCCGGCTGGTCAGATGGAATCAGTTCCCAACCTCGCCTCAGGGCGCCGCCCGAGAACATCACCAGTTGGTGCTGCCTCAGTTGCTCGGGATCGGCTGGTGTGCCCTGCTTCTCCAAGTACTTGGGACAGGCAAAGAGTCCGTATTGCAACTCCCCCAGCCGGCGTGCCACCAGGCGTGATTCCTGCACCGGCCCGATGCGAATGGCCAGATCAAAGCCCTCTTGCACCAAGTCCACCACCCGCGAGGTGTGTTCAACCTCGGCAGTGACGTCGGGGTAGGTAGCGAGGTACTCGTCGACCCAGCCACTGACCGCCAGCATCCCAAACTCCACGCCGCAGGTCAGGCGTAACTGGCCTTGCGGTTTGCTTTGGGCTTGGTGGGTCAGCTGCGACGTTTCTTCAACCGCGGCCAAGATGCCCAGCGCCCGGTCGGCCACTTCTCGGCCCATTTCTGTCACGGACAGCGTGCGGGTGGTTCGCTCCAGCAGTTTCACCCCCAGCTCGGCTTCCAGTTGCATCACGACCCGACTGACATGGCTTTTTTGGGTGTGCAGCAGCTCTGCGGCGCGAGTGAAGCTGCCGGCCTGAACGACTTTGACAAATATTTGCAGTTGTTCCAGTGTCATGCGGCAAATTGTTGCTCATATTGTGAACAGTGATTTGAAGCACCCTGTCTTTATCTATTCATATGGGACAACCAAAATCGCACTTCCATTCCATCAGGAGACGCTCTCATGAGTCTGAAAGATCCCAACGTGGTACGTCCCGCGGCCCGAAAACGCGTCGCTCTTGTCATTGCCAATCCCGCCGTGTCGTCGACCTCGGGTTGGCCTGTGGGCTTTTGGTGGAGCGAGCTGACCCACCCTTACCACCTGTTCACCGAAAAAGGTTATGAAGTCGAAGTGTTCAGTCCAGAAGGCGGTGCCTGCACGGCCGATGGCATGAGCGATCCCAATGACGCCAGCGGTTACAGCAGCAGCGACCTGATCACCCAAGGTTTCATCCACACGCCGGCCTTGAAAGCCTTGGTGGACAACACCCGGCCCGTGGGTGACATTGATTTGGCACGCTTCGATGCCATCGTGGTTGCCGGAGGTCAGGCGCCAATGTTCAACTTTGAAGGCGCAACCCCACTGCACCAAAAGTTTGTGGCGTTTTATGAGTCCGGAAAAATCGCGGCTGCCTTGTGCCACGGCACGGCGATCCTGGCTTATGCCAAGCTGAGCAATGGCGACCACCTGGTCAAAGGCAAAACAGTGACGGGCTTTGCCAATGTGGAGGAAGACTTCGCCGACAACGCGGTGTGGACCTATGGTTTGATGGAACGCGGCAAACACCTGATGCCATGGCGCATCGAAGACAAGCTCAAAGCCTTGGGTGCCAACTATGTGCAGGCCGGTTTGTGGCGCGGGTTTGCCATTCGTGATGGCAACCTCATCACGGGCCAACAAAATTTTTCCGGTGAAGAAACTGCGCGTGCGGTGGTTGCTGCCCTGGGCGAATGAGGGCCCAAGCAACCACGCCCTGCCCTGCGTGCCCAGGCCTTGAAGCGGATGGCGCCATGTCGCATTCAAGCGCTTGCGCGCTTGAACGACAAAAGTGAATGACGAAATTCAAAAGGATGGATCGATGAAACACGCTTTGCTGATGTCCTTGGTGACAGCTTGGGTCTTGGCTTTAACAGGTTGCGCCACGCCACATACCCCTGCGCCGACCTATGTATTGGTCCACGGCGCATTCCAAGACGCCCGTGTGTGGGACGACGTCAAGCCCTTGTTGGTAGCGAGAGGGGCCTCGGTGGTGGCAGTGAACCTTCCAGGTCGGCGGGGGGATGCCGCCGCGCCCGAATCACTGACCCTGGAAGGCTATCGAGACGCGGTACTGCGTACGGTGAATGCCCAAACAGGGCCTGTGGTGTTGGTGGGGCACAGCTTTGGTGGCATCACCATCTCCAATGTCGCCGAAGCGGCGCCTGAGAAAATTCAAACGCTGGTTTACCTGGCGGCCTATTTGCCAACAGCCGCCACCACCGACCAAAGTTTGGCCAAATTGGCCGAGACCGACCAGTGGAACCAGTTCAACAAGAAGCGTCAAAATTTTCTGATTGCGCCCGACTACAAAACCGCCAGCGTATTGGCCGAAGACCAGTTGATGCTGTTCTGCGCGAACTGCCAACCCGAGGCGCAAAAGAAAACGCTGGCTGTGATGCAGGCCGAGCCCTTGAAGCCTGCAGCGTCGGCCTTGCCGCTGACCGCAGCACGGTATGGCGCGGTGAAGAAGGTGTACATCCACACCACCGCCGACAACGCGGTCAGCTACACCCTGCAGCAGCAAATGGTGGCCCGAACACCGGTATCTCGGACGGTCAACCTGGCAACGGGACACTCGCCCTTCGTGGAGGCACCGTCTGCTTTGGCCGACGCCCTGTGGAGTGCACGATGACCCAATCTCCAGCGCCTGTTCACACCAGGCAAGCCAGATGCGCTGTTCATCCGGACGCCACGACTCTGCGCGATGCTCACCATGCCTACTGAACCGCTGCCCGTCGACCGACCGCCAGGTGATACGGTCACCGTGGTCATCACTCGCCGTGTGAAAGCGGGCTGTGGGCCTCAGTACGAAGCCTGGCTGGCACGCCTGCAGTCAGAGGCGCGTGACGTGCCGGGTTATTTGGGCGTGACCACCCACCGCCCGACGCCCACGGGGCCGCTCGACTACACCAGCGTGGTGCGTTTTGCGTCGCTGGCGCATTTGCAGGCGTTTGAAAACAGCGGGCTGCTGGCCCGCCATTTGGCCGACGTGCGGCAGTGGGTGCAGGGCGATGCCGTCTGGCAGCGCCTGACGGGTCTGGAGTTTTGGTTCACCCCACCCA
>Ga0315906_10009128_pt1 | contig 11826 bp, 4 predicted proteins | sample LakEriMetagenome_4_FD_203526 | JGI IMG/M metagenome (GOLD analysis project Ga0315906, IMG submission 203526) | Freshwater fungal communities from buoy surface, Lake Erie, Ohio, United States - Buoy 2 MA122 | ecosystem: Environmental > Aquatic > Freshwater > Lake > Lake biofilm | place: USA: Lake... | reverse complement strand
CTTAGATGCAATACAAGCAGAGGCTGGTGTTGCACCAGTTGTAGAAGCTGTACCTGTGGATATGAATGTTGATGAGTTGATGAGTGCTTTAGGGAAAGTGGAAATAGAAGAGGGGGTGAGTGAGGTGGAGAGTAAGGTAGAAAGTATAGATGCGCTACCTGTAGAACAAGAGGACAACTACTTGGATGATCTAGAGGAAAGAACAAAGAAGGTAATGGAACCTTATCACCAAGTAACTCTAGAGGAGATGATTGAGGATGTAGAGAAAGAGAAGACTATTATAGGGGATGAGCTTATTGCTCCTAGTAATAACTATCAAGACTTTGATCTGTGAAAACTAGATTAGAAAAGCTAAGAGAGAAGTACCAGTCTTATGAAAGGACTGGTACTCTGCTTGGCTGGATTAAGCATATCTGGCTAGTCTTGCTAAGTTTACTATCATCATCCTCTCATGACAGATACAAATAACTATCTTTGTAATATGGAAACAACCCAAAAATGTTCAATAACAGTAGCTATGCCTTTATATAATATGGATCAAATAGCTACACTGGCTTTAGAGGGTTTATGTAATCAAAAAACAAAATGTTATTGGGAACTATTAGTTTGTGAAGAAGACAATGAAAAAGCTCTAGGTTTAGAGAAATTAATGTCATATAAAGAAAGACTTGAAAAAGCTAACTGTATAAAAATCACATACTTACCTTTATCTAGCTGGATTCCTCTAAGTAAAAAATGGAAAATACTTGCTGATAATGCATCTGATACATTAGGTTTTATCTTACAAGCAGGTGATTGTTACCCGCACTCTAAGAGAATAGAAAAAACTTATACGGCATTCTTAGCAAAATACTCTTATTATGATGAAGAAAAAGGGTTTTTCTATTCTTTTAGATTAAATAAAACCATACTTTTTAATCCTGATAAAAGATACTACAGACACCCTTGTAAGTTAAACATGGCGTGGAAAACATCTCTTATTAAAAAGCTACCAGATAGCGATAAAAAAGTAAATATAGATGGTTTTATATACTATGCTCTTGCAAACTTGGAAAAAATACGTAAATACACAGATACTGATTTACATTTAGATGGTGTTGATGTAGATGGTTATAACATTATATCTGCAAGAAATAAATTTTTTACAGAACCCAGTAATATATTTGTATCCACAGATATTAATATTAAAGAACATTTACCAATATTAAATAACTATAATAATTTAGAATTAACTATTCCATTTAAAGAAAGTAATGAAACACCAACTCAATAATGTGGCAGAGTTCCACAAAGTATTTGACAACACAGATAAAGACTCACCTAGTCTTATTGATCCTAAGGTATATGAATTAAGATACAAGCTAATGATGGAGGAGACAGATGAGTATTACCAAGCTTGTCAAGAAAATGATATAGTAGGGATTGCTGATGCTTTAGGTGACCAGCTTTATATCTTATGTGGGACTATCCTTAAACACGGACTCCAGCACAAGATTGAGGAAGTATTTAATGAGATCCAAGCTAGTAACATGTCTAAGCTAGGACCTGATGGTAAACCTATTTATAGAGAAGATGGTAAGATCCTTAAAGGACCTGGCTATTTTAAACCTAATATCTCAGCTATTATTTATGGAAAAGACTGCTAACTACAATAGTAAAAAGGTATACATAGTCTATGTAGAGGAAAAGCAAAGATATGCTCTAGTATCAGATAACCCTGATAAGAGTAAAGCTTATAAAGTAGATATGGTTGATTTACAAGGATTCTCTCCTGTAAAAAGGGATTACTTACCCTGACCCCTATAGGTTTTCTTATAATTCTTAGAAGTTTTAAGACTGGAGTGCTTCTTTTTAGAGTGCACTCCTGGTCTTTTCTTCTTAATTTTTATAATAGTTCTAGTAGTAGATTCTTTAACCTTTGCCATTGTTATCTAATTAAATACGAATTATCACTATCCCGCTCTTCTTCTTTTCTTCTTCTACCTGAAGTAGAACCTGAAGTCTTAGCTTGTATAGAAGTAAAGTTCTTGATTGCCATTACTGGGTCTGTTGTCTTACCTGTAATACCTACCATTTTAGCTAAGTAGTTAAGAGCTTTAAGTCCTTCAGCTTGCTGGAATTCATAAGCTCCTACATCCTTCTTATAGTATGCTGATGGATTACCCATAGAATAATCCCACAATCCTGTAAGAACTTTAGTACCATTACCTATTGTAGGACTGAATATAGCACCTGCATCAAACTCTATAAGTTTAGAATAATCATCTAATCCAAAACCAGGAAGAGGTAAGAAAGACTCGTTCTCTGCTCTTACTTTAATAAGCTGATAAGTAGCGTGGTTAGCTAACCAACCCTGAAGATTAAATGGATATCTTCTCATTGTTTCTTCATCAGTCCATGGTGTAGGAAGAGGACCTGATTTCTTACGCAATTTTTTAAATCTATCTTCATCATCTGGATCATAACCAAATATCCAATAGAGAGCAATATTACAAGCAATAAGCATACCTATTTCAGTTACAGCTCTGTAAAATGCTGCAGCATCTTGCTTATCCATATACTTAATATTATCTCCCCCATATTTAAATGCTCTAAATAATTCTTTAAGTGTGCGAATATAAGTACCCATTTGTGCATCACCAGATGCATAGTTTACACTTTCTTTAGGATTCCAAGGCTTACCTGAGAATCCCATTCTGTGTACAATCATAGGTATAAGATGTCTTCTTAAGAAGCTCACCATTCTAAATACAAGAAGTCGGTTTGCTTCAGGAGAATCATAATCAGCTACTGAACCAAGTTTGCGCATTTTTTCATGCACTTTGTTTTGGAAAAGTCTAAACTGATTACCACCTACATCATAAGATTTATCTATTCCATCTTTAAGCTTAAGCTTACCATCTGGTCCAGTTTCCCATGCTTCTAAGTAAGAAATCTCTTTAGTAGTATTACCTACTTTTTGTTCTATCTTTTTCTGCATCATCATACCACCCCACATAGAAGCCATGTTACTCAATTCACCAAACTTTCTAGGAGAGTAGATAAAGCTAAAATTCATCATATCTCTACCTAAAGTACGAGATAGTTCTTCTGACATTTTAGCTTGAAGTCTTCCTTGAGCAGGATCAAATACTTCCCACATCTGTAACTCAAGTGGTTTATTTTGACCCTTACTATAAATAGACATAGTAAGCTGACGCATCAAAGTAGTATTAGCCCAGTAAGAACCTGCGGCAAGATTAGCAGAATTTAAATCTTTTCCACCTACAGATTCAATAATACTCTGGAAATACATACCCAATGTATTAGTACTTGCACTCTGTAGATCTAAACCAAAGAAGCCAAATGATGCAGCCTTCATCATATTAGATACTCCTTTAACTAACCAAGCTTGATCAGCACCAAAACCTTTAAGGTTTATACCCTTAAATTCTTTATCAATTATGTTTTTAGCAGACTGAGCTCTTTGACTATTACCTTTTTTACTAGGTTTAATAGCAAGTTGTCTATTTACATATTGAGAATTAACCATTTTCTCAATAGTAAGAGAAGCTTTGGGATCAGAAAGTAACTGACTTAATGCATTAGATATAGGCCAAATTTCTGTAAGTTTCTTTTGTCTTTCAGCAGCTAATCCAAACTTCATTAATGACTTAGGTAAATCTAAGGATACAGCACTGTATTCCATATTAGATAAACCTGTTATTGCAATACTGGACTCTTCATCATTAAATACGTCAGAAGCAATTGACATATATTGATTTTCAGGTTTATAGTTTAAACCTTTTTCATAGTCATCAGGTCTTGCTGCAAATACTTCTTTAATTGTAGTAAATGCTTCTGTAAGTTTATTTCGTTTTTCTTTAAGAGCACCTTTAGTTTGAATCTTTTCAGATAACTCTTTACCATATCTAGGTATATAAAGATAATTTTTAGATTGATTATCTAATCCTTCTTGAGTAGCAAGGTGGAATTTTTTAAGAATCTCTAAAGCCTTAAACTTATCAGGATTATTATTTTTTAAAGCGTAGTATTCATTATTAATAAACGGAGAATCTTGCGGTGCACCTTGTTCAATACTCTTAGGTAACCATCTATTTCTATTATCAACAGTTTCTCCTACAATTCTAGGTGTTTTGTTATTAATAGTCTTTATTATTCTTCCGTATTCATCCTTGATTTCTACCTTGTCTTTAATCTTACGCTCTCTAAACTTAAAGCTTGGCACACGGTTAACAGTCTCAACTACATTACCATTTGCATCTTTAATCTCTGTTTTCTTGTAATACTTATCTTTAGTAGGTCTATTTACAGACCACACACCTACTCTTTTATAAAAAGTAACTTCGTCATTTTTCTTTTTATCAAAGTAAGATTTCTGATAATGGTTTTCTTCAAACCATGTTTTAAACTCTTCATCTTGATTAAGAAGAGCAAATAGTTTATCTGTATCAAAAGTATAACCAGATAAAATATCTTCAATAATACCTTTATCAACTTCTCTAGCTCCAAACTCATCTTGAAGAATATCTGTATCTATCTTACTCAAGAAGTAATTGAACTTATCTATATAGTAATCTGTAGCTTCTTTATAGCGGATAGTATTAAACTTATCATAAGCTTTAGCTAAAAGCTTTTTCTGAAGAGCAGTAAGTCCTCCTTCTTTTTGCTCTGCAAGTTCATCAAATCTTTGCTGTTGTTTTGAAGTAAGTTTTCCTGTCTGTATAATACGCCAATAAGAATTGTATTCATCCCACTCATCTGCAGTTAATCCAGATATACCACCAAACTCATTTCTAAGTTCTTCCATTAGAATTTCAGCATCTTTAACACGCTGAATCCTATCATCAGACATATCTGTAGCTATAGGTTGACCATTCTCATCTCTATAACCAAGAAGAGCGCTGCTTATTTCATTAATAGCTGCTTTTACTTTATCTCTATTCTTATAAGAAGGTATAGTAGATAAAATATCATCTAATTCTTGAGAAGCATTAGCTAGATCCTCATAGTAAGAATCCTCATAAGATATTTCAGTATTAGCAATAATAAAGTTTTCTCTGAGTTTATCAAACTGTTCTCCTGCAATACCCCTTGCTGTAAGCATCTCTTCATATCTTAATAGATACTTTTGAAATGCATCAGGTCTAGGGTTATATTCTACAAATGGTCTAGCTGCTTGTTTATACTCATTAAGTATTTCAGCAATTGCAAGATCTTTACCTACTTTAGGTTTACCATTTTCATATCTTAAATCAAAGAGTCTAGCTCTTTTTCTAAGAACTACCTCTTTATCTCTGGTCTTTTGTTGGATATCCAAATCTTCCATTGGATCATCCTCAATAAGCTTAAGCTCTTGATTAATACTTTCTAATTGAGCATAGGCTTCCCAACCATTAATAGTTTGTTTTTCACCAAATTCATCTGTATAAGAGTAATCTTTATCATAGATTTTATCCAGATCATAGTACTCATCAGAGTGCTCCTGGTTAAAATACTTTCTCATATACAGAGATTCATCTTTTAAAAACTTAGCATACTCTGTATAATCTCCACTGTCAATAGCTTGTTGTTTAAGCTTTTGTTTCAGGAAACGCTGTTTAGCGTAGTAATAATCAGAACCTTTAACAGGAGCTAAAAGAGCATAGTCAAATTGATTAATCTTCTCTTCATTATTTTCTACACTAAAAGTTTTTTCAAGATGTACTAAATCTTTAAAGAACTCTTCAGGATTTGTACCTTTATATCCAGCTTTTTCTAAAGCAGGTACAAGATCTTTATGTAAGTCATAAATTCTGTCTCTTGTTTTATAAAGAACATCGTAGATATTCTTTTTAATATATGCTCCAAAAGAAGCAATAATAGGATCAGGACTGCCTGCATAACTTTCAAAGAATGCAGAAAGAGCTCCCTGATCACCTAAGTTACCATTAAGAGTAGCAATAAACTTATCTTTATCTATAATAAGTGCATCAAACCTAGCTTCTTCAGAAGTTATTAAATCAGGTCTAGCATTTTTACTTTTTAAGGAATCAATGCGATCTTTTTTTCTTTCTATTAACGCTTTATTAGTATCTTCAATAAAACTATAGAGCACATTAGTTACACCTTCTGCGTATACTTTAGAACTATATTTTTGTGAAGCATCTACCCTACCTTTAATAGCATTGACATAATCACCTAATTTACTGGTACCCAAATCATTCTGATCAAGTACAGTAGCAACCATATCAGAAAATTCTTTAATATCATTCAACATAGTTGAATAATAATGCATCTTATTTACTGAATCAGGGGTAGCTTCTTCTTTAGCAACTTCCGCCATGTAATTATTAAGCTTAGTTGCAATCTGAAATACTCTTTGAATGTTTTGTACAATAGCAGCGCTTTGGTTTCTTCTAAACTCAATATCTTCTCTTACCTGTCTAGCTTTTCTTATTACAACTTTTTGATAATTTGATATACCTGCTTTGATTTCAATCAAATCATTAGATGAGAACTGGTCTTTAAGAATCTCTTTAAGAGCTTCATAGTTTTCATCTTTCTCAAGTTTGTATAAGTAATCACTTGAAAGCTTATACATCTGGTCTGCAATAGATTGCAAACCAGCAGGATCTTTTTCTATTATCTCATTAAGTTCATTTCTAAACTCATCTGTAGTACGCTGATATGCAACCTGATCTTTAAGACTTATAATATCTTGCTTAATATCAAAAAATTCATTCTGAAGCATATCGGCAAGCTCATCTATAGATGTATTAACATCCAGACTAGATACCTTAACTTTACCAAACAGTTGTCTAAACAACTTCTTAAACTGATATAAGATATCTTGAATAGCTCTGATAAATGGATTAGAGGCTAAGTAATTCTGTCTTTGAAGCACTGCAGCTTTCTCAGTAGCTCTTACAATAACCTCTTCTTTAAATCTATTAGAGCTTTTATCAAATTCAGGATAACGCTCACTTACTTCAGCTATAACTTCTTGACCTTCAACTGAATTAGCAACTTTATTATAAAGGTTATTAAATAGTTGAGGATTAGATACAAGTATAGCTCTAACTAAAGGGTGAGCGAATTCATGAAGCTGAGTAGCTTCTGAAGTATTCTCCCCTACAAAGTATACAGTATCTCCTATAAAGAAAGCGGGTTCACCATTCCACTGAATATCAGCTTTAGAAGTTAGCTCAGCTGCTTCTTGTGCTGTAACATTCTCATAAGCTATACCTAGATTTTCGGCAAGTCTCTTTCCTATAGTAGAGATCATGCGCTTACCAAGCTCTTTATTATTTACTTCCTGATTATACTCTACAGGGAGCTTAGAAAGAACTTCATTAGAAAAAGTTGAATTAGGTATTAGATTCTCAGGAGCGGTTGTGTTTGTATCATCATATCTATAAAAACCGATTGAGAGCTGTTTCCCTGGTTTTAATCCTCCTGTAATAGTATAAGTATAAGTATCGCTTTCACCTATTCGCTGAAAACTTACTTCATAATCAGTATCATTACGCTTGTTGTATTTTCTTTCAGCAATTTTAATACTAGATAATCTAGCACCATTTATCCTATTACTACTAAGACCAACTGCTTTCTTATACCTATCAATAGGTTTTTCTACTCTCTCTTTTACAGCGCCAGGTTTACGAGTTATAATTTTTTTACCTTCTGGAGTTACTATTTCTTTCTGAGTAAACTTTTTAAATCCTTCTATATCTTGTTTAGAACCTAGCTGATAAACTTGATTACTACTATATGTTACATAAGTTTTTTCATTACCACCTTGTCCACTATCCCTACCTATAACAGAATCTGTTCCTGATTCTCTTACTTCATCAGGAGTTACATATTCGTCACCAAGTCCAGATTCTCTGAATTTTTCAGCTTTATCAGTAAATTCATAATAAGAATCTACAATAGTAGGATTAGTAATATTTAAAATAATAGGAATTCTAGTACCTTTCATTTCTTCTAACTCTTCTAACCAACTTCCAGAAGAAGTTGAATAAAACTTTCTACCATCTTCAGAAGATATTATACCTGTTTTGTTAACATGATAAACAATATCTTTTACTTTACTATCAGGAAATATGGTATCAAGATATGCTGAGTATTGTTGAGGTGTACCTACAGAAGCTAATTCAGGATTAGAATCAAATAGTTCTGATACTCCTGGTTTTACTACTTCTGTAGTAGGTTCAACAGGTAACTCTTCTTCTCTACCTTCTTCTTGCTCCATGAGAGCTTCATCACCTTGATAGTATTCAAGATCTCTTTTGAAATCTTCTCTGGCTTGAATTTTGGCAAAAACTATTTCAGGAGATCTTATCTCGCCATTATTTTCTAAATAATCTCTGTATGCTTCAAAGGTTCCTACTTTAGCAACAAGAGCTTTCCACTCTGGTGAGCCTTTATAAGGACAAGATAAGTTCGCCATTTTATAGTAATTCTTATTATAAGCAATATCTCATGAAATCCCTAACTGTTTGATCATCAACCTCTAAAGGTTCAAATTCAGGTCTTTCTTGGAAGTTGTTATTAATATAACCTAATTTTTTGTAAAGTTCTCTAGACAAATGTACAAAAGTATTTTGAGCTCCACCAGTTCCTGCTACAGGTTTACCTGTAATATCACTTATACCAATCATATTTTGTCCATAACCTAAGTCACTCATTACTAGAGTTTTACCTTGGTTCTTAAGTTCAGCTAACTGATCTATTATTGGATATACTTGAGCCATATTAGCATCAAAATTCTCATCTTTAAAGTGAGTCTTTTCACCAAACTCTTCTCTTACAGGAATTCCTATAACTGAAGCACCTGTACCTTTAAGGATAGCATTTAACTGATCTTGTTTAGCTCTCTTACTCTTTACAGCTGTATTAATAACAAATACTAGATCTGAAGCAGGTTTACCAGAACGCTCATAGTTTTCAATAGCAGATAAGAAGTACTCTTCTGCCTCTGCAAAGTTCTCAAAGTTTACACCTTCGTATCTATATACACCTGGTACATACTCTCTAAACTTAACATCTAACCCTGGTTTTCTGTAAGGTTTAACTGTATAATCATTAAGTCTAAATCTTTTCTCTGTTGTTACATTTTGAATAAATGTATCATAGATTTGATTTAAAAGATTCTCATTTACAACCTCTTGGAAGTTTTTAAGTACACTTTTAGATCCTGGATTATTTGGATTAGCAGGACTTGTAAGAAGTCTGGAATATAATTCCTGTAAACCGAGTTTTTGTATACCAAAGTTACCTTTACCACCTATACCGCTTTGTAAGAAAGCATAGTAGGTAAAGCGCTTAAACATTTCACTAAGCTTTTTGATTTCGCTAGGTTCTGTAAGTCCAAGCTCTCTACCTTCAATAAGCATTGTATTATAGTTAGCCAGTTGCTTTATTTCATCATGTATAACATCAAGAGTATTGCCATCAAGTTGTATACCTTTTATTACAAGGTTTTTAATACTTGATGTTTTAGAATCACTCTTTTCTAAGATATTGAAAATCAGATACTTCTCTGATAACTTCTTGTACTTATACTTAAAGTTGTAAAACTCCTGAGCAAAGTTTTCACTAGACTCAAACAGGTGATAGATGTTAAAAGTATTAGCTAAAGCTTCACTTGTCAAATAAGCATTATATGCAGATTTATTTAATCTTTCATTATAATCTTGTTTGCTTTCAGCTAAAGCTTCAGTTACAGTAACATTATATTCAAATCCATCAGTAAGATCTACATTGGAGTTAAAAATTTCTCCAGTAGATACATCAGTTAAATCATACAAACCATTTTCATTCAATACAAAAGTTACGGATTGAGGATACCCTGATTTACGGATATAGTTAGTTGGAAAGAAAGTTTCAAGCTCCTTTTTACCTTTACTTAATGATTTAAAAGTTTTTATATCATCAGCTGGTAAAAGTCTTTTATCTGATAGCTTAGACTTTTCTATCTTATTAGCTTTACGCTTAACTGTTTCTCTAAGCTTAGCTTTTCTTTCTTTAAAATCCTGAGTTTCTTTATAATCTTCTATGTTATTCTTATACTGCTGATAAGCTTTTTCAAACACGTAGGTTTGATAAGATTTAAGAGTAGGGAACATTCTAGAGAAAGCATTTTGATATTGTTTCTCTATAATATCCAAATTGTAATACAACACAGGCACACCATTCTCTTCTACTACTTGAGCTGGGAAGCTTGCAATTTCACCTATCTTCTTAGTTTTAAGAGAGTCTCTTGATGTTAAACCTTTGTAATATCCATCTACAAGATTGACATTAGTAAGAGCTTGCTGGAATACATAATTAGTTATAGCATCTTGAAATGCACTTGCAGCAGCATTTACATCATCATTAAATACGCTTTCTGTAAGATCTTTAAACCCTTGAGTTTTAATCTTTTCTGTAAGGAAGTTTATAATCTTAGGATTATCTCTAAACTCAAACAAGTCTTTATAAAGAGCTACAATAGTCTTTCTATTAAAGAAACTGGATATCTGAGACTCGGTTGCAATTTGATTAAGGATTTTATTTGGGAATGCGTTATCTGAATAAAGATCCGCAAACATCAAATCTCTATTTATAGCTGCAAATAAAGTAGATTCTGTCTGAGTATCCATACTTGTATTTCTAACAAGTTTGGTATAATACTTAGCATTATCTTCTACTTCCATATAATGAGCAAATACGGCTCTTGCCATATTATTATCCATACCCATAGATTCATGCTTCTTAAGATTATCAAGAGTAAAGTCTTTAGAAGTTAAACCTTGAGTATAGTTTAAAGCTAACTCATATACTCTAGATGGAGAACCTGGACCAGATACTACATCTAAAGATTGATTAAAGCCGTACTTAGGATCTGAAAGTATAATCTCTCTGGCTTTTAATCTATAGAAGTTAGGATTAACAAGATCTATACCTTTAATAGGTGCTGTAGGACTCTTTACTTCCTTAAGAAGCCTTAAGTATTCTTTTACAATAGGTTGGTTAATTAATGATATAGCCACCTCTACTGGAACACTAGCCTGCTTTAAAAATGATAGAACAGGTGCAGCTTCTTTGTTAGCATTGATATAAAACAACCAAGGATCTTTAGCTACATCAAGACCACCATTAAGTGTTTGTGAACCAACTTCTGAGTTAGGGTTATTGTTCTCTATGTCATTAAGATTACTTAGTGAGATAGCATTATAAGCTCCTTCTTGACTTAATGTAAGATTTCCTTTAGCATCTGTAGTAAGAGATCTATGAGGTACTAATAAACGCTGTAATCTAAAAGTCTTATATACAAGCTTTTGATAATCACTTCTTCCTCTAGGATCAGTATTAGCTGCTTCTAAATAATCTTCGTAAGTACCAATTCCTCTGAAAGGATTCATATATAACCCTACGCGATTAGCTACTGGAGCATAACCATTAGATGAAGCAACAATACCTACTACATCTTTACCTACGTTATTATTAGAATGTGTTTCAAGATCAAACTCTGGTTCAAAAGCTGTAGTTGGAGAAATTGAAGCTTTAAGTTCACCTTTAGAATTATACCACTCTGTTTTTTCTCCTCTCGCGTTTACCTGATAATTAGTAATTTCTCCGCTCTTTAAACCTCTTTTCTTATAATCATCTACAATAGATTCAAAAATATAGTTAGAGCTGGAGTTAGTCAGATAAGTAAAGTTCTCAGGTCTTTCAAAAATAGATCTAAAGTTTTGAATAACTGAATTACTTGCAGCACTTATATTAAGTGATAAATAGAACTTCTCAAAAGATACGTCAAACTTATCATTAACTTCTTTGATTTGATCATAGTATTTT
>Ga0315906_10009127_pt1 | contig 11826 bp, 11 predicted proteins | sample LakEriMetagenome_4_FD_203526 | JGI IMG/M metagenome (GOLD analysis project Ga0315906, IMG submission 203526) | Freshwater fungal communities from buoy surface, Lake Erie, Ohio, United States - Buoy 2 MA122 | ecosystem: Environmental > Aquatic > Freshwater > Lake > Lake biofilm | place: USA... | reverse complement strand
ACGCCGCAGGCGCGTGGGCCGAAGGCCACGTTTTCCAGCACCGTCATCCAGTTGAACAGCGCACCCTGCTGGAAGACCACGCCGCGCTCGGCCCCCGGGCCGGTGATGGGCTGGCCGCGCAGGCGCACCTGACCGCTGGAAGGGCGCTCGAACCCGGCCACCAGGTTCAGCAAGGTGGTCTTGCCGCAGCCCGACGGCCCGACCACGCACAGGAAGTCGCCCTCCTGCACGTACAGGTCGGTCGGCGACAAGGCCTGGACCTGCCCGACGCCGCTGCCGAAGGTCTTGCCGAGCTGGTCGATAGTCAGCAGTGCGCTGGTGCGGCGCTCTGGGGCGTCCAGGGCCACCGGCTCCAGGGGGTTCAGGTCATCGCGCAGCATCGTGGGGCTCCTGTGCGCCGTGGGCGGGGACTCGCCCTCAGACCATCCGGGCCACGAACGAGCTGTCGACGAACTTCGAGAAGTCGCTCGGCACGCTCCTGAGCTGGTCGGTCGACCGCAGGAACTCGGCCTGGTCGCGGATGGCGCGCTGGATGCCGGAGTCGCGCGCGCCTGGGGCGCCCATCCAGGCCTCGGTCAGCATCTCCTTCGGGGTGATGGTGTGCGTGGTGCGCACCACCAGACTCAGCACCTCCCTCGGAGCTTGCAGGAAGGGCGCCATCACGTCGACCACGTCATCGGGCTTGGTGCGGTAGATGGTGTTGATGCGGTCGATTTCCTTCAGGTAGGCCAGCAGCAGGTCCGGGTGCTGCTTCTTGAAGGTGTCGCGGGCCACCAGGCCGTCGAAGATGAGGGCGCCACGCGCCATCAGGTCACCGGTCTTGAAGATCGTGGTGCCGTTGTCCTTTTCCAGACTCAACAGCACGGGATGCCAGATGTAGGCGCCGTCGATTTCCTTGCGCTGCCAAGCTGCCGGGATGGTGTCGGGCCGCAGGTTGACCAACGTGACGTCGGCCGCGCTCAGCCCCGCGATCTTCATCACCGACAGGATGCCGAAATGCGCTGACGTGTTGAAGGGGCAGCCGATCTTCTTGCCCTTCAGATCCTTCAACTCCTTGATGCCTGCGTCGTTGCGCACCACCAGGCACTCGCTGTCCTTGACCACCTTGTGCATGTAGACCATGGACACGGGCAGGCCTTGGGCAAAGCCCACGATCATGGGGCTGGAGCCCATGTTGCAGGCGTCCATGTTGTTGGCTGCCATGGCGGTCAGGATCTGCGGTCCAGCCGACACGCTGATGAAGTCGATCTTGACGTTGGCGCCCAGCGCCTTCTGCATGGAGCCGGTGGCCTTGGAGAAGTTCTGCTGATTGGCCGAGGGGAAGTGGCCCAGCATCGCCCTGGCTTCCTGGGCTTGCGCAGGCCCGGCCCAGGACAGCGCGGAGGCCGCGACTGAGGCCACGCCGACATTGGCGCCCAGCATCGCGATCTCGCGGCGTGTGAAAGTGGTTTTCAGGCTCATCGACGGCTCCTCGTTGGGTTGAAGGGGGATCACTGCTGACGGTCCAGCCGGAGGGTCATCCGGACAAGGGCGTTTGGGCTGCTGCGGCGCGATGCGGGCGTGCCGCAGGGCTGCCCGCGGCAGGCGGGCGGGAGATGGTTGAAGGCGCGCGCGGCATCTGCGGCGCCGAAGCGGCCGATGCCGGAGTGCCTGATGCGCGCTCGAGTTGCCGCGCGATCGCCTGCGTGACGTCCACCAGCGCACGGGCCAACTGGGCCTGTCGGGCCGAGGTCAGGCGTGGCCGCGGCAGCGCCACGGATACGGCAGCAACGGCGCGGCCGTCAGCCCCGATGATGGCCGCAGCTACACCGCCCACGTCCAGGTGCCAGGCGCCCTTGCAGACCGCGTAGCCGCGCTCGCGCACGCTCTGCAGTTCGCGCAGCAGTTCAGCGCGGGTGGCCAGGCTCTTGCTGGTCAGGGTGGGTAGCGCCGCCGGGAACAGCTGCTTGATCTCGTCATCGCTGCGCGTGGCCAGCATGGCAAGCCCGGTGGACACGCAGTGGGCCGGATTACGCTCACCCACGCCCGAGTGCACGCGCACGACCTGGGGCGATTCGGCGATCTGGATGCACACGGTGTGCGCGCCGTCCAACACGGCCAGCGACGCGCCTTCCTGCACTTCGCGCACCAACTCGGCCAGATAGGGCTCGGCAACGCGTCCGATCTCGACAAACCCTGCGCGGCATCCCACCTCCCAGGCCTTGGTGCCCACGGCGTAGGTCATGTCGCCCCAGCGCTCGACGTAGCCGCGCATCGTCAAGGCACCCAGCAACTCGTGGACGCTGGACTTGGCCATCTGCAGCCGGGCGGCCACTTCGCCCAGCGACAGCGGGCGGTCGCTGGCAGCCAGGCACTCCAGCGCGTCCAGCCCGCTGAGAATGCTGGACCGACGTCTGTTCGGCAAAACCGAATTGTGAGTAGGCATTGACGAATACTACTCATCCGCCTATCCTTTTGTCAACGCCCCGGCCACGGGGCTCACAAGAAAGGCGGGTGATTCCCATGCGGACCAAGATGGCGGCGCAAGGCCGTGCGCGCGAGGAGGTCCTGTCGGATCTGCGCAGCTTCAAGGCGGGCGACATCGACTGGGCGCATGGCCGGGCGCCGTTGTTCGTCTTCAAGGGCGACGACCAGGCCCACGAGGTCGGCCGTGAGGCCTTCTTCGAGTACTTCTCCGAGAACGCGTTGGGCGCCAAGCGGGCCTTCCACAGCGTGCGCCGCATGGAGGAGGAGGTGCTGGACATGGCTCTGGATCTGTTCCACGCGCCCGAATCCGGCCGCGGCTTCATGACCACCGGCGGCACCGAAAGCATCATCCAGGCGATCCAGACCTGCCGCGATTGGACGCGCGAGCAGCGCGGCAAGCCAGGTTTACGCGGCAACATCGTGGCACCTGAGTCGCTACACCCGGCCTTCGACAAGGCCGCCCGGCTCATGGACCTGGAGATCCGGCGCGCCCCAGTGGGGCCTGACTTTCGCGCCGACGTCGCGGCCATGGAGGCCCTGATTGACGAGAACACCATGATGCTGGTGGGCTCAGCGCCCTGCTTTCCGTACGGTGTGATCGACCCCATTGCCGAGATCGGCGCCCTTGCCGAGCGGCGCGGCCTGTGGCTGCATGTGGACGCCTGTGTGGGCGGCTACCTGGCGCCGTTTGCGCGCCGCATCGGGCGCGACATCCCGGACTTCGATTTCAGCGTCCCGGCGGTGACCTCGATTTCTGCCGATCTGCACAAGTTCGGGTTCTGCCCCAAGCCCGCGTCCACCGTGTTCTACCGGGACCCCGACAAGGCCCGCCTGCACGCCTTCGACTTCAACGCCTGGCCCAACGGCCGCTTCAGCACGGCCACCATCGTGGGCACGCGGCCCGCCGGGGGTGTGGCCGCGGCCTGGGCCACCATGCAGTTTCTGGGCGTGGAGGGTTACGAGCGCGTGGCGCGGGAGCTCATGGAGTTCATCGATCGGTACAAGGCCGGTGTCGGGGCGATCGACGGGCTCCAGGTGCTGGGGCGTCCGCACCTGTCCATCGTCGCCTTCGGGGCCCAGGACTTCGACATCTTCGCGGTGGCCGAACGGCTGTCCGCCAAGGGCTGGCTGCCAGGCCTGGTGCAGCGGCCCAAGGCCATCCACCGCATGATGTCCCTGCTGCATGCACCGTCGCTGGAGGAGTACATAGCCGATCTGCGCGAGTGCGTGACGGCGGTGCGCACCAAGGCAGCTGCCCCGTCCAGCCTGGAGGCCACGTACTGACTACTCTCGCTGTGCCGCGGGCCGTCAGCGCCTGAGCGCCCGGCCGAGCGCCAGCGCCAGCAGCAGCCCCGCCGCCGCCGCGCTTGCGGTCGTGACCCAGGTCTGCGACCAGCCCCCGTGATGTGAGGTCCACCAGGCCGCCACCGGTGGGCCGATGAACTGGCCGAAGGCCGAGCACTGCAGCGTCCACCCCACCACGGCCGGGACGGCCTGGTCGTGCGGCGCCACGCGCACCGCCAAGGCGAACAACGTGCCGGGGATCAGCCCGCCCACGGCCGAGAAGGCCAGCACGGCGGCGTAGCGCCCGATGGCCGTCATGGCCTCGGGCAGGCCAAAGGCCATGAACGCGGTCAGCCCCATGGTAGTGAAGCCGATGAGCAACAACTGCACCGGTGCACGGCCCCGGTGCAGCAAGCGCCCCGCCATCACGTTGCCGATGATGTTGACCGCAGCGGCCAGGGCCGTCAGCAGCCCGGCCGTGCCCTGCGCCACGCCGGCTTCGGCGTAGATGGTCGGCAAGAAGCCGATCACTGTGATCCACTGCGACGAGTAAGCGCCGAAGGCCAACGCCACCAGCCAGGGGCCGCGCCGGCCGAGCGTCTGGCGCAGCACCGCTGTCCAGGTCATTGGGGTTGGGCTGGCGGCTTGCAAGGGGTGGGTGCCGGGGTCGTTCCAGCCCAGCACCCGCAGGGCCCAAGCGGCCATGACGGCGGCCAGCAGGCCCAGCCCCAGCCACCAGGCCTGCCAGCCGTAGCGTGCCATCACCGCCGGGCCTACCAACAGGGCCAGCGCCATGCCCGTGGGCATGTAGGTGCCCCACAGCCCCAGGCGCAAGTTCAGCCGTTGGGGCGGCACCAGGGCGCGAATCAGTGCCGGGGCTGATAGGGACACCAGCAGAAAGCCCGCGCCCTCGGCCGCCCGCCCGAGTAGCAAGCCCCCTGCGCCCTGTGCGAAGCTGCCTGCCACGCTGGCCGCGGCCAGGATGAGCAAGCCCGTGATGAGCGAGCGCCTCAAGCCCAGGCGGGCCACGCCCAACCCCAGTGCCAGCGCCAACACCATGCCCGCGGCCTGCACCACCGACAGCAGAAAACCAGCCTGCACCAGGCTCACACCCAGCGCGTCGCGCAGGACGGGCAAGGCGGGCGGCAGCTTGCCCACGTGGAGCGCAGCCACCACACCGCAGGCGATGACCAGCATGTCGGCGCTTAGCACCGGCGGGCCGCAGCGGCCTGCCTCCCCCGCCATGGGGTGGCTGTTCAACCCAGCCCTGCTCGCAGCCGTCGCGCCGCCACCATATGCCGCACCACCATGGGCACCGCCATCGCACAGCCGATCAAGGTGGGCGTCAGGCCGGGGGCGATCATCAGCAGCGCGGCGGCGCCGCACAGCAGTTGCTCGCCGCGCGTCATCTCCACCAGGAAGAACTTCGACAGCGCTGCGGCCAGCAGCGTGATGCCCAGGATGCAGCCCACGAAGGTGACGGTGAAGTCGTAGGGGGTGAAGCCTTTGGCCACGATCAGCAGGCTGGGTGAGAAGACGAAGACGAAGGGCACCAGCACCTTGGCCAAGCCGAGTCTGAAGGCGGTGTTGCCGGTCTTGAAGGGGTCGCTGCCGGCCATGCCGGACGCGGCGTAGGCGGCCAGCGCCACGGGGGGCGTGATGTCGGCCAGCACCCCGTAGTAGAAGACGAAGAAGTGCGCCACCAGCGGCTCCACCCCCAGCAGGGTGAGGGTGGGGGCGGCCACCGTCACCATGATGATGTAGTTCGCGGTGGTGGGGATGCCCGCGCCCAGCAGGATGCACACCACGCCCGTCATGATCAGGGCCACCAACAGCGTCAGCGACTTGGGGTCGGCCAGCGCCGTGGGGATGATCGAGCCCACCCCGCCGGCCACGGCCTGCGCCGCGCCGGTGATGATGGTGCTGAGCTTGAAGCCCACCCCCGTGAGCGTGACCACGCCGATGACGATGCCCACCGTGGCCGCGGCCGCACCCACGGCCAGCGCGTACTTGGCGCCCGTGCCCAGGCTCTCCACCAGCACGGGCAGGCCGATGCGGCCTTGTACCTTGAGGGCCTTGAGCAGGAGGGGCGTGGCCACCGCGCCCGCGGCGAAGATCGCGAGCTTGAGTTCCTGGCTCTGGAACCCGCCGAACACGATCAGCAGCAGCAGGGCGTGCAGCCCCGCCAGCAGGCCCCAGTGCCGCGCCGTGTTGCCGCTCACGCGCGTGGTCAGGCCCACGATGGCGCAGGAGGTGATGCCGGTGAAGGCCGCCAGGTAAGGCGTGCGGCCCGACACCAGGATGAACACCAGCAGCACCAGCGGGATCAGCGTGGGCCAGCGCTGCGCGAAAGACTCGCGCAGGCGCGGCATTTCTTCAGGCGTCAGGCCGCGCAGGCCGAAGCGCTTGGCTTCGAAGTGCACCTGCATGAACACGCCGAAGAAGTGCATGAAGGCCGGCACCGCCGCCGCCGCGATGATCGTCTGGTACGGCACCGACAGGAACTCGATCATCAGGAAGGCTGCGGCCCCGAGCACCGGGGGCGTGATCTGCCCGCCCGTGGACGCGGCGGCTTCCACCGCGCCGGCGAACTCACGCTTGTAGCCCACGCGGATCATGGCCGGGATGGTGAGCGAGCCCACCGTCACCGCATTGGCCACCGACGAGCCCGACAGCATGCCGAACATGGCCGAGCCGAACACGCTGACTTTGGCCGGCCCGCCTGCGTAGCGCCCGGCCACGGCCGAAGCCACGTCCAGGAACAGCTGCCCCAGGCCGATGCGCGTGGCCAGCACGCCGAAGAGCACGAAGTGGAAGACGTAGGTGGCCACCACCCCCACCGCCACGCCGTAGATGCCCTGGCTGGTGAGGTACTGGTGGCTGATGAGCTGGCTCCAGCTCGAGCCGGCGTGCTTGAGCAGGCCGGGGAAGGCCGGGCCGAACAGCGCGTAGGCCATGAAGGCGATGGCGATGACGGGCAGCGGCCAGCCCATGCTGCGCCGCGTGGCCTCCAGCAACGCCACGATCAGCACCGTGCCCATCACCGCGTCCAGCGGCAGCGGGTTGCCCACCCTGAACATCAGGTCGTGGAAGATCCACGGGATGTACAGCACCGAGGCCGCCACGGCCACCGCCAGCAGCCAGTCGAACCAGGGGACGCCGCCCGGGTTCCACAGGCTGGAGGGCTGGGCCCGGTTCAGCAGCGCCGCGCGGTGCGGAAACACCAGGAAGATCAGGCCCAGCACGAAGGCCAGGTGCACGCCACGGTGGGTGATCTCCTGCAGCAGCCCGAAGCCGGCCGTGTAGAAGTGGAACAGCGACAGCGCGATCAGCAGCCCGCCCACCAGCGTGGTGGCCCTCAACCCCAGGGGCCGGAAGCGCATTTCGGGGTCGAACTTCTGCTCCAGTTCCTGGAGTTGCTTGTCGTCGGGCAGGGCGGTGGTGGTCATGGGGATCTCGAAAAAGCAAACGGGCGGCCCAGGGACCGCCCGTGTTCTCAAGGATAGTAGACGCTTACTTCAAGACGCCTGCTTCCCGATAGAAGCGCACTGCGCCCGGGTGGAAGGGGATGCCCGCACCCTGCACCGCGTTCTCCTTGGTGATGAACTTGCCCTTGGCGTGCCCCGCACCCATGGCCTTCTGGCCCTCAGCCGAGTACAACGACTTGACGATCTCGTACACCAGATTGGCATCCACCTTGTCGCTGGTCACCCACTGGGCGCCCACGGCCAGCGTCTTCGCTGCGGCCACGCCCTTGTAGGTGTCGGCCGGGATGGTATCGGGCGCAAAGAAGCTTGAGCTCCTGCGGATGGCGTCAGCCTGCGGGCCGTCGATGGCCACCAGCTCGATGCCGGCGCCGGCGGAGGCCAGCTCGGAAATCGCGCCCGCGGGCCAGCCGCCGGTGAAGAAGAAGGCGTCGAGCGAGCCGTCCTTGAGCTTGTCGCCGGCCTGGTTCGGCTTGATGTACTCGGGACGCAGGTCCGAGTCTTTCAGGCCGTAGGCGGCCAGGATGCTGCGGGCGTTGATGAGCGTGCCCGAGCCGGGCTCGTCCAGGGCCACGCGCTTGCCCTTCAGGTCGGCCACGGTCTTGATGCCCGCACCCTTGCGCGCGACGATGTGCACGCTCTCGGGGTACAGGTTGGCGATCAGGCGCAGGCCGGCCACGGGCGGGCGACCCTCCCACACCCCGGTGCCGGTGTGGGCCCAGGTGGCCACGTCGGCCTGCGAGAAGCCGGACTCCAGCTGGCCTGCAGCCACCGCGTTCACATTGGCCACCGAGCCCGCACTGGCCTGGGCCGTGGAGGCGATCTTGCCGGGCTGGCTGACCGTGTTGGCGATCATGCCGCCCACGGGGAAGTAGGTGCCGGCGGTGCCGCCGGTGCCGATGCGGAAGAACTGCTGGGCCTGGGCGGCAGTGCCGGCAAGTGCCAGGGCGGCGGCGGCCAGAACGAGGCGGCGGGTGAACTTCATGAGGCGATGCTCCTGGAGAGATGAGGAAACCCGTGATCTTGCATCAGGCGGCATCCGCTTGAGGGCCAAGGAAACCCGCAGGGCGCAGGAACCAGCGCCAGGCCGGGACCACCTCGACAGGCCCGGCGCTGGTGTCGATCCGTTCGTCGTCATCCAGTGTGACGACGGTGCCACGGGCTATGCCACGTTCTTTCATGCCAGCAGCCAGCGCGCGCAACTTGCGTTCTCGGGTCGCGGGGTCGCGCAGGCTCTCACAGGCCTGGATGAGGGCCGGTGGCCCATCGGGTGGTCGTGCAATGAAGTCCACCTCGTAGCCCGCCTCGGTGCGCACGTAGTGGGCCTCGAAGCCCCGGCGTCGCAGGTCCAGCAGCACCAGCGTTTCCAGCAGGCGGCCACGGTCGGCGTCCGGGCCGGGGCGGAAGGCCTGTGCCAGGCCGGTGTCGATGGGATACATCTTGCGGGGGTTCACCTGGCGCTGGCGCTGAGAGCGGCTGTCTATCGCCACGCCCTGCACCAGGTAGGCATCTTCCAGATGGGCCAGCATCTCGTGCAGCGCGTTCTTGCCACAGGCCAGGCCCTGAGACTGCAGGTCGTTGTGAAAGCGATTGACGCTGAACGCCGTGGCCGGGCCGCCCAGCAGGCGCCGGATCAGGTAGCGCAGCGCGGTGACGTTGCCCACGCCGTGGCGCTCGACCACATCCCGAAGGATCACCACATCCACGTATTCCTGCAGGATGGCGATGCGCTGGTGAGCGGCCAGCCCCTGCACCTCCGGGAAGCCACCGGCTTCCAGGTAGGCGCGTAGTTCATGCGACAACCGTGCCTGCCGCGCGCTGCCGGCCGCTTCTGCCTGCTTGTCGTCCAGGGCGCGGTGCCGCAGGGCCTCGCGGAAGCTGAAGGGGAAGATCTCGGTGGCCAGCGAACGCCCGCGCAACGTGGTGGCGATCTCACGGCTGAGCATCTTGGCCGACGACCCTGTCAGCATGATCTGCACGTTCTCGGTGTCCAGCATGCGGCGGATGAAGAATTCCCAGCCCGGCACGTTCTGGATTTCGTCGAAGAAAAAGTGGCAGCGCTGCGCCTTGTTCTCCGGAAAAAGCCGGAAGAAGGTCTCCGGCAGGTGATGCAGGTCGCTGGCGCGCAGCGGTTGCAGACGCTCGTCGTCGAAATTGACATGCAGAAGCCGGGTCTTGGGCACGCCTGCGGCCAGCAGGTCGCCCATGGCCTGCGCCATGCGCCAGCTCTTGCCCGAGCGGCGCATGCCGATCAGGACATCTATCTTGCCCTGCAGCCCGGCGGGCGAGACCTCGCGCCGCGTCGCCGCCGGCAGCGGCCGCTCCTGAAAGTCTCCGATCAGGGTAGGAGCAAGGGCTTCGAGCAATTAATGTCTCCCGAAAAGAGACAATTATTCAACAAAGCATCTCTCAATGAAAGACAAGTTGAACCAGGCTTCCCGGGAACGCAGCGCTGAGACTGCTGACCGCCCTGACGAGACCCCGTCGCGCCAGGCCCTCAGCGCAGCCCCAGGTCCAGCGCCACCCCGACGAACACCGCAAACCCCAGCCAGTGGTTGAGGCGGAAGGCCTTGAAGCAGCCGTCCCGCGTGCGGGTACGGATCATGGCGTAGTGCCAGACGGCCTGGGCAGCCGCGGCTGCAATGCCCAGCAGGAACACCGTCCCCAGCCCGAGCGCACGCCCGAGCAGCGCCCAGCTCACCAGGTAGGCGGTGTAGAAGCCCATCACGGCAGCGACGTCCCAGCGTCCCAACGTGATGGCCGAGGTCTTCATGCCTATCGTGAGGTCGTCGTCGCGGTCGACCATGGCGTACTCGGTGTCGTAGGCCAGCACCCAGAACAGGTTGGAGGCGAGCAGTGCCCAGGCCTGCCAAGGCACGGCCGCCTCCACGGCCGCCAGGCTCCACTCGCGCCCGCCTTGGGCCGCCGCAAAGGCCATCGGGATGCCGAAGCTGAACGCCACGCCCAGCACCGCCTGCGGCATCGAGACCACGCGCTTGGCGTAGGGGTAGGCCAGGGTGACCGCCAGGGCGGCCACGGACAGCAGGATGGTCGGCGGGTTGGTGGTGAGCACCAGGGCGAAGGCGGCCAGCGCCAGCATGGCGCCCACGCTCAGCGCCTCCTTCACCGACACGGCGCCCGAGGTCACCGGGCGGTTCGCGGTGCGCTTGACGTGGCGGTCGAACTCCCGGTCGGCCACGTCGTTGACGCAGCAGCCAGCACTGCGCATCAGGACGGTGCCCAGCACGAACACCAACGTGAGGTGCCACCCGGGAAAGCCATCCGCCGCGATCCACAGCGCCGACAGCGAGGGCCACAGCAGCAGCAGCCAGCCCGCTGGCCGGTCCCAGCGGATGAGGTTGAGGTAGAGCGAGAGCGAGAGCCGGGACCGCATGCCAGCGTGAAAGCTTCAAGGCTTTGGAAAGTAGCGCACGCCGGCCAGCCCCTCGAAGTGGGCGTCCTGCGTCCACAACTCAGCGTCGTGATGCCGCGCCGTGGCATAGATCAGGCTGTCGGCCAGGGGCAGGCCGTTGAGCGCAGCGTCCGTGGCCAGCGGCAGGCCGATCTCCACCACCTCGGATTGCTGCATCAGCGCGAGCGCGGCCGTCGCCGCTTCGTCGCCGGATTCGCGCATCAGCTTCTTGACCACCTCGTAGACCGTCAGCACCGGCACCACCAGTCGCTCAGGGGCTTCCACGGCGGGAGCGAACAGGTCGGCGCGGGGTGTGTCGGCCAGGTATTCGAGCCAGCAGGAGGAATCCAGCACCAGGCGAGCTGCCAATGGGGTGGGCGTGGCCACGGCTTGCGCGCTTCTCAGAGGGGGCGGTCAGGTTCGCGCTGGATGTCCGGGTTCAAGCCCCGGACCATGCCGCGCAGCGCACGGGCGGGCACCACCGGCACCATGCGCAGGCTGCCGTTGAAGGCGGTCACCATCAGCTTGCTGCCGGGCTCGATCTTCATCCGCTGGCGGACTTCGAGCGGGATGACGACCTGGTACTTGGAGGAGACGGTGACGGTCTGCATATCGATCATGCTAGCGTAAAACGATTCACTTATCGATCGATTAAGCCCTCGCAGCACCAGCAAGTGTTCCGCCGTCGCGCACGGCCAGCGCCAGCAGGTACAGGTCGGTCACCTGCTGGTGGCCCTGCACCCGTGAGAAATCCACCAGGGTGTCGTCGCGCAGCGAGACGTCATCGGGCCAGAAGGCGCGGTCCAGGCTGGCGCAGGCCTGCTGCAGGCGCTGGCGCACCAGGCTCATCGGCAGACCGCCGCCACGGCTGTAGCTGGGCATGGCCATGATGCGGATGACGCCGTTTTCCACCAGCGGGCAGGTGGCGATGCGCGCCTCAGGCGACTCGATGAAGGCGTTGGCTTCTTCCGATAACTGGTGCGCATCGTCCAGCAGCGCGATCCAGACGTTGACGTCCAGCAAGGAGCGGGGTGGCGACCAGGGCCTGCGCGGTGTGAACGGCTGTCAGGAAGCGCTGTTTTCTGGCTGTGAGGGTGCGGTTCCCGTATTTGGGCTTTGAGGTTCGCGTAGTTCTGCGTGCCTGGCCGCCCTGCAGGGCGGCCAGGCACGCAGATGCCC
>Ga0315906_10009126_pt1 | contig 11828 bp, 24 predicted proteins | sample LakEriMetagenome_4_FD_203526 | JGI IMG/M metagenome (GOLD analysis project Ga0315906, IMG submission 203526) | Freshwater fungal communities from buoy surface, Lake Erie, Ohio, United States - Buoy 2 MA122 | ecosystem: Environmental > Aquatic > Freshwater > Lake > Lake biofilm | place: USA... | reverse complement strand
TGGATACTTCTCATAAAACAATTTGATTCTGTGAGGTACATCTACATAATTTTCAAGACGCTTGTCCATTTAATCCCCCTATTTGTGTCAATAAACTTTCAATGTGTTCTAATCTGTTTGCCAAATCAATAACAGTTAGAAAAGAATCCCATGCTAGATCTGCATCTGTAACCTCATGGAAAGTTGTACCGTTGACCGATACATGAACAATGCCTAAACCATCTAAAACAGGCAAAGATTGTTCATTGCCTTCTTCATCAAGATAGAAATCTGCATTTGCGTATGCTGCAATTTGCATTGCCATTTCACCGTATACTCCAGTGCTAGTTTTCCAATCACAAAGATAAGTCTTACCAGCTAATGGACCATTGCCAAACCTAAGAATTGCATCAAAAGTACCGGCATAACCGTGAACTCTGTTTGCTACAACTTTCTCGGTTAATACAGGAATTACTTCCCATTGATCTAGCCATTCTACATAGCCATTGACATATTCAGCAAACTCTCCAGCAACTTCTGCTTCTCCACCATGAATTATAGTTTCAGCAATTGCATGGATCTCCGTGCCTCGTGCTCCAGCTTTGTCTCTTTGATTCCAAGGAATCATTTTTAGGAACTTGACAGCTTCTTCACGTTCACGGTTAATTAGATTAGGAAGATTTCCAAAGTTGTCGTAGACGTATTCTGCAACTAGTTTTGCACTCCAATATGGAAGTGCAGGTTTAGGCATACCAGATCCAATGAGAGTGGTAACACCTTTGACGGGTTGGCCATCAAGAACATACTTGTGACCACGCTTTGTTTCAATGCGTTCTAGTCCCATGAGCTCTTCAAAGTTCTCTTGGTAAAGAAGTTGGCAAGTCCTTTTTCGTTTGCCTCAATTAGTCTTGAGTATCGACTTGCATAATTATTCGAGATAGCAAATTGGTCCCCCGAAGATCTAATACCAATTTCCCATCGCAGTTTGTTGATTAGCAAATCAATGGAGCAAATATCGTGGCCTGCTGATTTCCATTGATAAGCAAGATCAACTAATTGACGATAGATGTGTGGATTTTCATGATGAAACTTGTTGAACTGTTCATCAATCGGATCTGCCAATAAAGATAATTGCTTTGGTTCAAACCATTCCCTGGCGGTTTCTGACATTTTATGCCTTTCGTGTTAGTTGTTTTGGTACTAGTTCATTGCATTTAGAGTTGACTGCCCAATGTGTCCAACCGGACCAATGGTATTTTGCATTCAACGCTGCTACAAATCCTACATCTTGGTAGATAGGTTCCCATTGATCTATGGACTTTGATTGCAGGTGTTTCACCAGCTTCTTAGTCTTAGACTTCGGCATTCCATAATCTACTAATCTGTTTGCAACCATAAAAGATAAACCATGTCTCCATTGCTTATCTAAGAATTGCCATCGTCCTCTTGCGGAAGACTGATCTCCTACTGCTTTGTAGTTACCTCTAGATTCATGATGGCTTACACATTTTGCGTAAGCAACCTGATCTTTAGGAACTCTTGCTGCTGCTGTTTTATAGTCCACCGCATTAGCATTTGGTGACACTAATAAAAAGGCTACAGCGATTGCCATGACCTTCAGACATCGTTCCTCTGACGGCGGACAGATACAGCATAAATAAACACAAACATAGTTGCCTCCTAGTCGTTGTGTTAGTTAGCTTTTGGTTCCATTCATCAATGCATCTAATGCATCTTGATAAACGTAACGTAAGTTCGAAGGTGTTTTGTAACCTTCAACTTTTCCAAGATCAACCCAACGTCGTACTGTTCGTGAGTTGCGTCCAATGAGCTTTGCGGCTTGCCCTGTTGTTAGGGACTTTCTACTTTCATTTGTCATATGCATATCCTAAACTGTCCGTAGTGACCATGCGACCATTGCCGCGCAGTGTTTTATCAGCGGACATAACATAAATCTATTTTATGCTATACAATCCGCTAGCGATTAACCGGTTTACCTGGCGGTTCTCCGGTTAATCGTCCAACATACATTCAACCATAGTTCCCCAGCAATAACCACCATCCGTCCACCATAGATTCATGGACACTTGCCAAATTGCCCACAAACCAATTAAGATGAATATTGCTCTAACTCGTTTGCCACGTTTAGTTAGTTTCATTACTAGTCTCCTTAGTTTGTTGACAAGAACAGACTTCGACATCGTATTCTTCCTGATGAGAGTGATAGATATATCCTTTTCCATAACATAGATTACAAGTCATTGGATTCATCCAAATCCCAAGCAATCTCAGAGTTTATGCATATTGGAACAACACAAACCCATCGTGGCATTCCACTGTATGCTCTACTAGAAAGCATGACATCAGATCCACATGCGGCACACTTTAATCTTCCTGTTTTTACGGTCATGGCAATCTCCAATATCCATAGACACATCTAGTTTCATTTCTTGACGGATCATGAGTGTCATATATGACACCGTCAATTACCGCCACAACATGTTTTGAGACATTGGCGATGATTCGTCCGTTAGGTAACTCATCTGCTTTGAGATGGACTTTGCAACCTGAACCAATAGTCATAGTTGGTGTCCATTCAAAGCCAAGATCTTTCATGATCTTTTTAGTCGTATTGTTTCTGATACCAGTACGACTAGATGACTTTGTGCGCTTTTTTGACTTACGTTCAAAACCTACATACTTATTTACATAGTCATAGATTTCTTGATACGGCCGATCTGTAACAATGCAGATGGCACGGACGACACAGTCTGAAGCAGATCCTTTATAACCTGCTGCAGCTCGTCCACCATCATTAAATTGAACTTCCATTTTTCCTCCTGGCGGTTAGTGGTACTGGACCATTATACACTGCGGACTTTTTGAGTCGAAAGTTTTTTATGCAATTCAGCACAATTTGTGCATATACTCGCAATGAAACGCTGACCGTTGTCATATTGATACCAACGATTTTGCATATTGTTGGTTTCCCAACCACACATTTGGCAAACTTTCATGATTCAGATCCTCTCATCAGTCTGCCCCATACTGCAAGCATTTCAATTTCTGATTCGAAACGTCCATCAGCTTTTGCGCGATCAATAATTTCATTGACGCTAGATAGTTCAGGATAATCTGAACGAAGTTTTGCAGCAAACTGAGTTGCCCATTCTTTAGTCAAGTGAGTCATTAGTTCATGTTCCGTTCTACTGAAGCAGCAATTGAAAGTACCAATTTATCTGCCATGTCTTTTTGATATGGAGTCCATTGTGAATAAAACTCAGAATATTCTTCAAGCGAAGAAGATCCCTCTGCATAGTTGTAAACAATTTTTGCAATCATGTGATCTGTTGGAAGTCCAGTACTATTTGTCCAAGCGATCTGAGCTTGTGACAACTTGTCCATAACACGTGGACCTTCTTCAGTGCGTTCAAAAGTTCCATCACGATTTATATCGTAGTCAATTCCATCTTTGAAATATAAACGTGTAACTTTTGTATATGAAGGATTAGCAACTTCAACTCCGTTACCAAAAAATTCTGCTTTACCTTCACGAATTCCACGTAGAACATATTTAATTCTACGATTTACTTCAGCTTCATTTTGCGCATCATTGATGTCGTAGTATTCTCCACCACATCCACAAGCACAACCAGTATTTCCACGGTAAGTTCTATCTAGATCTACTAATGCAACTTCAGTTACTGCAGTTTTTGTATTTGTACGCATTTTTTTCTCCTGGCGGTTAGTATGAGCGGTTGCTCATAGGACCAATATACACTGAATGTGGACATATATCCACCATTTGCGGAAATGTTTCTAAAAGATCTTATTTACTAGAACATCTGTTCTGGCCGGTGGCACATAAGTTAGCCAGAACCGCCAGGATCCGCCAGGACGCGGGTCCATTTGTGGTGAGTATAAATATACTCGGATCAATATATCCGTCGTCCTGGGACAAACCTGGCCGCTCGATCTGGACTAAACGGACTCTAAAAGGTTCCAAAAGGTTCCAAAAGGTTCCCATAAGATCTTATTCAATAGAGTGTACAAATACCGGTGGACAGTATTGAATGTACCTATGAGCAACCAACCGGTTGCCATAAACCGCCAGGAGTAAAAAATGGGAATAGCAATCGGAACTACAATCACAGTTACATTCGATGCAAAGCAAATCGCACAACTTGATTGTGTATTGCAAGAGTTTGAAATGAAAAACTACATGCAAGAAACTGAACACCAAAAAATTAACGTTGAGCGTGTAAATAATATTTTCAAAGCTTTACACGAAGCAGGATATCGCTAAGGACGAAACACTCCGCAAGGAGTGTCCAGTGTTAAATGACACTGCTGATGAGTCCATCAGAATAAATCGCCAGGAGGCAAAAAATGTCAGTACAAATCCAGAACGCAGCACGTCGCAAGGCTCCATGGATCAGCACAGCAACATGGGTAAATTCAAGTGACGAGCAAATCTCTGCAGCTCAAGTTCTTGAGAATGCAAATCTTGATTGGGAAGTTCAACACACTCCACTTTCAACTACAGCAATTAACAATGACGGTGTGACAATCGTTCAACTTGAAGACAAAGTTGCTACAACTCGTGTCAATAAAGACGGATCAGCTTCTGTTCTAGGTATCACTTCTCCTACATACACAATTGTCCAGAACAACGACATCGTTAACATTGTGGATTCTGTTATGTACGAAGCCGGTGCGATTTACCAGTCAGCTGGTGAATTACGCGGTGGCAAGAAGATCTTCATGGCTGCAAAGCTTCCAGATACTCTTGATCTTACTCTCAAGAATGTTGATCCAGTCGAAGCATTTCTAGTTGCATCAAATACTCACGATGGAACGGATTCACTTCGCTTTGAGATCAAGTACCTCCGTTTGATCTGCAAGAACGGAATGACACGTTGGACTAATGCTTCTTCTATCTCTTTCCGCCATTCAGCTCGTATGAATGTCAAGATCGAAGATGTTCGTGAGACTCTAGGTGTTGTCCTTAAGTCAAATGAAGAGTTTAACCTTCTTTCATCTGCTCTATTCGAGAAGAAAGTTGCCAACTCTGACTTCTGGTCAATCGTCAAAGATGTCCTTCCTCTAGATGAGAACAACATGACTGAGCGTCAACAGAACAATGTTCGTGAGCGTCAACAAACTCTTCTAGGTATCTGGAACGGACCAACTCAGGAGAACATCAAGGGAACAGCATGGGGAATTGTTAATGCTTTCACAGAGTACGAACAATGGACTCGTACAACTCGTTCAGCTAATGACTTTGCGGCTGGTGAGCGATTTATGATGAATCAAGGAACATCTTTGTCAGATCGAGTCTTGGAAATGGTTCGCTAAGACAAAAAGAAAAGAGCCCCTGCCGAAAGGCAGGGGCTTCTTTTTTGCTCTTTTAATCTAAGAATGCAATGTGATTCTTTCCAGCTTTTGTTTGTAAGGCTATTTGTACTTGACCACCACTATTGATATCGAATCTAATTGCTGTTTTGACCGCTTGTTCTAAGATCTCAATTGCATCTTCATATTCATCTGCTTCATCAATTCCTAGCGCGTGAGCAGCTCCAAGAGCAAGTTTGGCGCCTGTTCCTGTTGTGTAAACTTTGTCTTTTGTCTTTTCTAATCCATACACTTCATCTATAAAATAGATAGTTCCATTGACGGCAACTATAAAATCATTCTCAAATGATGATGGAAAGCCTTCAGATTTGATGTCGTAACCTGACATTCCAAAAGTTTTGCGTAGGTTTGGCACAAATTGAGTCACCATAAACTTATCTAGATTTTTAGATCTTGGAGGTGCTGGTGGATTAAAAGCATGTTGAATCAGATTCATGCCTCGTACTAAACCCGCAGCTGAAACTAAGTATTTGCCATTTTCTGCAATTTTTCCCATAGGAGAACAATCAGCTCTCATGTCATAACCAGTAGTTTGCGTATCTGCAGCAATGATGCAATAGTCATCATGTTGATATGCAATAAGTGTTGTCATTATTCCTCCGTAGCCAGTTCTCCACCAATAGCCATATAAGCTGCACCATCTACCCAACCATCTAATTTCTCAGGTGATTGAACTAATCGAGCAACTTTTACTTGATTCATGCATAATGCAACTTGCCAAGGTTCTACGGTAATGCCTAAAACTACACTCCAAAGCTTTGCAATTCGATCATGGTTTTCTTGTGGAGTTCCATAATCTGCTTGCCTATCGTTATAAATTAAACGTGTTGCTTCGTTTAAGATCTCTTTGCGATTCATTAGTCTAACCAAACTTGATAACAAGCAGTGACGCGACCTCGTTCGGGATCAATGAAGTGGAGTCTTTGAGAAGGAACACCTGAGGCGGCCATAGAGTCGCGCGCGTACCTATTATCGGACTCTGTTGAACCGGTCCAATATACTGATCCAAGACCATCTGAAAGCGGTTCTTGTGCATGACGATGGTAATGACCCAAGTATATGTCTTGAAAGTTCCAGTCGTAAGCTCCAGCTTTCCATCTGTTTCCTGCTGCTTGCCATCCGGCCGGAGAAGCAAAACCAGATCTACCAACTTCATCGCCATGCATAAGAAGAGCTCGATAGTTGCCGATCTCAATGCGCTGAATATCTTCAACACCATGGCGTGGATCCCATGTTAATCTTTTAGCAGTCGTTTCTTCAGAACATAATAACTGACGAGCCAACTCATAACACATACGGTCAAAATTATCAGACTTCGGTACGTCCGCTCTTTTGTTTCCGATTCGGCCATGATTTCCCCATTCTGCAATAACAGTCACATGATGGTAAACTGCTAATGCTTGTCTTACAACATCTACTATTAAACGGCTAACTGTTATGTATTGGTCATATAAACTAAGATCTATTTCCCACAATTGAGCGGGATAGTTAAAAAGACCTTCAACCATATCTCCGCCAAAGCAGATCACAACATCATTGACTGGATGGTCTTGTCTTTGTATTTCAGTAATTTTTGTTGCTTTAGTTGTAAAGTCCATAACTCTAGTTCTCATGATTTCTGAGTTATAACTAGGAGTTACTTTTGCTCCTTGCCAATCAGTAAGATGCCACAAAGCAACTTCTGCTCTTTTACGGCGTTTATCTACCTTTGGACCTTCAATTGGCTTCATTGGTCCTAAAGCCAAAGTTGCATCTTTACATGCTTGAATTGTGGCTTCTACTAATTCTTCTGTACGTTGTTTTGCTTTAGATAATTCTTTTTGTGTTCGTACAAGTGTTTGACGCAGCTCGGAAACTGATTCGTCTACTTCAATTTGCAGTTTCTTAGCATCGTCAGATATTGTCATGTTGTCCTAAAGCAAGCGCATTGTTTTTTTCTATGGACAGTTACAACTGTATTACCAATTTGAAATCCGTGTGATCTGAGTAGGTTAACAATTTGCACAATAGTGACTTTAGATTGAATTAAGTTTTCTAAAGCATCTGAATCTGATGGTAATAGTGCAGACTTAATCTTTCCAACTGTACAAAGTGGTTTTGTTCGACTTTCTAAAAGATCATTGATTGCTTTTGATATATCCCCCGAAGCACTCATTATTTCTTTCCTATTCCTAAATCTGTAGGACGTGCAATTGCCATAATTGTATCGTACTTACGTCGTTTTAAGTAGAACCCGTCACCATTTGATTGACTACCTTTTTTATTGTCCGATGTATTGCCTTCCCACACATTCATATACTTTAATTTTGTATTGTGGTATCGGACAATGCCAACATGATCTGGTTGAGCATCGCTATCAAACTGAAAGAAAACAATGTCTCCACGTTGTGCTTGGCCAATTGGGATTAACTGATTGTTTGCTGTCAAATACTTAAGCCATTGATCGCATGATGCAAAACCTTTAGGGTTACTTTTTGGTGCGACTGCTTTAATCATTCCTGCTTCATGAAAGATCTTAGATGCGGACATTGCACACCAAGGTTGATTGTTTAACTTATACCATTTGCCAAATACTGTGTCGTTATTTGGTCCTTCTGTATAGCCAATATAACCATCAGCAATTTCAGTTAGATTCACTTCTTGCCCTTTGTTTCGTTAAATGCTCCGTCAATTTCATCTTTGCTTAGTTTGCCATCGGCAATGTAAGCTTTTGCAAGCGATTCTCCAACTTTAGCAACTGCTAAAAGACCAGCAATTCCTGCGGCTGTAGCCGCTGGAACTCCAAATAATGATCCAGCTCCAATGGTTGCTAGCGCAGATACATAGAAAACTGCAGCTAGGCGGATTACTAGTTTTTTTGTTTCTTTCACTTTTTCTCCTTTGTAAGCATTTTTATTACTAATTCCATCTGAGTTTCTAATCTAGTAACAGAATCTTTTAGACTAGATCCGCCATTTGGTTTTAATTCATTTAGGAAATGTTTTACAAGCCAATGTACTGCCACTACAAAAGAACTTAGTATTGATATGACCGCAAGTATAAGTGCAGCCCAGTCATTCACGGTCATCTTTCTCCTTGAGTTTTGATTCAAGCTCTGCGACTCGTGCAGTCAGCATTGCTTTGTCCAGCGCAAAAAGGCCAATTTGCTCCCTTAGTGCTGCGACTACCATATTGATGTCTAGTTGTGTATTGCTATCCATTTGTTCCCCCTTGTTTGAGCAGTTTTACAGCGATGATTTGGAAATCTGGATGTAGCGGTTGTGCTTCTGCCTTAGCTTGCACGGGATCTGAGGCGCTTACAGTCTCGGTCACTAGAATACCGTCATTGTTAAAGCCGACCAAATACTCGTTCATCACTTGCCTTCCAATGCGTCAACTCTAGTTGACAAGTCTTGAATCAAAGCCAAAAGCCCAGGTACCACATATCGGTCGTTCCATGATTCAATAACGCCTTCAACTTGGTCTGCCGCAATTGAGTATGTAGATGCCACTTCTTCTGCAATGAAACCAGGTAACAATGCGCCTGCTCTATCATCTGCAGCGTCTAAGTAATCAGTTCTGTACTTGAACGCACGAACTGGTAAATCAAGTAGTTTACGTGGGTCGAGTTCTGATACAGTACGAATATCAACAATGTTTTCTTTGTAACGCTGACTTGAAGCTGTACTACGTCTTGTAAGTCCATTAGTTGCTGACATCCAAGTGTTTGCGGCATTAGTTGTGGTTGTCGTGTCCTGATTGTAGAAGTTGTCAGGTGAGTACAAGTCGCCTCGCGCAATAACGCCTACGCTGTTTACCTCCACGTACCTGTTAGATGCTTGCGCTATAATCACAGAATTGGAAGCCACAAACATGAGCGGGTAGGTGGTTGCGTTTGGATTGAAGGTTGTGCCGTAGTGCGTAAGCACGCCCGACGTTGAAGCTGGACCAACCCAGCCAACGACAGTGCTCGACTCCGTAAACGAAATGGCGTTGCTTGCCGCTGAAACTGTTACACGGCGAGCGCCTGATGAAGTTCTAAGTGTAAAAGCAGTAAGAGTACCAACTTGTAAACGATCTACAGTAATTGAACCGGCTTCAATTTCAAGTGCTGTAATGGTTTCAACAGCAATATTTATTGCTTCAATTGTACCAACATCAATTCTGTCACCCGTAATTGTGTAAGCTGCAATATTACTTGCTGTAATAGTTCCTGCAGCAATCTGTGTTGCCGTAATAGTAGCTGCTACTATATTACTTGCAGTAATTGTTCCTGCAGCTATTTTTGCACCTGTAATAGTACCTGCCGCAATTGAGACTGCTTCAATAGTTCCTACCGCAAGTTTTGCACCTGTAATAGTATTTGCTGCAATTGAAACAGCTTCAATAGTGCCAGCAACTAATTTAGCTCCAGTTATACTTGCTGCTTGAATACGATCAGCATTAAGTACACCAGTTGAAATATTGCCAGCATTGATATTTGACACTGTAATGACAGAAGCATCAATTGTTCCAGCTGTAAGTTTATTTGCAGATAAAGAAGCAAGTGCTTCATTTCCTAAAGTAAAAGGAGCAAATGCACCGCTAGTATAACGATAAAACTTGTTATCATCATCAGTGTCAAACCAAAGATCACCTTCTGCAAAAGGACCTGTAGTTGGCATTGTTGTTTGTCGGTAAATCTTGTTTTTACCATCGGCAGTTGTTTGCGCTGCAGTTGCAGCTGCAGCTGCGGCAGTTGCAGCTGCGGTTGCTGCTGCTGATGCTGCGGTTGCTGCTTCTGCAGCTGATGAAGCTGCTGCCGCTGCATCTTCTGCTGCTTGAATTCCAAGATCTTGAACAGAAACCCAAGCTGTACCAGTCCAATAATATTGTTTGTTTCCATCGTCTGTATCAAACCAAACATCGCCTTCAGTTAAAGGATAAACAGATCCATCTGGAGCTGTTGCTTGACGGTAGATGTGATTTTTACCATTAACAGATGCTTCAATGGAATTGATCTCAACTTGAAGCTCATCGGTCTCTTCTGTTGTTGCTGCAACAATAGGAATGATTGAAGTCTGAGTCATTCCAGTTGTAGTAACTGTAATTGGAGTGATTGTGATTTGCGGACAAAGTGGCATTATTTCCCCTAAATCGTAATCGTATAAGGATCAACTACAGATGTGAAGTAACTAACTCTCCAATTATCTGCAGTAATTGAATGTGCTAATCCTTCTACTACACAATTGATCGTGATATTTCTACCATCATATGTAAGACGCTTGACTTGGACAAGATCATTTAATTCTGTTTCAAGCATATCTGTAGCAAGCGCGCCAATACCAATTGCAGTAAAATCTATTTGCTCGGCTAGTACGACTGCATCAGCATCTTTTCTGGCAGCATATAAAGCAAGATTTGCAGCGCTAGTTTCATTTAAGATAGGCGCATCTAGTTTTTTAGATTTAAGTCCATATGTAGAAACACTAGAAGTAAACTTTGCCGTCTTTTGTTCTTTTTTTGGACCGCGAAATACTATCGCCTCATTGTAAACATAATCAGTTCCAGGGTTTGTAATGATGCCATCGTAGCCAACACTATTTGCATCGCCTTGATCGCTAAATAATAATCTAGTTGGACGGCTAAACTTATCGGCTAATGGAACAAGAGTTGCAACTCCTGATCGACTTACATAGAATCGTCCACCAACACAGTTTGCACATTGTTCTAACATTTCAAGACAACTCATGTTTTGTTTTGTCTTTTGCATAACAGTTGTTCCAGTTAAACTACGTCCACCGGTCCACTCGGCAAGATCAAGTGCTCTAGTTGCTCTAGCAGAAGCCGCTTCTTGAAATGAACTTGTTGCAAGAGCAGGCGCAATTGCTTTGGCGATCTGTGCAAGACCATCAACAAATGTCAATGAAACGGTAGGATAAATACCTTGGTTTACTTCATTGTTTTCCAAGTAACCTGTAAATATGGTTGTAGAATTGCCTTGAATTCTTACTTGCATTCCTGCAATCAAAATTCCATACCATGGACTTGATGTGTTGCTTGGATCAAATGCTCCTGATTGGTTATTTAATACAACATCAGCAGTTCCAGCTTCTAAAAAGTCATTTTGGTATTGACGACCTCTACGGATTTCAACAGATAACAAAAGATCAGCACTGACAGCTGTAAAAGCTCCGCCGTTGCTAAATGAAACTGTGAGTGTAGGTGCATTTGCTGGCATTAGAGCACCGCAAACTGACTGCCACCACGTCGGCGCATAAGAGTTGCAAGACCATTTTTAATTCCATTTACAAGATCGCCTTGTGAAACAACAGAACCAGCAACATTTACTGTGATGTTTCCACCATTCATTGTTGTGTTCTTAGCAATGTTTCCATGTCCAGCAGATGCTAGCAATGAGATTGTTGGACTTGATATACCAAGTTTTGCTTGCTTGATCTGATTCTTACGAATTG
>Ga0315906_10009123_pt1 | contig 11831 bp, 8 predicted proteins | sample LakEriMetagenome_4_FD_203526 | JGI IMG/M metagenome (GOLD analysis project Ga0315906, IMG submission 203526) | Freshwater fungal communities from buoy surface, Lake Erie, Ohio, United States - Buoy 2 MA122 | ecosystem: Environmental > Aquatic > Freshwater > Lake > Lake biofilm | place: USA: Lake... | reverse complement strand
TTTTTAAACATCATTATGCCATTTTTAATCTATTTCCATCTGACGTATCAACGTAAATAGTTCCAATAGGTAAAGGTAAATCTAACTGCGTTGGTGCTGTTTTCATAGACAAAGCGTTTACAAATGTAGTGCATACTCTATCTGCACAAATACAACTACCAACAATCATAGCATCACCTAAACCACAAGTGTTATTAAACTGACCACTTGCTATAAAACTTCTTAACCCCGAAGCTGTGTTGCAAAAACCATTATTTATACTTGAATAATTGCACGAAACAATGTTGCAATAACCATTACTTACAAATGAATAATTACCCGAAATTGTGTTGAAAAGACCATTACTCACAGTTGAATAATTGCCCGAAACGGAGTTCAAAAGACCATTTATTATAGTGGTTCTACTTCCTATTGAACAATTACAAGTTCCATTTATTATTGTGCTATTTGCGCTACTACCAATTAAACAATTAAGTTCGCCTCCAAGTATCGTCAAATTAGAATATCCTGAAATTGTGTTACACATTCCATTATGGATGCTTGAATATAAAGAATAAATACCTGAAATTGTATTGCAGTAACCATTTTCTATGGTAATATAACCATATCCACCACTCGCTGTGTTACAGCAACCATTACCGACAGTTGAATATTTACCCGAAGCTGTGCTGCATCTACCATTGTTAATACTTGAATAACAACCTGATGCTATATTTGAAAATCCACTATTTATGTTTGAATAAAAATTTGTAGATTGGTTCGCAACACCATTATTTATAGATGACCAACAACCTGAAGCAATATTAGAATTTCCATTATTTACTGTTGATAGAAAACCACAAGAAATATTACCATAACCATTTATTACCGTTGAATAACACCCTGACGCTATATTTGGAGAATTACTTGGTATAGGAAGTGCAGAAAATCTACCTCCATTTAACACTATTGAATAACAACCTGACGCAGTATTTCCTCTACCATTATTTACACTTGAATAACAACCTGATGCGGTATTATTAAACCCACCAATAACTGAAGAATAATTTGCTGATGCGTTGTTATTTCCGCCACCAACTACTAAACTACGAGAACCTGATGAACCATTAAATGACCCACCACCAATAAAAGAATAACAACCTGATGCAGTATTTGACCTACCTCCAATTACAGTTGAATATGCGTTAGTTGAATTATTAGAATACCCATTAGAAATTGTTGAGTAGCAACCTGATGAGGTGTTATTACGACCTGCACCTATAAATGAGTTATACGAAGATGCGAGATTATTATAACCTCCACTTATTGTTGCGTAAAATCCTGATGCTGTATTACGTTTACCTCCACTTATTACTGTATCGGTATTTTGTGCTTTGTTACATAGACCACCTATTATTGATGAACGATAACCTGATGCAGTATTGCAATAACCTCCACTAATTGTTGAACGATTACCTGATGCTGTATTACATCTTCCACCACCTACAAAAGAATTATAATTTGATGAAGTATTATACTTACCTCCTACTATTGTTGAACCTACATCTGTCGCATTATTGTAACTACCTCCACCCACAAAACTACAATTTGCATTTGCTGTATTATTTGCACCACCACCGATTACTGAATAGTAACCTGATGAACTATTAAAATACCCTCCACTAATAGTAGAGCAATTACCCGAAGCATTATTGTTATTGCCACATCTTTCCGAACTACCTACTCCTGAACCTTGCACGATAATTCCACCACCACCACCACCTGACGCTGAATAAGTAAAAGACACGCTCCAAGAAGATTCAGTTATTGGTTTTATTCCAACACTACCATTATTAGTGTTTATAACAACTGAACTTAAATTATTTGCAAATGAATCACTTGCGTTTTTTGTTATAACGATATTATTTACCGAAGCATTATTCCCAATGTCAGTAATATTTAATGTAAAATTACCCGAACCAAAACCACCAATACCATTACCTTGTCTTTGAGAGAAATTAATAGCATCAGTAATTTTTGGTAAAATAAGATTTACTGCCCCTGCTGATGTGTCGCATAAAATATTAATGTCAGAAAGTGATACTATATGTATTCCTGCACCGACTGTTCTTGAAAATGGAAAACTCATATTAATTTATTTATGGCTTATACAAAACTAAACAAGTAGCACTATCATAGTAAATAGAACCACTTGGTAAAGAACCAACTGTTGCACATTCGTCTAAACTTATAACAGATAATTTACTAACAAATGTAGTATTTGCTCTATTGGCAGTTATTGAATCTCCAATAATCATAGCGCAATTAAAACTATTTGTATTATTGAGTGAACCACCTAATATGGCTGAAGCATTACCTGTTACGATATTATTTACCCCACCTCCAACAAAACTTGAATATCCCGATGCTGTATTAGCGTAACCACCACTTACGCTTGAAAAATGCGCTGATGCAGTATTTTGACGACCACCTCCTACCGTTGAATAACAACCTGATGCACTATTATTATTACCTCCACCTACTGTTGCGCCATAATAACCTGATGCAGTATTAACGTAACCACCACCTACCGTAGAATAAGTACCTGATGCAGTATTACAACAACCACCACCGATTAGTGAATAATCACCTGTTGCACCATTTTTATATCCACCACTTACAGTTGAATATAATTTTGATGCGAAGTTACGTTCACCACCACCTATCATTGAACCGTTACCTGAAGCATAATTTTGAAAACCACCTCCGATGAATGAATACCTACCTGCATCACAAATTGTTGGATTTCCTGAAAAACAATTATTTGTAGCATCCCAAGTTCCACCTATCGTATTATTACCAACACCACCTGATACTGTTGAACCTACTGCTAAACAACCACTTGTAAAATTACAAACATTATTCCATTGACCTCCTCCAATAAATGAATAAAAACCTTGAGATTTATTTTTATAACCACCACTAACTGTTGAATTAAAACCCGAACAATTAGCACGACCACCACTAATCACCGAATAATCACATTCAGCATTATTTCCACTACCACCACCTACTGTTGATGCTATACCTAATGCTCCATTCTTGTATCCACCACTAACAGTTGATGAATCTGATATTGCTGAATTTGAAGCACCACCTGAAACGGTAGTTCTTTGAACAAATGCTAAATTCTTTTCTCCACCACCCACAGTAGAGTTATTACCACAAGCAGTATTATCACACCCTCCATTAATTACTGAATATGTGCCTGATGTTGAATTAGAAAAACCACCTCCTATAAATGAATACAATCCTGATGCAGTATTTTGAAAACCACCACCTATTCTTGAAAAACAATTTGAGGCAGTATTTTGATTACCACCACCAATAGAAGATGAAACACCTGTTGCACCATTTTTATATCCACCACTTACAGTTGAATATAATTTATTTGCAGTATTGCAATAACCTCCACTAATTGTTGAATAATTACACGATGCACTATTATTACGACCTCCACCAACTGATGAATATGCACCTGATGCTATATTACAATATCCCCCACCTACTGATGCGTAAGCAAAAGTTGCTTGATTAAAATAACCTCCACTTATTGTAGTTGCATAAGCAGATGCAGTATTGCAATATCCACCACTAACTGTTGAAACATTGAAAGATGCAATATTTCCAATACCTCCACTTATGGTAGAATAATATGCAGAAGCAGTATTGTTGCGACCACCACCTACGGTAGAATAATACGAAGAAGCAGTATTATTTAATCCTCCACTTACGGTAGAATAATATGCAGAAGCAGTATTGTTGCGACCACCACTTACTATTGATTTAATTCCTGATGCCGTGTTGTTTTCTCCACCTCCAACAAATGAATAATTATTTGATGCGAGATTAAAATAACCTCCACTAATTGTTGAATGAAATCCACAAGAAACATTACAAGACCCTCCAAGTATTGAAGAATATTTATTACTTGATGAATTACACAATCCACCTCCTACTATTGCATAAGTATCTCCTATGTAATTACATCTTCCACCTGCTATAACTCCCCAATCGGCAGAAGATATATTATGATTACATAGACCACCACCAATAAAAGAATATTCAGAAGTTAAACTATTGCAATATCCACCACTTATTGTGGAATATGCTCCCGAAGATGTATTACAATATCCACCACTTATTGTTGAATAATTCCCTGATGCACTATTATTACGACCACCACCTATGGTAGAATAATCCGCAGATGCAGTATTGCAATATCCACCACTAACTGAAGAATATAAACTTGTAGCACAATTATATTGACCACCACCTATCATTGATGATGCCCCTGAAGCACAATTAAATCCACCACCTCCTACTGTTGATTGACCTCCTGATGAACAATTTTCTCTACCTCCACCTATGGTAGCAAAAGATTGGCTTATAATATTGCCAAATCCACCACCAATACTTCCATATTGTTTACTTGCAACTACGTTACACCTACCACCACTTATTGTTGAATAATCGGCTGTTCCTGTGTTAGATAATCCTAAAACAGTAGAATAAAATCCCGATGCAGTATTTGAATTTCCACATCTTACAGAACTACCACAACCTGCTCCAAGAACGACAACTCCTCCACCACCACCGCCACCACCTGACGATAGTGATTCATTTATATACCACAAATTAGTGTTTATTGGCTTTATGCTTAAACTTCCACTATTTGTATTTATAATTAACGAGGATAAATTATTTGAAAAAGTGTCTTGAGCATTTTTAATTATAGTAATATTATTAACAGACGCATTATTGCTAATATCAACAATATTCAAAGTAAAATTACCTGAACCAAAACCTCCAATGCCATTACCTTGTTTTTCTGAAAAGTTAATAGCATCAGTAATTTTTGGTAAAATTAGATTTACTGCTCCTGATGATGTATCACAAAGAATATTAACGTCTGATAACGCTACTATATGTATCCCTGCGCCTACTGTTCTTGAAAATGGAAAACTCATATATATATATATTATTATATTATTAAAACTCTCAATTAATAAATTTTAAACTAAATCATCTTTAAATTATTGTTCATTAATATATTTTATTTAAAATGAATAAATCACTATAAATATAATTTAAAGCACTATTGCTACTCCATTGAACTGTAACATCTAAAGTGTTAGCGATAGTAGTATTAAATGTCGTATTATTTACCGTATTAAAACCAAAACCCTGTTGTGTTCCACTTGCTAATTTTAAAATATGAAATTCCCCTAAAGTAACAATACTTGCAACACCTGCTGTCCCTATTGACCTTATGGTAAAATTTAAAATTAAATTCCAAACTTGGTTATTAATAGTCGGCAAAGTTAATGCGCCTGAATCAGCCAATATCACACCACCTGATTTTACTCTTATTGTTATAGTATCATTATTTTTTGCAGACATTAAACCTCCAAAATTTGCTTGGAAACTATCTCCCACCGAAAAACCATTAGCAGGAACGGATAAAGTTCCAACACCCCCATCAATCAAAGTTCCTTCCGTTATAGTAGCCGTGATAGGTGTGCTATTTGCTGTTTGAGCAAAAACACCATAGTTGGTTGATGGAGTATAAATAGGAATATTTAAAGTAGTGCCATTAAATGTTGAAGCACCACTCGTTCCGTTAGTAGTAAGTGTTATTTGTGATTGATAAATAGGAATGTTAAGATTAGTTCCATCAAAACTTGAAGCACCACTCGTTCCCGTAGTTGAAAATGCTATTTGTGGTTGATAAATAGGAATGTTAAGATTAGTTCCATCAAAACTTGAAGCACCACTCGTTCCCGTAGTTGAAAATGCTATTTGTGGTTGATAAATAGGAATGTTAAGATTATATCCTACTAAACTCGCTGCTCCACTTGTTCCTGTCGTAGTTAATGTTAATGGAGATGAACTTATTGAAGTTAAAACATTCCAAGACGTTTCTGAAATTGGTTTTATCGCTACACTACCATTATTAGTATTTATAACAACAGAGGGGATGTTATTTGAAAAACTATCCCCTGAACCTGTTATTATTGTAATGTTATTGTTAAAAGCATTGTTAGATATATCTGTTATGTAAAGTGAAAATATACCAACTGCTCCGACACTATAACCTTGTCTTGATATTTGATTGAGTAATTCCGAGATTTTAGGTAGCACTAAATTGACAGCACCCAATGAAGTATCACATTGAATATTGCAATCCGAAGTGGAAATTATATGTATTCCTGCACCTAATGTTCTTGAAAACGGAAAACTCATTTATTTTAATGATTCAATATATTTTTTCATTTCTAATAAATTAATATCATAACTTGTCCAAAAGTTATTTGATAAAAATTTACTTTTCATAAATTCAAAATCAGCATCTTCAATATCAACAATTCCAAAATTTTCTTTGTTGCTATCAAATGTTAATTTTACTCTATTAATCTTTTCAATTAAATCCCAACTATACCCTCCTTCAACGGGCATCTTACAACAATTAAATAATAATTCTAAATAAGTAGTTTTAATTGGAACTTGAATTACTTGTTTCGCTGTTGCGTCATACTGTTCTACTACGAACTCAATGTTTTTGTTTTCTAACTTTTTCATAGGTTTTGGTTTATTTATTTTTTTTGTAAATATAAATATTTTTAAGAACAATCTATGCACCTAATAAAAATTGGGCATAATGAATTTGCTGTCGCATCTCTTAAACATATTCCAAGCGTTCCGCTTGGAGGTGGACTTGCATTATCATCAATATTCCCATAAACTATGCTTATTGTGGCGAACCTACCTCTTACAACAGAACCATTAGTTGTTGCGTTGGCTATATTACTATATTGAATATTCGCTTTGTTGCCAATAGGCACACCCCCAACTAATGTTGTTTGTAAAACCCCAATGCAATTACTCAAATTTTCGGTGCTACGACCTGATGCAACTGCTGAATCAATAAGTGTTGAAGGTCTTGATATTGCTCCATTTAATTGATTACCTCCACTCGGAATACCCCTTGTTTCTAATGAAATTTGATTACCACTTACCCAATTAAAACCATCATAAATTCTACGAAAACTATTTGTAGTATCAAAAACAGTATCTCCTGTTTTCATACCTGTTAAGTTACCTATCTCTGTTTCATTTTTGTAACCCCTCGTATAATATCCGTTTCTTAATATTCCCATTTTATTGTGCTACTAATCCTTGTATCATACATTTTGCTAAATAATTATTAGCTACTAATTGGGCATTTGTTAATGTCTGCATAACCACACCAATATAACCATAAGTTGAAGCACCTGTTGGTGGTGGATTGGAAGCAATTTGAGTAACTTGCCCTGCCGTTGCAGAATATACTACTATATCCCCCCTCGTAGCAACTGTCGTCCCCCCTGCGTTTCTATACTTTACGTTGTATAATCCCTGTTGCGCCACAACTATTTTGCTACCATTTGAACCACCACGAAAAACCACCCCGAATTGTAACCACCTATTATCAACAGGCGAGTTTGTTTGTAGAACAATAGATGTGCTTGAAACTGCTGTTGAATTATTAACCCTAACTAAATCCCCTTCGCTAACGGCACTACCTTGATTATTTAAACAAACAACACAATCGTCATTAACCCAAAGTAACGTGCCACCATCATTAACTACATATTCAGGTTTACTTAAATCACTATTCCAAACACTTTCGCCCTCTCTAATGTTTGTTAGGGAGTTAATTTGTGCTGTTGTTTTTATACCGTATGTATAGTAATTCCTAAATGTCATTATGAATATTCAACTTTATTTCTTAATAAACATTTAATTGTAGAAGGCGATGCGCTTGGTGCTTCAAGCGTATATGCAAAAACACCTCCGTTTGTAGTGAGATTATTTGCATCGCCAAAACTTGCACTTGAACTTGTCCTTACTCTATAACCTATGTTAGTAGTAGGTGCTACAAATGCACATTTTATTTTATAAATACCTTTGTATGCAATGGCAACAGGGTTATTCGCTAAAGATTGATATACTACACAACCTGCCACAAGTTCATTTGATAAAGTAGTTGTTGTATTTGCTAAATTCGCTACTACCCCACTTGTGCTTTCAAAAATCATAACGTCCCCTGCATTTCTTGTTGCACCTGAATTATTTGTAAGTTTAATAAAATCATCGCACATCCATAGTTGCCCATCATACGTCATTACCCTTCCATTTTCAGAACAAAAAGCAGTTTCTCCCTGTTCGGGATTACTTAATTGAGGTAAATTGATTAAAAAAGTAACAATACCTCTGCTATATTTTGTTTTAATGTAAGACATAATTTTTTAACTTTCTATTGCCCACTTAAATACACCACCATCACTATAACTAACAAGAGTGTAAGCATCCCATTGGTTATAGATATATAAATTTGTTGAAGCGTTTAAAACATTAGATACCTGACCATCAATTACTGCTGTTGCTGAACTTGCTAACACTTGTATAGCTGTTGAACTTGCAGGAATAGCAACCATTTTGATACCTACCCTAACACCTGCTGTTGAAATTGCAGGTAAATTAACAGTAAATGTTGTCGCATTAATTACAACATAATCATTATTGGCAGCGTTATAACTTGCTCCTGTTTGTGTTGTAACATTCCAAATATAAATAGTTGATGTCGCTAATAAACCTAAACTCGTAAGCGCATCAGCTATCCCTTGAGGTGTTGATGTAGCAGGTGGTTGAGGAATAGGGGTAGCATTGAAGAAACCTATTTTTTGACTTGTTGCAGTTCCAAACTTTGTTCCTGTGGTTGAGCCTAAAATTATGTTTTTATCAAAAATTGTTACGCCACTACTACTAATGCTCATTATGGTAGTCGCAGCACTATTCAAATCAATGTTAGACGCTCTAATTTGCATAGGCAACCACGAACTACTTGTTCTATTATATGATGTTACATAAGCAACACCCAAAGCATATTCTAATTCAAAACCTGCACCTGTTGGGGCAACGGAAAATGCACCTTGAACAAGCATACCTCCATTACTTGTTTTTAAGTTTCCATTAACTTCTAATGTTTCTGAAGGAGTGTTAGTTCCAATACCTAATCTATTGTTTACTTCATCATAAGCAGATGTTCCGAAAACAATTTTACCTTTAGTTACATTACTTGTAGATGACAAGGTTAAATTAGAACTTGCTATTGTTGAGCCATAAATTAAAGGGGTAGTCAAATTATGAACACCTAAATCAACATTTGTTGTAGCACCTGTGTATGGCACATAACCTGATAGTGAAGCAGAAGTTAGAAATCCCGATGGATTTCCGACTAATGGATAATATGTAGTTGCTGCATTTGCAATAGTAAGATATGTCGCTGCTGCTGATACAGTTGTAAGATAAGTGTTAGTGTCAAAAGTCCAATTACCACCACTATAAATTGCAAAACCACCACCACCAAATCCACCTGAATAATATGGGACTTGATTTGTGTCAATATTCAGCGTGTTTGCAGGTAATTCTGTTAATCCTGTTCCTGCTATAACTCCTTGTGCTATGTTATATTGAACATAAGTAATATTTGATGAACCTATATTTATTGTTCCCGTAGCGTTCATAATAAAACCATATCCACCATATTGAGTTCCATTTATATTTAAACTGAAATCTCCATAAGCAAGTTCTCCCGTTGGTGAATTATCTGCATCACTTGCTCTTGTTAATTGCCAAGTGCTTGTCGGACTTCCTGCGCTTGTAACTACATAAATACCATTTTCAATTTGATTAGTTTGTTGCCAAATCAAAACACGATATGGTTGTGTAGGAGGTAATAATAATGAAAAATCTACTCCATCAAGTATCAAAGCACCATTTGAAGTTGCTGTTAGTGTCGCACCAACACCTGATGCTCCATTACTATAATTAGCAACTAAATTTGCAGTTGATGCAGCATAAGTTGGTTCGTGAAAATTAATTCCTCCACCTGCAAGATTATCTACATATTGTTTAGTTGCTGCACCGAGAGCATTACTTGGGTCAGCATTAAGAATAAGAAATCCTGTCATAGTATCCCCTGCTTTATTAACAGGAGTATAACCTAAAGCCGAAGTAATAACCCCACTTGTTAAACTTGCAGTAGTTAAAAATCCTGATGGGTTTCCAACCAAAGGATAATATGTTGAAGCAGCCGAAGCAGTTGTTAAATAAGTGCTATTATCAAAAATCCAAGCAGCACCATTCCATTTAGCAAAACCTGCCGAAAAGCCACCTGCATAATAAGGCACTTGTGTTGTGTCAATAGCAATTCCACCTGTCGTTGTGATTGGGGAAAAATTCATTCCCGTAGAAGCAGTAATTAAAGTTACTGTTCCACTTCCACCACCACCACCTGTGCCACCACCTGTCCAACCGAAATTTGATAAAAGCATATTATATTATTTTTAATTATATATTTTAACTTTAACATCTAATAACTACATTGCAAAATTCTTTAACAGTTTGAGGAGCAGTAACGAATCCTGAAGTTACAACTCTTAATTCTATTTTATCTCCTGCTGAAACAACTAATGGACTTGCTAAAGTATATGTATATGCTTGATTTTGAGCATTAAATTGAACAGTAGAACTCGCTATGCTTGTTGTTCCTGCTGTAACATTAGCAACAACTAAACTACAAAACTCATTACTACCAAGAGTTCCTATTTGTATTGTATGAGTAACGTCAGTAACTAATCCACTTCTCGGAACTACAACCCTTCTTGAATCATTTTGTCCTGCAAGAGATAACATACCCAATACAACATTGTTTCCAAAACATAAAGTTTGTGGTGTTAAATTGAAATTCTCGTTAGTGTGTCCAAAGTATAATGCGTAATAAGAAGATAATGTTGATGTAGCAACAAGTCCTAATCCTGTTGCACTACCTAAAGCATCTACAAGCCCTTGTAATGTTGTTACGGCAGGTGGTTGAACAATAGGTGTAGCATTAAAGAAACTTATTTTTTGAGATGTTGATGTTCCAAACTTTGTTCCTGTGGTTGTGCCAAAAGTTAAGTTTCTTGCATCAAAAATATCAATACTATTAAATTGACTAATTCTAAATATTTCATTAACTGCTCCTGTTCCACCATTTACAAATATTATATCTTTTGTTCCTGAAGCATGACCTATTAACATTCTATTTGCCGAAGTTCCACCTGTTGTTAAGTTTGCTGTTCCTGCTGTAATTAAACCTGCGGTAGCGTAATTGTTAGATGTCATACTAACTCTTAATTGAGTAGTGCTATCTGACCTTACTACTAATGCTGCTGCTGCAATATTACTTGCTCCTTGCCAATCATTTCTAACAACAGCGACTACATCACCATTTCTTACTTTATGAACTTCTAAATCACCATTTAAAAGTGGTGGATTTGTAGGTGTTAAGGCATCTCTTATTATAACATTTCCAAGAAATCCTGCCGCATAATTATTTGTTATTATTGCATTAGTTCCTGCTATTGCTGCTTCCACATAAAGCGCATAGGAATTTGTAATTGTTGATGAAGGTGCAGACGTAAATTGTGCAGTATTTGCAGTTATATGAAACCATCTTTGAGTATCAATGTTTCCATTAAGCCAAGTTTTTGTAGGTGAAGAACCCCCGATACCACTAAATAAAACACTTCTTACTTCTGTTGATGCTTGACAATTTGCTTGAGCAAATAAAGTTGAAGTAAATTGTGTTACACTATTTGGTGAAATATTACTTGTTGTAATTGTAAGTTTATTAGCACCCGAACCATCCGTTTGAACACTAAAAGAACCTCCTGCTGACATTCTAAGAGCATTATTTCCCGTAG
>Ga0315906_10009120_pt1 | contig 11832 bp, 6 predicted proteins | sample LakEriMetagenome_4_FD_203526 | JGI IMG/M metagenome (GOLD analysis project Ga0315906, IMG submission 203526) | Freshwater fungal communities from buoy surface, Lake Erie, Ohio, United States - Buoy 2 MA122 | ecosystem: Environmental > Aquatic > Freshwater > Lake > Lake biofilm | place: USA: Lake... | reverse complement strand
AACATCTACAACAAGGATCTCATAGGGTTCACTCTTCACCCCATTGATATGCTTCACAAGCACCTGAGGCTGACCTACTGTCAATTCAAATCCTTCGCGTCGCATAGTCTCTATTAGGATGCCCAGATGCAGGATTCCTCTCCCATAAACAAGGAAGCTATCTGCACTGTCAGTATCCTCTACCCTTAAGGCCAGATTCTTTTCGGTCTCCTTGATCAATCTGTCACGCAAATGCCTACTGGTTACAAATTTCCCTTCCTTACCGAAAAAAGGAGAATTGTTGATGCCAAACATCATACTCATTGTTGGCTCATCCACGCTGATCACCGGCAAAGCCTCCGGTTGCTCAGAATCGGCAATGGTATCCCCGATATTGAACCCCTCAAGACCTACCACCGCACAAATATCTCCGGCCTTCACTTCGCTCACTTTCTTCTTACCCATACCCTCAAATACGTATAATTCTTTCACACGCATACGCTTGTTGGTGCCGTCTGCCTGTAAAAGCGCGATGGGCTGATTTTCCATGATAGACCCACGGGTAACCTTTCCGATAGCTATCCTACCCAGGAAGGATGAATAATCCAGAGAGGTGATTTGCATTTGAAGCGGACCCTCATTGGCCTTTGGAGCCGGAACATACTTTATGATACCATCCAGTAAGGGAGTGATATTGTCAACAGGAGTCAAGCTGTCATTGAACCAACCATTCTTTCCGGAACCATAATAAGTAGGAAAATCAAGTTGTTCCTCCGTTGCATCCAGATTAAAGAATAATTCAAATACCGCATCATGCACCTCGTCAGGGCGGCAATTGGGCTTGTCCACCTTATTAATGACCACGATGGGTTTCAACCCCAGCTGCAATGCCTTTTGCAAAACAAACCTTGTCTGAGGCATCGGCCCTTCAAAAGCATCTACCAGCAACAAGACACCATCGGCCATTTTCAATACCCTCTCCACCTCTCCACCGAAATCAGAGTGACCCGGAGTATCTATTACGTTGATCTTATGCTCCTTATACTCCACCGCGGCATTCTTGCTGAAGATGGTAATGCCTCTCTCCCTTTCCAAATCGTTGTTATCCATGATCAATTCCCCTGTATCCTGATTCTCCCTGAACACCTTGGTGGCATGCAGGATCTTATCCACCAGAGTGGTCTTACCATGGTCAACGTGAGCGATGATGGCGATGTTTCTGATATTCATTTTATTGTAGCCGAAGGCCGATTTTGAGGCGCAAAGGTACGTCAATCCTGCCGTCTGGCAAGGATGAATCGGAATCTTATGAATGAAAATCAGCTAAACTGAAGAATTTAAGGTTTTGGAAAAAAATCCACTGACTGTCAGTGACTAACTTTGCCTACAGATTATGCAATTTCAGCTGCATGCCCCATATTTACCGGCCGGAGACCAGCCCCTAGCCATCAAAGAGCTCACGGAAGGGCTGCTGCAGGGCGAAAAACATCAGACACTGCTCGGTGTTACCGGCAGCGGCAAGACTTTCACCATGGCTAATGTGATTCAACAGGTGCAAAGACCCACTCTGGTACTTACTCACAACAAAACACTGGTGGCCCAGTTATACGGAGAGTTCAGGCAGTTTTTCCCGGAAAATGCAGTGGGATATTTTGTCTCTTATTACGATTATTATCAACCGGAGGCATACCTGCCAGTCACCAATACCTATATTGAAAAAGACCTAAGCATCAATGAGGAACTTGACAAGTTGAGACTGCAAGCCACAGCGCAATTGTTGAGTGGAAGAAGGGATGTCATCATAGTAGCAAGTGTGAGTTGCATTTACGGCATGGGAAACCCCACGGAATATTCCAACAGCATCATTCGCATTCATAAGAACCAGGTGATCTCAAGGCAGGGCTTCCTGCATTCACTGGTGAATGCCCTTTACCACAGAAGCCAGGGAGAGTTTGGCAGGGGCACCTTCAGGGTACAGGGCGATACTGTTGATATTAATCTCCCTTACGTCGACTTTGGTTACAGGATCAGTTTTTTCGGAGACGAGATTGAAAGCATCGAAACACTGGAACTTAGCAGCGGTAAAAGGATCAATGAAGTGGAGAACGCCGCCATCTTTCCCGCCAACCTATATGTGGCACCAAAGGATATGATGACGAGCATTATTCATGAGATCCAGGACGAATGCCTGGCACAAACAGAATATTTCAAGGGTACCGGCAAATACATTGAAGCACAGCGAATCGGCGAAAGAGTGAACTATGACATGGAAATGATGAGGGAACTTGGCTATTGCAGCGGAATTGAAAATTACTCCCGTTTTTTCGACCGCAGGAAACCCGGCACCCGTCCCTTTTGCCTGCTTGACTATTTCCCCGATGATTTCCTTTGCATCATTGATGAAAGTCATCAGACCATTCCGCAGTTAAGCGGTATGTATGGAGGCGACAGAAGCCGAAAGCTGGTCCTGGTGGAGCATGGTTTCAGGCTGCCATCAGCCATGGACAACCGCCCCCTGAATTTTCAAGAGTTTGAAAACCTGGTTGGACAGGTAATTTACGTTTCCGCCACTCCCGGTGTATATGAACTTGAGAAGTGCGGAGGAGTTGTGGCAGAACAAGTGGTGAGACCCACCGGACTGTTGGATCCTCCGATTGAAATAAGACCTTCACTGAACCAGATTGATGACCTCCTGGAAGAAATAGATAAGAGAGTAACAAAAGGCGACAGAGTTTTGGTTACCACCCTAACCAAAAGAATGGCGGAGGAAATGGATAAATATCTTCAGCGCATTCACGTGAAATCAAAATACATCCATAGCGATGTGGATACACTCGAAAGAGTAGAAATCCTGAGACAACTCCGGCTCGGCGACATTGATGTATTGGTAGGCGTAAACCTTCTCAGGGAAGGCCTCGACCTTCCTGAAGTATCCCTGGTGGCCATTCTGGATGCCGATAAGGAGGGCTTTCTACGAAATGAAAGAAGTTTAACCCAGACAGCCGGAAGGGCGGCCAGAAATGCTGATGGCCTTGTAATATTTTACGCCGACAAGGTCACTATGAGTATGCAAAAAACAATTGACGAAACCAATCGCAGACGGGAAAAACAAATCGCATACAATATCTTGCATAATATAACGCCAACGACTATACGCAAATCAAAAGATCAGATCATTGCTCAGGGTAGCGTCCTTGACATAAAGGGCCTTGATCTCGATGGAAGTCGCGCGTCGGAAACGGAGGAAAGGATGATACATGCTGCCGCTGAAGAGCAAAACGAATACAAAACCATCCCTCAGCTGGAAAAAGCCGTCAAAGAAACAAAGAAGAATATGGAAAAGGCTGCACGCGAGATGGATTTCATAGAAGCTGCAAGGCTCCGGGATGAAATGTTCAGGCTGCAAAAGGATCTCGAACGAATGAAATCAACGGAATAAGAAATGCAGTAACACGATTAAGGGATATTATACCCCATCAACACGCGATGGAAGTTTTGCAGCGGTGGAGTAGAGAGGGCGTCATAGGTGATATTATCCACCAGTCCTACCAACTTCGCATAATAGAAATCACCCTCCGTGATATTAGACCCCGGAATTGTCGTGCCTATGGTCATATGCATCCTGATCACATCGCTGTAGGTTTGACCCAAAACGGTATGGCTGATATTCTTCGCCTTCACTTCCCAGGTTATTATACCCGTCACTCCGGGAGTAGGCAATGCAAAGCTGTCAACCCAGGTGGCTCCCACAGGAGCATTTGCCTTCAGGATGGTTTGACGAAGCTTTGGTATAGTCACTCCGCCAAAGGAAGGAGCACTTACATTGAAGCCTAGTAAAGTAGTAGTGCCTGAAGTACAGTTGTAATAGGTAATAGGACTAATGCTACCCGACACCAGAAATTTCTTAAACACCATGCCATCAATCACGGTGTCGCCTGATTGGATCTGACTGAAATTCACTTGCGTAGAAGTAGCAGCTCCTGTAGCAGATGTATCAGAATAACTATATACCGATCCGTCACACATGGGGGTATAAGTGCATTCTTTACAATTGAACAAAACAGCTCCTCCGATAAAATTTATTTTGAATCGACAACTCCTTGCTCCCGCCATGTACCAGTAAATTCCTGATTTAAGAGGAATACCACTTCCCACCAGTGTTACTCTTTGTTTTCCGGTTACGGTAAAAGTACCCTGAGCAGAGAAGAAAACACCATTAGTGGTGCCGGATTTTATGGAATAGTCGCCCACACGAGTGACATTTACTTCGATTTCTACTGTATTGGAATTATCCAAAGGCACATTGGTCTCGTAAACACCATTGACAACCGCACCGGTACAGGAATCAAGACCACCACTGGTGAAAAACAAGGCTGAACCCGTAGTTGTTCCGGGAACAACGGAAATGATACTTCCATCAGGTACTTCCTTACTCGTTTCTTTCTCACAAGAGATCAATGTCAAGGAGATAAGAAAGAAAAACCCCGCGAAACCAAAAAATCGAAACATGCAAGATTATTTATACTTCAAAGATACATTTAATGCCACAATTAAGCGAGTCAAGTTAGCAATATTGGGGCAATTTTTCAACTGTCATAACCATAGACCGCGTTCGCAAGCAAAAAGTTGCCTAGGCCCGACAGCAAGACCATGAAATAAATTCCGAAAAGCCTTTTGGCATTTGGATTAACTTTACAAAATGCAAAAAAAACTGTTCCTTCTGGACGCTTATGCACTCGTTTTCAGGGCCTACTATGCCCTGGTCAGGAGCCCCAGGATCACCAGCAAAGGCAGAAATACCAATGCCCAGTTCGGGTTCACCAATACACTAATGGACCTGTTGAATAACCAACAGCCAACTCATTTGGCCGTCTGTTTTGATACCCATGAACCTACCGAAAGACATACCGACTTTGCAGACTACAAAGCGAACAGACAAGAGACACCGGAGGATATTCTTGCGGCAGTGCCCGATATCAAGAAAATAATTCAGGGATTTAATATTCCCGTAGTGGAAAAAGGTGGTTTTGAGGCTGATGATATCATCGGCACCTTGGCAGGCCAGGCGGCAGAAAAAGGCTTCGAAGTTTTTATGGTGACGCCTGATAAGGACTATGGCCAACTGGTAACTGAGAGAATCAAGATATATAAGCCCCCCTATCAGGGAAGCCTACACGAAATACTCGGCCCTGAAGAAGTATGTAAAAAATGGGGGATCGATTCTGTGGGTCAGGTAGTGGATTTTTTGGGATTGATGGGAGACGCAGTGGATAATATTCCCGGGATCCCCGGTGTTGGCGAAAAAACAGCGGCTAAACTCTTGAAGGAGTATGGAACACTGGAAAATATCCTGAACCATGCCGAGGAAATCAAAGGGGCGTTGGGAGAAAAAATCAGGAAGGGCAAAGATCTGGCTATCATGAGCCGTAAACTGGCTACCATCATAAGGGATGTACCGGTGGAATTTCATGAGGAAGATTTTGCACTGAAGGAATGGGATAAGCCAAAGCTCACCGACATTTTCAATGAACTTGAATTCAAAACCGTGGCCAAAAGGATTCTTGGCGAGCCTGTTGCTGAGGAACAAAAACCTACACCCATAAATGCAAGCACTCAGATGGGACTTTTTGATACCGGTACCGCTGCAACCCTAGAGCCTGCCACAAAACCTGTTTGGCACGGCGATAAGAATATTCACAATACCGGTCATCATTATGAACTGATACAGTCGCAATCCGAAATTAACGAATTGGTGACGCGCCTGAAGAAAGCGGATGAAATCAGTTTTGACACAGAGACCACTCATATTGACGCCAATCAGGCTGAACTGGTGGGTATGAGTTTTTCGATCGAAGCCGGAAAAGGATATTATATCCCTTGCCCTGCCGACCGAAATAAAACACTTGCATTATTGGATTGCCTGAAACCTCTGTTTGAAGATCCTTCCATCAGATGGGTTGGACATAATCTCAAATACGACCTGTTGGTGCTCAAATGGTATGATATCCTTCCCAAAGGACAGATATTCGATACCATGCTGGCGCATTATGTGATTGATCCCGAAGGCAAACGCAGCATGGACCTGCTCAGCCTGAACTATCTCGGATATGAACCGGTGCATATAGAGGAGCTGATAGGAAAGAAAGGGAAAGGACAAGGCAATATGCGCGATGTGGAGCTGGAAAAAATAAAAGAATATGCAGTCGAGGATGCCGATATCACCTTACAACTTAAACAAGTATTCGTACCGCAATTGAAGTCGAAAGAGGTTGAACGAGTCTTCAAGGAAGTAGAAAACCCGTTGGTCAGGGTACTAACAGATATGGAATTTGAAGGAATCCGAATCGATACCGGATTTTTGAGAGATTACTCTTCTATTTTGGAAAAGGAGGCTGCCCTTGCTGAGGCTGCCGTATACCAGCGCGCCGGCATGAAGTTCAATCTAGCCTCACCTAAGCAGCTGGGAGAAGTGCTTTTCGAAGTACTGAAACTGGATGAAAAAGCTAAAAAAACTAAAACTGGCCAATATGCCACCGGCGAGGATGTTCTGCAAAAATTATCAGCCGAACATGAGATCTGCAAAGAAATCATCAATTACCGGGAACTCACCAAGCTAAGATCCACCTATGTTGATGCCTTGCCCGAAATGATCAATCCAAAGACCGGAAAAGTACATACCAGTTATGCTCAGGCAGTAGCGGTCACAGGAAGATTAAGCTCCAACAATCCCAACCTGCAAAATATCCCTATCCGTACCGACAAAGGCAGAGAGATCAGAAAGGCATTCATCCCTCGTGACAAGGAGCATATTTTGTTATCTGCCGACTATTCACAGATCGAGTTACGGATAGTGGCAGCTATTTCCGGCGACGAAAATATGTGCCATGCCTTCCGGGAAGGATTGGACATACACACTGCCACCGCCGCCAGGGTCTTCCATGTTGAGGAAGCCGAAGTGACAAAGGAAATGCGTTACAAAGCGAAGAGTGTGAACTTTGGTATCATCTACGGACAAGGTGCTTTCGGCCTTTCGGAAAACTTGAACATCTCGAGAACGGAAGCCAAAACGATCATTGACAATTATAAAAAAGAGTTTCCCGGCATACAGCAATACATGGATGAAACCATTAAGTTCGCAAAAGATAACGGTTACGTACAGACGCTAATGGGAAGAAAGCGCTGGCTGAGGGATATTGGCAGCGCCAATTTCACTATCAGGGGATTTGCCGAAAGAAATGCCATTAATTCACCTATACAGGGAACTGCAGCGGATATGATCAAGTTGGCCATGATCAGGATCCATGAGTCCTTCAGGCATCATCGGTTCAAATCAAAAATGCTGCTGCAAGTGCATGATGAATTAGTATTTGATGTGCATATGTCGGAGGTCGAAATGGTGAAACCGGTAATTCTCGAATGTATGCAGCAGGCCATGATATTACCTCATCAGGTACCGGTACTGGCAGAAGTTGGCACCGGAATGAATTGGCTGGAAGCACATTAATACCTTTTCAAATGTCGGATCAAAAGCCCATCCTTATTTATTGCTATGACGCCTACTGCGGCTGGTGCTACGGATTTAGTTCGGTGATAAAAAAGATTGCGGAGGACTATGCTGACAAATTACAATTTGAAGTTGTAAGCGGAGGGATGATCAGTGCGGAAAACCCAATGCCCATCAAAGCTGTAGCCGGTTATATCGCATCAGCATATAAGCAAGTGGAAGCAACGACTGGCTGCCGTTTTGGCGATGATTTTCTATGGCATATCATGAACCCCGATGAAAGTGACTGGTACATCCATTCAGAAAAGGCAGCAATAGCCTTATGTATCATCAAGCAATTGATGCCGGAACGCGGACTGGCTTTTGCAACAGACCTGCAATATGCACTCAACTTTGAAGGAAGAGACCTCACGGACAATGAAGCCTACCGCCATCTCACCATTACATATAACATTTCCACCGAATTGTTTTTTAAGGCATTGAAAGATGAAAGCTTCAGGCAGATGGCAGCACAGGAATTTGAAATGGTAAGAAAGCTAGGTGTCAGCGGCTTTCCTGCGCTACTCTTACAAATGCCCGAAGGCAAGACTTTTTGGATTTCCAATGGCTTCACACCATATCATCAAGTTTCTGAAAGAATACAAAAGATTTTATCACCATTAACTCATTAATAATTCAGAGGAAAGCCGCGAGGGCATGTATTTCTGAGAATGTTATACCCTTCATTATTTTAACAAGGCGAACTTCCCTAAAACTTTCAGACCATTAACCCTTTGACCCTCTGAACTTACTCTCATACAATGCAATCCATTCCTTTGCTGACATCTTTGTAACCAATTTTCCTAATAGATCAAACGGGATGAGCTCCGGCTTCTTGAATCGAACACAACCCTTTCCCATATCAAGTTTACCGGTAGCATGCACGGGATAAGCTTCTTCAAACCACTTCAGCAAATCCGCATCTGCATATAACCCCATGTGATGAAAGGAATAAGCCGTCTTGGTCGCCGCAATACTGATGAATGGTAAAGGCTGAGAAGGATTGCAATGGTACCCCGCAGGATATAACTTATGCGGAACTACATACCCTATCATTCCATAATTGAAAACCTCCTCAAAGCCCTTGGGCAAATTCTTTTTGACAACCTTGCGAAATTGTTCAATTACCTTACGTTTATCCTCAGGTAATGAATCAAGGTATGATTGTATATCGTTTGGTTTTACTGATGCCATAAACTTATTATTTAGAACATTCCCGGGCCTCCCTGCATCCTGAACCTCGGACCTCCCTCACCTTGTCCGGACTGAACAGGAGGAGTCCCGAAATTCCTGAACTTATAGGAAAAAGTCAACATGAAATACCTTGTCAGCACGGTGTTTTGCACATCCTCCAGATAAGTTTCGGTAACCGTCCTGGTGATGCTTCGGTTTTGCCCCAATGCATCAAATACCTGAAGCCGCAATTCTCCCAATTGTTTCGGAAGAAATTTCTTACCCACACCAATGTTCCACAACCAGTACTGCTGATTGAATCCCGCGCTGAGTCCTGTATAATATTGACCGGAAAGATCCTGCTGCAAAAACCAACCCTTTCTTGATAACAGATTGAACTGAACACCGGCACTATGATTGACATACCTGTTGTTCAACTCGGGAGAGGTGTTGTTCACCGCGTTGCTGAACGATCCGTTATAGGAAACGTTGAAATCGACAAATTCACTAATGTTACTGGCTAGCACCACTCCCGCCGTCCAGGTATAAGTTTCTGACTGACTCCTGAGCTCATTGACCACACCGGGCAACCTGGACCAATTCATCCCGCCGGTAAGATTCAAGTTACACTTCAGGAATTTTACAGGGAACGATTCCGTCAAAAATACTCTACCACTCATATATCCTGAAAGGTTGACAGGCTTGGTAAGCTGAGTGCCTCCCTTGAAAATGGTATCCGCTCCTACAATGGAATCTCTTCTGAAGACGGTAATGCTGCTGCCGATATAATTCTGGGATGCCTGAAAGAAAGCATTACCAAAAAAACTGGTGCCCCTCGAGACATTTGCAGCGCTATACCGGGTGCTGACCGTATGATTCACCTGCTGCAGCAGATCGGGATTACCACTGTTGAGAATAAGTGGATTGCTGTTGTCAATCACCGACTGAAGCTGACCGATAGAGGGCATATTTGCTGCAGTACGATAATTGATGCTGACAGATTTACCCGATAAGAATTTTTTCCGCCAAACAAGATTGGGAAGCAGATTACTGAAATGCCTTTTGACCCCAATAGCCGTTGGGAAATCCTGATCCCCCATCAACCCCGCATATCGATAATTCAATCCCAGACTAAACATATTATCCCTGTCTCCTTTTCTGAAATTCACTCCTGCCTGATGAGTCTCCACTCTGTTGTCAAACTTGCTGGAAAAAAGACTATCTATATTAGAATACTTCCCTGTCAAGGGATCAGGAACATAAGCGAATTGGTCCGCCTTATTATTGTTGAAAGATGGCGAATAACTGATCTGTAACTGACCATTCTCTCCAAATGGCTCTGTAAAATTTAAATTGGCAGAATAGTTAAGGCCGGACTGATCCTGCATCGTCTGTTGCAAAATTGAATCCTGTTTCGATAACAATACAAAGCTGTTTTCAGAACGAAGATCTATGTTGGCATCCTTGGCATTACCACCCGCTGAAAGATTCAACGAAAGGGTCCTTCCTTTTTTCAGGAAATTATGCCTGTATAATAAATTGTGATTCGTATTGAAACCCTTGGAGTCAGAAACACGGTTGGAGATCGATTTGGAGAAAGCGCTGTCAGGCTGATCAATGGGCGATCGGAGGCCATTGATGTCATTGCCCCCCTCATTGTCCTGAAAACTCAGCGACGGCGTATAGATAAAGGAATTGAAAGAATCGAGCTTATACTCTACTCTTAGATTTACGCGGTGATTCTGATTCACGGAAGACGCATTCTCCTCCTCCCTGTACATTTCATTTCCTTTGGCCGGAAGGAAAAATTCGGTGCTGGACACCTGGTCATTGCTTACTTTGGAATCATTGAAAAAATAACTTCCGGAAATATCCAGCTTGCTACCCCACTTATCAGAAAAGTTGAAACCAACAGCATTGGTAGCACTCACACCATTCTGTTGCCCTACCAGAAAATTATTATTGTTGTTCCCTCCCCAATTTCCGCCTCCCCCGCCTCCCATTCTTCCGCCTCCTCTGTTACCTGAGCCGCCTGACCTTCCACCCCCGGATGCTGTAACGCCGAGCAAATCCTCCGATGAAAAATTCTGTTGATTGATATTATTGAACAACCCTATGACTGATATTCTTCTGTCGCCTTTGAAAAAACTGATATTGCCGCCACTATTGTAGCGATCATCCGTACCATATCCGCCATATACCCTACCAAACTGACCGTTTCGGTTTCCCGGTTTGGTAACGATATTCATAGAGCGCTGTCCGCTGCCGTCATCAAATCCGGTAAACTGTGCCTGATCACTCAAACGATCGAAAACCTGGATCTTTTCAATGATTTCAGCAGGCAGATTGCGCAGCGCAGCTGTAGCGTCATCACCAAAAAATCTCCTGCCGTCAACTGTCACTGAACGCACTTGCTCCCCCTGAGCAGTCACTGTGCCGGACCTGTCAACAGAAATACCAGGCATCTTCTTCACGAGATCCTCTGCACTTGCATCCGGATTGACTTTGAATCGGTTTGCCTGATATTCGGTAGTATCACCCTTTTGTGTCATTAAAGGTATTTTTGACACAAGAGTGATGCCTTTAAGATTTTTCTCCGCCCTTATCATACTGATATCAAGACTGGTGAGTACAGAATCTTTTAGCACGAAGTACGTCTCGTATGGTTGGAACGTGGATGATTCGGCTCTCAGATAATATGGGCCTGTTTTAACTCCCGAAAAAACAAAAGCTCCATTCTTGCCTGAAATCACAGATCGTTTAATGCTACTGTCATTTCGGTCTATCAGGCTGACAGAGACTCCCTGCAGGAAAGCCGCCCCCTCCTTGTCCCTCACTATGCCACGGATATCATATAAACTCTGCCCCGATGCGGCTAAGCAAAAAAACATAAACAAAGTTGCCAGGATAGAATACCTCATGAATTTCTTTTTAGTTTAAAAACATTTGATAGGAGGATGTGCAAGAGTTGATCAGGAATTCACCAAATCAGGTTAAATTGCATCTTCAAAAGTAAATAAGAGCCATGACATACGATAAATTGGTAGCCATTTCAGGATTGGGAGGTTTGTTTGAATTGATTTCCTCCAGAGCGGATGGCGCGGTGGTCCGTTCATTGGAAGACAAAAGCAGCAAGT
>Ga0315906_10009119_pt1 | contig 11832 bp, 5 predicted proteins | sample LakEriMetagenome_4_FD_203526 | JGI IMG/M metagenome (GOLD analysis project Ga0315906, IMG submission 203526) | Freshwater fungal communities from buoy surface, Lake Erie, Ohio, United States - Buoy 2 MA122 | ecosystem: Environmental > Aquatic > Freshwater > Lake > Lake biofilm | place: USA: Lake... | reverse complement strand
TGATTTGATGAGCACGAGTCGGGTGGCGGTGCAAGACCTGAGCGATGGTCTGGCGGTGGACGAGATCTACTGGATTGTCGAGCGCCAGGTGCGGGTGAACCGCAATGCGGCGCTCTATCTGCAACTCGAGTTGCGCGATAAGACCGGCAGCATCACGGGCCGGATGTGGAACGTGACCGAAGAAGGGGTCGCGGGCATCAAGGCGGGTGAGGCGGCCCGCATCAAGGGCAAAGTGCAACTGTTCCAGGGGGCACTGCAACTAATTCTCACCCAGGTGACCCCGGTCCCCCCGGGAACGGTCGCCGCCAGTGAGTTCCTCCCCAAGGCGACAAAAGACACCGCGGCGATGTTCGTGCGACTGGCGGAGTTGCTGCGGGGGCAGAGCGATCCGGCGCTGAAGACGCTGGCCGAGTGCTTTCTGGCCGACCAACAACTGATGGAGGCGTTCTGCCGGGCCCCTGCGGGAGTCCGGGCTCACCACGCGTATCAGGGGGGGCTGCTCGAACATGTTCTGAACATGACCGAGATCGCCGACCGGTGCCGCGATCTGCTGGTGGGGGTTTCGCCCGATCTGCTGCGGATGGGAATCTTTCTGCACGACCTGGGGAAAGTCCGCGAGCTGACCTACGACGGGGCGTTGGGATACAGCGATGAGGGCCAGCTGCTGGGGCACCTCGCCCTGGGGGTGGAGATGCTCTCGGAAAAGCTGGCCCTGGCGGCCCGGCAATTGGGGGGAACGTTCCCCCGCGAAACCGAGTGGCGGCTCAAGCACATGATTCTCAGCCATCATGGAACTTACGAGTTTGGCAGCCCCAAACTCCCCATGACCCCCGAGGCGATCGCGCTGCACTGCATCGACAATCTCGACGCCAAGGTCCACGAGTTCCACCGCGAGATCACCGAAGACCCCGGGCAGGGCTCGGGCTTCACCCCCTACCACGCCCGGCTGGACCGCAAACTGTTCAAGGGACTGAAGGAGGGGGGACCGACAGCGGGGGGCGGCACTGCCGGTTGAGGGAAGGTCCTGGTTGCCCGGGGTCGCGGGGGCCCGGGGTCGCGGGGGCCCTAGAGTTGGGGTACTTAGTCGGACGGCATCGTCGGGCCGGAGTGGCGCTGCAGCTGGTCCCCCGTGCCCGATCTGCCCCCGCAAGAACCCAACAGCGTCTACCGATGCGTTCCCGGGTGGAGTTGTTTTCGCTCACTAAACCCCCGTCAGGCTTGATGTTACCGCCACAATCCGGAGGTGACCGACCCGGTGGGGCCCCAGGGGCGAGGGTTGTGCTTTTCCCACTTTCGGAAACTCGTTACAGTCGGCGGTTCATGCGGGGATAAATCGCTGAAAGCTCCCGGGGCCATTGGCCTTCGGTGCTGGCGAAGGCCCCGGGCCGTAGCCACTTGGAACCCATGGCTGGACCAGCGAACTCGGAACGGAAAGTGGTGATCACCGGAATGGGGGTGGTCAGCCCGATTGGATTGGGGCTCGACGATTTTTCGGCGAGCGTGCGCGAAGGCCGCAGCGGCATCCGCGCCATCACCACCCTCCCGGCGGTCCCAGTTCCCGGGGTCATTGGGGGGGAGGTCGCCGACTTCAACCCCTCGATCTTCGCCCGCACCCGCGAGCAGAAAAAGGCGATCCGGGTGATGTGCCGCGAGATCCAGTTCGGATACGCCGCGGCAATCCTGGCGTTGGACCACGGGGGGATTAAAGAGGGTGCGGTGGCCCCGGAGCGGTTGGGTGTCGAGTTCGGCGCCAACCTGATGTTCAGCACCCCGGAGGATCTGGCCGAGGGCTGTTTTGCCTCGATGCGCGACGGGGACCCTGACTTCCACCACGAGATGTGGGCGGAATCGGGCATGCCCAAGCTATTCCCGCTCTGGCTGCTGAAATACCTCCCCAACATGCCGGCGTGTCATATTGGCATCACCGCCGATGCCCGGGGACCGAACAACTCGATCACGATCGACGAAGCGTCGTTCAACCTGGTGATTGGCGAGGCACTGCGGGTGATTGCCCGTGGGCACGCCGATGTGATGATCACCGGCGCGACGGGGACCCGACTGCATCCGCTGAAGAGCATTCACGCCCGCCTGTGGGACCCCCTGGCCAGCGGATTTGCGCGTCCGGAAGAGGCCTCGCGCCCATTCGACGCCCGTCGCAATGGGCAGGTGGTCTCGGAGGCGGCGGGGGTGATGATTCTCGAAAACGCCGACCATGCGGTTCGGCGCGGTGCCACCATTTACGGAACCGTGCTGGGCGCGGGGTCTTCGTGCGTGGCTCCCCAGGGAGTTCCCGACATTCAAGCCGCACTGACGCTGGCCATGCGAGCGGCTCTCCGGGACGCCGGGCTGACTCCAGCCGATATCGGGCACATCAACGCCCACGGGCTGTCCGACCCCCAGGTCGATCTGGCCGAGGCGCGGGCCATTCACGCCGTGTTCGGCGACCTCGGAGGTAAGGTCCCGGTATTCGCTCCCAAGAGCCTGCTGGGCAATTCAGCGGCGGGCTCGGGGGCGGTGGAACTGCTGGCGTCGCTTGTGGGGCTGCAGCATGGCTTCATCCCGGCGACTCTGAATCAGACCGATCCCGACAGCCGCTGCGGGTTGAATGTGGTCCGCGAGCCGCTGGTCCCGAAGAACAGCCGGTTCTTGAAGATCAACGTGACCCGGCTGGCGCAGGCGAGCGCCGTGGTGGTGGAGGGAGTCTCCGCCGCCTGAACGATCATCCGGTTTGCGTGCCCCAAGCATCGATCGAGCTCCGCCCTGACAGGTTGCTAAAAAACTACGGTCCGGCGACCACCGGGACGCGGGCAAGCGTCAGCCAGTTCCGAGTGTTCGCGGGCCCGTCAGCATGGGGGTTTCGGTCGGTGCCAGACCCGCACCCCTCGGGGCTGGGCCCACGACTTGCTAACGTGGGCGACTGCGGCTGATCCACAGTGGCGCGGAACACATCCCGACTGGGTTTCAGTTGCTCGACGACTGGGCACCCAGCGGGTCAGTTGTCTGCGGAGAGCACCTGCGGCGGAACGGGTACCCGTTCGCTCAGGCACCCAGTCGAACTGGTGCCAAGGCAATCAGGGGCCCGGTCAAAAGGGTGTTTGTGCAACGGATGTTTGTCCATGCGATGGCTTGTCCAGACGATAGCCCGATCCGCAGGTTAGGGCTGGATGGTGCGGGAGCGGTCGGTCATCGCCCCCCCTGAAGTGTTGTGTTTGCCGTGATCCGAGACGCCACAGCGATGAGACAGCCAGCCGATCTTCTGGTGTTTCCCAACGGACACCAATCTCCGCAGGAGAGTGAGCGGCCTGCAAAGACTGGCTCCCGCCCCCTCTATGCCTCCTGCGTCAAGCCCCTGGGTTGGCTGGCCGCCTGGTCCATCTTCGCCTGGCTGGCGATCCAGTTGACCAGTGCCCCGGCGTGGGCGGTTCCCCCGGCGGAACCACAGGTCGCTCCCGCCTCGGCCGAGGCGGCGCAGTCGGTCTCCCGCCTCAGTGTCCCGCCGGGTTACGAGGTCCGCCTGTGGGCCGCCGAGCCCCGGGTGGCCAACCCGGTCGCCTTCTGCCTCGACCACCTGGGCCGTGTCTACGTCGCTGAGACGTTCCGACAGCTGAAGGGGGTCGAAGACAACCGCGATCATCCCGATTGGGTCGATGAAGATCTCGCGGCACGCACCGTCGACGACCGACTGGAATTCTTCCGCCGGCACCTGGGCGAACGGCTGGCGACCTACGAAGTCGAACAAGACCGCATCCGCCTGCTCGAAGACACCGACGGGGATGGCCTCGCCGACAGCGACCGGGTGTTCGCCGACGGTTTCCGCTCGGCGGTCGAGGGGACCGGCGCGGGGGTGCTCGCGCACAATGGGTCGGTCTATTACACCAACATTCCGCATCTCTGGAGGCTCAGGGACCTGACGGGCGACGGGCAGGCGGACCGCCGCGAGAGCCTGCACTCGGGCTACGGGGTGCGGGTCGCCTTTCGCGGTCACGACCTGCACGGTCTGTGCCTGGGCCCCGATGGCCGCCTGTACTTCAGCATTGGCGATCGCGGGCTGAATGTGCAGACCCACGAGCAGCGTCGCCTGGTCTATCCCGACCAGGGGGCGGTGCTGCGGTGTGAACTCGACGGGAGCGATCTCGAGGTGGTGCATGCCGGGCTGCGCAACCCGCAGGAACTGGCATTCGACGACCTGGGGAACCTGTTCACCGGCGACAACAACTCAGACAGTGGCGACAAAGCCCGCTGGGTCGCCGTTGTACCCGGGGCCGACAGTGGCTGGCGGATGAACTTCCAGTATCTGCCCGACCGTGGTCCGTGGAATCGCGAGAAACTCTGGCACCCAGCTCACGAAGGGCAGCCCGCCTGGATTCTCCCGCCGATCACCAACCTCGCCGACGGTCCCTCGGGGCTGACCTATGCGCCCGGTGTGGGCTTTGGCCCGGAAACAGCGGGGCGGTTCTTTTTGTGCGACTTTCGCGGAGCGTTTGCCGGCAGCGGCATTCGCGTGGTGAAGGTCGAGCACCGGGGCGCTGGTTACGAGGTGACCGAGAACCGCCAGTTCCTGTGGCGGGTGTTGGCGACCGATGTGGACTTCGGCCCCGATGGAGCGCTCTGGCTGTCGGACTGGGTCGAGGGTTGGGATGGTCCGGGCAAGGGACGCCTGCTGCGGGTCGCCAGCACGCTCCCCGCCGAGCAACAGGCAGGGGCCGAAATGGCCCGACTGCTGGCCGAGGATTTCACCGCGCTGCCTGTGCCGCGGTTGCTGGAACTGCTGGCCCATCCGGGCCGGCAGGTTCGCCTGCGGGCCCAGTACGAGCTGGCCGAGCGGCCAGTGGAGCAGGTGGTGCCGGTGCTAACCAAGGCGCTGGCCGCCCGCCTCGAGGCTCCCGCCCCGCAGCAGGTCGCGCGACTGCACACGTTGTGGTGCCTGGGGCAACGGGTGCGCACCCAGGCACGCCGGGTCGGCCCACTGACCGGTCCCCTGCGGAAAGCCAGCCTTGAGGCGGTGGTCGGTCTGCTAACCGACAGTGATCCCGAACTCCGTGGGCAGGCGGCCCGCGTGCTGGCCGATTGGGGTTGGCGAGAAGCATTGGCCCCCGTCTTGCCCCTGGTGGCCGACCAGGAACCGCGGGTCCGTTTCCAAGCGGGACTGGCCCTGGCGAAACTGGCGGCCACCGACGCCTCTGCGACTGACCGCGTCGGGTCGGCCCTGATCGCCGCGGTACGTGCGAACGACAATGCCGACGTCTACCTCAGGCACGCACTGGTCGAAGGCCTGGCTGGCCTGCCCGACCCACTCTGGCTGCGCATCCCGCTGGCTGACGAGCATTCCGCCGTGCGGCTGGCCGCGCTGCTGGCCTTCCGCAAGCTGCGTCGTCCGGAAGTGGCCCTGGGCCTGGCGGACAGGGACCCGGGGTTGGTCGCCGAGGCGGCCCGGGCGATCTACGACCTGCCGTTGCCCGATCAGCTGCCCGCCCTGGCGCGACGCGAGGTCGATGCGGCGACGCATTCCGAGGCGACCCTGTGGCGTGTGATGGGGGCGAATCATCGGGTGGGGGGCGACGAGGGAGCGGGGCGACTGGCCGCCATGGCGGCTGACAGCAAGTTGCCTCTGCCTCTCCGCACCCAGGCGTTGCGACTGCTTGCCGACTGGACGCAGCCGCGGCCGCGCGACCCCGTTTTGGGCGACTGGCGGCCGCTCGCACCGCGCCCGGGTGAACCGGCCGCCCAGGCGCTCACCCGTCACGCCGAAACGCTGTTGCAAGGCCCCGCCCCGTTGCGTCCCCTGGTGCTCGACGCGATTGCCCGCCTCGAAATCGCCGAGTTGGCCGAAGCGGTCGTCCCCTTGATCAACGACCCCGGCCAGCCAGGGGAACTGCGGGGGGCAGCCTTGCGGGCAGCGGCCCGGTTGCGTGGAGGCAAGCTTTCGACTCAAGCCGAGGCCTGGTTGCGGGACCCGGTGGCCGAGGTGCGAATGGCCGCGCTCGAGCACCTTCCCGAATTGAACCCGACACTGCTGCCCGCCACGCTGGAGCGGACGCTGCGTGAGGGAACGCAGGGCGAACGCCAACTGGCCTACCGCGTGCTGGGCCGACTCTCGGGCGAGCAGGGCCTGGACCTGCTGACCGGGGCGTTGCAGCGCGGCCTGGAGGGAGGGGAGCCAGCCGGAGTGCTGCTCGATCTGCGAGAGGCGGCGCGGGCTCGCGGGGCTGAATCACTGAAGCCCCTGCTGGCTCGCTTCACAGCCGCCGACGAGAGCCATCCGTTAAAATCCTCGCGGCTCGCCCTGGAGGGGGGCGATGCCCGGCGTGGCGAGCGGATCTTTTTCGAGAAGGCCGAGGTCTCCTGCCTGCGGTGCCACGTGGTGCGTGGTCGGGGAGGCAAGGTCGGCCCCGAGTTGACGAAGATTGCCGCCGACAAGACGCGGGGCGAATTGCTCGAGTCGATTGTGCTGCCCAACCAGACCATCGCCAAAGGCTTCGAGGCCATGCTGCTGCTGACCACGTCGGGGCGACAGGTTGTGGGAGTGCTGCGGGAGGAAGACGATCGGCAGGTGACGCTGGTGACAGCCGAAGGGGTGGTGGTCAGCGTTCCCAAGCCCGAGATTGAAGAGCAGGTCCGCACAAAATCGGCGATGCCGGAAGATCTGGCGGGTAAACTGACCCCCTTCGAATTGCGGGACCTGGTCGAGTACCTGACGACCCTGAAACCCTAAGGGCCCCCGGGGCCGGACACAGGCGGAGCGATGGCGGAAGTCAAAATTGACATTGTCGGGCCGGATGACATTCCGGTGATCGCCGGTCTGTACAACCAGATTTTCCGGCCCTCGCGGGATGTGGCGTTTTTTCGTCGCCGGTTCCAGGGGCGGTGCAACGTGCTGATGCTGGTGGGCAGCCAGCAGGGGGAGCCGATTGGGTTTTACCTGGGGTTCGAACTGAAGCCGACCGTCTTCTTCTCCTGGTTCTACGGGGTCACCCCGCCGTTTCGACGGATGGGGATTGCGTCGCAGTTGATGGACGCCGTGCACGGCTGGGCGGGGGAGCAGGGGTACGAGTCGATCCGCTTTGAATGTCACAACCAGCACCGTCCCATGCTGCACCTCGCGATCGCGCGAATGTACGATATGGTGGGAATTCGCTGGGACCCCGACCGGGGCGACAACCTGGTGATCTTCGAGAAGTCGCTCGGACACGGCTGAACAGCACACAAGGGGCCCATGTCGCACACACAGTCGCTCGTACCCGAGCCCACTCCCTGGGGGGTGGTCAGCGTGGTTGGGGTCGGCCTGATTGGCGGGTCACTGGCGGCCGGCCTGCGACGGCGGGGGCTGGCCCGCGAGGTCGTGGGAGTGGGCCGCGATGCCAGCCGGCTGGAGGCCGCGGTGGAGCGGGGGCTGATCGACACCGCCACCAGCGATCTGGCCGCTGCCGCCACCCGTTCCGACCTGCTGGTCTTCTGCACGCCGGTTGATCGGATTGCGGCGGGGATCGCCGCGGCCGCTCCGCATTGTCGTCCGGGGACCCTCCTGACCGACGCCGGGAGCGTCAAGCAATCCATCTGCCGCGCCGTCGCAGAGGTCTTGCCCCAGGGAGTCGAGTTCCTGGGGGGACACCCCATGGCGGGGGGAGAGTCACAGGGCTATCTCGCCGCCGATCCCGAGCTTTTTGTGGGGCGTCGCTGCGTGCTGACCGACTGCGGCCTGGCCAGCCAGCCGACACAGGCTCGACTGGCGGCACTGTGGCGCGGCTTGGGAGCGAGGGTGGTGCTGCTAAGCCCCCAGGAACACGATCGCCTGGCGGCAATTGGCAGCCACGTCCCGCATGTGGTTGCCGCCATACTGGCCGGGAATCTCCCCACAGAGGCATTTCCCCTGGCGGCGAGCGGGTTTCGCGACACCACGCGGATTGCCGCGGGCGATCCTGGGCTGTGGACCGCCATTCTGCAGGCCAATCGGGAACAGGTGCTGGGGGAACTTGATCGGTTTGCCGACTCGCTGCGGGAGTGGCGTGGTCGGCTGGCGGTGGATGATGCGGACGGGGTGGGCCAGCTGTTGGCCCGGGGACAGGCACGGCGGGCCGAGTGGCTGCGGGAGTTCGCAGCCACCACCGAGGAACATCAGGAGCAAGAGTAGGCAACGATGGCCGGCACATTGTGGGAAGTGGAGATTGCCCCGCGTGAGGGGTGCGTGGATCGCCAGGGCGAGGGAGCCCTGCAGCGCAGTCGGGCCCTGGGGCTGGGGAGCATCCGGCAGGTCGTCGGCGCGCAGTCGTACCTCATTGAGGGAGCGTTGTCGGCCCCGCAGGTCGAGGCCCTCGCCACCGAACTGCTGGTCGATCGCGTGGTCGAGCGATTCGTGGTTCGGCAATTGCCCGACTCCACCCCTGCGACTCGGCCCGGTCGGCAGTTGAACGTGCTGCTCAAGCCCGGGGTGACCGACAATGTCGCCGCGACGGCGCTCCCGGCGCTGCAGGATCGAGGCTACCCGGTGACCGCCGTCCGCTCCTGCCAGAAATACTGGATTGACCCCGGCTGCGACGCGGGTGAGTTGTCGCGATTCTGTTCGCGGGTAATCGCCAATGAGGCGATCCAGGTGGTGGTCGAAGGACCGCTGACACTGTCGAGCCTCACCCTGGGGTCGCAGTACCACTTCGCACTGGTGACGGTGCCGATCCGGGGGATGTCGGACGAAGATCTCGTACGCCTGAGCCGGGAAGGGCAACTGTACCTGCAACCGGCCGAAATGCAGGCGATTCGCGGGTATTTCACCACGCTGGGGCGCGACCCGACCGACATTGAACTCGAAACCCTGGCGCAGACCTGGAGCGAGCACTGTTCGCACAAGACACTGCGGGGCCGCGTGAAGTACATCGAGCCTGGCCGCGAGGTGCAGTTCGAGAACCTGCTCAAGGAGACCGTGTTCGCCGCCACCGACACCATCCGCCGCTCACTGGGGGCGAATGACTGGTGCGTCAGCGTCTTCCGCGACAATGCCGGGGTGGTGCGGTTCGACGACGGGCAGAATGTCTGCATGAAGGTCGAAACGCACAACCACCCCTCGGCGATCGAACCCTACGGGGGAGCGAACACCGGTCTGGGAGGGGTGATCCGCGACCCGCTGGGAACCGGCCTGGGGGCCCGCCCCATCGCCAGCACCGATGTCTTCTGTTTCGCCCCGCCGCGTCCCGGCCGGACAGACCTGCCCCCTGGAGTGCTCGATCCGCAGGTGGTGATGCCCGGGGTTGTGTCGGGGGTGCGCGACTATGGCAACCGCATGGGCATACCCACGGTCAACGGGTCGATCTGCTTCGACGAACGCTACCTGGGAAATCCCCTCGTGTTCTGCGGTAACGTCGCGATGATTCCCGTCGGCTGCGAGTCGAAACATGTCTCGCCGGGTGAATACGTTGTGGCGGTGGGAGGCCGGACGGGGCGCGACGGCATCCATGGGGCGACCTTCAGCTCGGCCGAACTGACCGAGCAGAGCGAAACCCTCTCGGGAGGGGCGGTGCAGATTGGCAACGCTATCACCGAGAAAATGCTGATGGATGTCCTCCTGCAGGCGCGGGATCGCGGGCTGTTCACCGCCATCACCGACTGCGGGGCCGGGGGCTTCAGCAGCGCCGTGGGGGAAATGGGGGAAGAGACCGGCGCCGAGGTCTGGCTCGAGCGGGCACCGCTCAAGTACACCGGCCTGAGCTACACCGAGATCTGGATTTCGGAAGCTCAAGAGCGGATGGTGCTGTCGGTCCCCCCGGCGAACTGGACCGAGTTCGAGGCGTTGTGTCGGGCCGAAGGAGTCGAGGCGACGGTGATTGGGGAATTCACCAACACGGGGCGGCTGGTGCTGAAGTATCACAATCAGCCGGTGGGCGACCTGGCGATGGAGTTTCTGCATGGAGGGCGACCGGCGGTGGTCCGCACCGCCGAGTACCGCCCCCCGCAGCCCAAGGCCTTCACCCCACCGGTCCGTTCGCGGTACGACGCCGACCTGAAAGCCATTCTTGGCTCGCTGAATGTCTGCAGCAAAGAGTGGGTGATCCGGCAGTACGACTTCGAGGTGCAGGCGGGCAGCGTGGTCAAACCGCTGGTCGGGGTGCGGAACGATGGCCCGTCCGACGCGGCGGTGGTGCGTCCCGACCTGGGCTCCCCCCGGGGACTGGCAATTTCCAACGGACTGAACCCGCACCTGGGCGATCTCGACCCGTACTGGATGGCGGCGTCGGCGATCGATGAGGCGGTCCGCAATTGCGTCGCCGTCGGTGCCAACCCCGAACGGATCGCGATTCTCGACAACTTCTGCTGGGGCAACACCGAGCGGCCCGAGACGCTGGGAACGCTGGTGCGGGCCGCCCTGGGATGCCGGGATGTCGCGATTGCCTATGGCACCCCGTTCATCAGCGGCAAAGACAGCCTCAACAACGAGTTCTCTTATGTGGATCGTGATGGCCGACGGGTCACCGTGGCGATTCCCTCGACGCTGCTGGTGAGCGCCCTGGGGCAGATGGAGGATGTTTCGCGCGCGGTCACCATGGACCTGAAGCAGGCGGGGAACCTGCTGTTTCAGGTCGGGACCACCCACCGCGAAATGGGAGGCAGCCATTTTGGACTGGTGACCGGTGCTGCCGGGGGAGAGGTTCCGAAGGTGGATCTGACCAGGGCCCCTCAACTGTTCCAACGGATGCACCGGGCTATCTCAAGTGGGCTGGTGCGAGCCTGCCACGACTTGAGTGAAGGAGGGCTGGCGGTGGCGGTCGCCGAGATGGCGTTCGCCGGGGGGCTGGGGGCCCAGCTTGACCTCAGGCTGCTGGGTGCCCAGTCGCAGATCGAAGAGGACGCGGTGCTGCTCTTCTCTGAGTCCAACACGCGGTTCCTGATTGAGGTCCCCGCCGGGCAGGCCGCCGCGGTGCGGGAGCTGTTCGCCGGATTGCCCCTGGTGGAATTGGGGGCGGTCTGCGCCGAGCAACGGCTCACCATCCGCGGGATGACGGGCGCGACGGTGGTCGACGTGGGAACCGAGGAGCTGCGCTCGGCCTGGAAGTCGCCCCTGGCCTGGAACTGAGCCCTTGCCCTGGGCACTGTCTCTCGGCCGTGGCCGACAGGCCCCGATTCTGAGGCAAAACTTTCCGGACGGCGGGGGGGCGGTGACGCCCCCCGCCGTCCGTTTTTTGGCGATTCACAGTTTTTCCGCACTGGGGCGCAATGTGGCCCCAAGTGTCGATCGCGCGGGTTAATCGTCGGCTGTCGCGGGCGTGCCGGGCCACGGGGTGTCGTACTCGACGTGCACCAGGTACAGGCCGCAGGCCGGGGCAGTGGAACCTGCCAGTGAGCGGTTCTGCCGGTGGAGAATCCGCTCGATGTCGGCCGCCGTCCAGCGGCCGCGCCCCACATTGATCAGTGTCCCGGTAATACTCCGCACCATGTTGTAGAGAAACCCGTCCGCCGTCACCTCGAGGCAGACGAACGTTTCCGCCCCGCTGACTCCCGGAACGTCTGCCAGGGCTGTCCCCGTACAGCCTGATCCCGACCGAGCCGGTGGCATGCGCGACCATGCCCCCCACAGCGCGGTCCGGTAGACCCGCAGATCGTGGATGGTGCGGACACTTGTCGCCTTGTTCGGCCAGTTGGTTTCAAAACAGCGAAAGTCATGGCGGCCCACCAACCGCTGGGCCGCCTCGTGCATCGCCGGCACATCGAGCGGGCGGCGCAGCGCCCAGGCCCGATTCTGCGTGAACGGCAAAGCCACCGGACTGTTGTCGATCACGTATCGATAAGTCTTCCAGCGAGCCGAGAAAGTCGCGTGAAACGCCGGGGGAACCTCGCAGCTGTCGAGCACGA
>Ga0315906_10009118_pt1 | contig 11832 bp, 12 predicted proteins | sample LakEriMetagenome_4_FD_203526 | JGI IMG/M metagenome (GOLD analysis project Ga0315906, IMG submission 203526) | Freshwater fungal communities from buoy surface, Lake Erie, Ohio, United States - Buoy 2 MA122 | ecosystem: Environmental > Aquatic > Freshwater > Lake > Lake biofilm | place: USA... | reverse complement strand
GCGCCATCTGGGGGTTCATCGAGGCAGCGACAGGGGCGACAACAGGGCTCACGGCAGGCTTTCCTTTGACTACACTAGTCTAGCCCAAACCTCTTCTTGTAGATCAAATGAGCACCAAAAAGACGGTTAGACGTTCCCCGACTTCAGCGGCTTCAGCGGTTCCTGTTGCATCGCCCTTGCGGGTGGGCGTGCTGGGCCTGGGCATCATGGGATCGGCCATGGCCGGCAACCTCATGAAGGCCGGCTTCACGGTGTGGGGCTTCGACCCGGTGGCGGCCGCACGGGCCCGGCACCGCGCCGCAGGCGGGCGGGTGTGCCGCGACGCGGCGGAGTTGGCCCGCTCGGTGGACGTGATGATTTCCTCCCTGCCCAGCGCTGCGGCGCTGCAGGACTGCGCCCAGCGCATGGCCGCGGCCGGCACTACCGGCCTGGTGATCGCCGAGACCAGCACCCTGGACATCGAGGACAAGCGCGCTGCGCGTGACGTGCTGGCCCGCGGCGGGGTCACCTTGCTGGACTGCCCGCTGTCGGGCACGGGCGCGCAGGCCGCCCGCAAGGACCTCACCGTCTACGCCAGCGGGCCGGCCCGCGCCATCCGCCGCATGCAGCCCGTCTTCGAGGGCATGTCACGCGAGCAGTTCAACCTGGGCGCCTTCGGCAATGGCATGAAGATGAAGCTCATGGCCAACTTGCTGGTGGCCATCCACAACGTGTCCACGGCCGAAGCGCTGCTGCTGGGCCAGCGTTGGGGCATCCGGCCGTCGGATGCCGTCAAGGTGCTGGCCGGCGGCGCGGGCGGATCGCGCATGCTGCAGGTGCGCGGCCCCCTGATGGAAGGCGAGGGCTGGAAGGACGCCACCATGAAGATCGCCGTGTGGCAGAAGGACATGAAGCTCATCGGTGACGCCCTGCGGGCCAACGGCGTGCCGGCGCCGCTGTTCGCCGCCACCGTGCCGCTGTACGACGCGGCCATCGGCATGGGCCACGGTCTGCATGACACCGCTGCGGTATTTGACGTGCTGGCGCGCATGTCGTCGCCGCCGGCGGGCACCGCCGCTCTCCCCACCCCTGCCCGTCGCAAGGCCCGCCCATGACGCTGTCGCTCAATCACTTCTCCATCCGCACCCTGGACCTGGAGGCCACGCGGGCGTTCTATGTGGACCTGCTGGGCCTGCAGATCGGCCCTCGGCCGGACTTCCCCTTCCCCGGGCTGTGGCTGTACCAAGGGCCCACCAGCGCCTACTCGAATGCTGCGGTGCATGTGATCGGCATCGACCGCAACGACCCCTCCGGCCTGCAGGCCTACCTGGGCGACCGCGACGAGGCCAGCCTGCACGGCAGCGGCGCGGTGGACCACGTGGCCTTCTTTGCTACCGACCTGCCTGTGATGATGGCGCGCCTGCACGCTGCGGGCGTGGCCTGGCGCGAGCGCACCGTGCCGGGCGTGGGCTTGCACCAGGTCTTCCTGGACGATCCCAACGGCGTGATGGTGGAGCTCAACTACCCCGTGGCCGAAAAGCAGGCCTGGGACGCCCAGCGCAGTGCGGTGCCGGTATGAGGCGGCCGTCAGCGTCCTGCGAAGCTGAAAGGGGCTGAGGTCCGTGGCCCGCATCGTGGTGGCCGGAGGCTCGCTGGGCGGCTTGTTCGCGGCCAACATGCTGCTGCGCGACGGGCACGATGTGCAGGTGCTGGAGAAGGCCTCGGCCTCGTTGAGCGGGCGCGGTGCCGGCATCGTCACGCACGACGCACTGGTGCGCGCCCTGCAGCGTGCGGGCGTGCCGGCCGAGGCCACGCTGGGCGTGGAAGTGCCTGGCCGGGTGATGCTGGACGCCGACGGTCGCACCCTGGACCACCTGGACATGCCGCAGGTGCTCACCTCCTGGAGCCGCCTGTACGAGATGCTGCGCGCCGTCTTTCCCGATGAGCGCTACCACCTGGGCCAGTCGGTGCAGTCGGTGCGGCGCACGGCGGCCGGGCTGGAGGTGCATACCGGTGATGGCGCGGCTGCGCCCGGTTCGCCCCGCGCACCCCGGTGCTGGACGGCGGATGTGGTGGTGGCAGCCGACGGTATCCGCTCCGCCCAGCGCCAGCGGCTGTTTCCGCAGGCCCAGCCCCGTTACGCCGGCTACGTGGCCTGGCGTGGCGTGGCCGACGAGTCGCGCCTGTCGGCGTTCACCCGCGAGACCCTGTTCCCTTACTTCGGCTTTTGCGTACCGCCGCGTGAGCAGATCATCGGCTACCCCGTGGCCGGCGCCGACCACGACACCGCGCCGGGCCGGCGTGCCTACAACTTCGTGTGGTACCGGCCGGTGCCCGCCGGCCCCGCACTTGACGCGTTGATGACCGACGACGACGGCGTGCTGTACCCGCTGGGAATCCCGCCGCACAAGGTGTCGGCGCGACATGTGCAGGCCACGCTGCGCGACGCGCGCCGCTTGCTAGCGCCGCAGTTCGCCGAGGTGCTGGAGGCCACGGCGCAGCCCTTCTTCCAGCCCATCTACGATCTGAGCGCCGAGCGCTTGCAGGCCGACGGCGTGGTGTTGCTGGGAGACGCTGCGTTCGTGGCGCGCCCGCACCTGGGCTTTGGCGTCACCAAGGCGGCGCAGGATGCCGTGGCGTTGGCCGATGCGCTGCGCAACCACGCCTCGTTGCCGCAGGCCCTGGCGGGCTACGAGGCGCAGCGCCTGCCCGCCGGCCAGGCTGCGCTGGCCCGCGCGCGGTGGCTGGGCCACTACATGGAGCATGCCGTGGACGCAGGTGTCGCCGATGATCTGGCCCCTGCCGCGCGCCGCCACCAGGTGCTGCACGAAACGGCCATCGATCTGGAGCGCTACGGCCATCGCTCGGCCTTCGTGCCCCCAGCGGGCTGACCGCAGCCCTTGCACCAGCCCTGACCCCCTGGAAACCTGCATGACCCACCACGCCTCCCACAACGCCTCCCACACCCCCCGCGCGCGCCATCGCGACGAGCATGCCGACAGCGCCGACCGGCTGCCGCCGCTGAACCCGGCCACCTGGACCGAGGCCCAGCGCGCCTGCGCGCAGGAGATCATCCAAGGCCCACGCGGCGCCTTGATCGAGCCTTTCGTGCCGCTGCTGCGCAGCCCGGAGTTGTGCACCCATGTGCAGCGCACCGGCGAGTACCTGCGCTACCGCAGCGCCATCGGACTGCGCCTGTCGGAACTGGCCATCCTGGTCACCGCCTGCCATTGGCGGCAGCAGGTGGAGTGGTCCATTCACGCGCCCATTGCCATGCGCGAGGGCATCGCGCCCGGGGTGGTGCAGGCCCTGGCCGAGGGCCGCCGGCCCGACTACCAGCGGGCCGACGAGGCCCTGGTGCACGATTTCACCCAGCAGTCGCTGCAGGAACGCCGCGTCAGCGACACCACCTGGGCCGCCTGCCGTGAGGCGCTGGGCGAGCAGGGTGTGGTGGACCTCATGGGCATCGTGGGCTACTACACGATGCTGTCCATCGTGATGAACGCCGCCCAGACCCCGCCGCCGCCTGACCGGCCGATGCGGCTGCCAGGCAGGCCCGTCGCGGATTGATCAGCGCTTGGCGCGCGTGGCCGTCGCCACCTTGGCGGCGGGCTTGGGCGGCTTGATCTTCAGCAGCCGCGCCGCATTGCCACCCACCACCAGCTCCCGGTCGGCCTTGGGCAGGCGCTGGATCTCGGCGATGGTGCCCAGCGGGTCGTCGTCGGCCATGTCGTAGGGGTAGTCGGTGCCCAGGATGACGTGGTCGGCACCGAACCGGTCGATCAGGCGCTTCACCATCACCGGGTCGTGCGTGATGGTGTCGAAGTAGAACTTCTCCAGGTACGAGGAGGGCTTGCGCTTGATGACGGTGCGCGTGTCGGGCCGGGCGCGCCAGGCGTGGTCCATGCGCGCCCAGTAGTGGGCGATGAAGCCGCCGCCGTGTGCCACCAGCACCTTGAGCTTGGGGTGGCGCGCCATCACGCCGTCGAAGATCAGGTGCGACACCGCCACCGTGGATTCCAGCGGGTTGCCGATGACGTTGTTGAAGTAGTGGTTGCGCAGCCGCTCGCCGTCGGAGTAGCCCAGCGGGTGCATGAAGACCAGCACGCCCAACTCCGCGCAGCGCGCGAAGAACTTCTCCAGACCCAGGCTGGGGTCGGTGAGGTTCTTGCCGTTGACGTTGGTGCAGATCTCCACGCCCCGCAGGCCCAGGTTCTTCACCGCATGGTCGAGTTCGCGCACGGCCAGATCGGCGTTTTGCAGCGGCACCGAGCCCAGGCCCACGAAGCGGTCGGGGTTCCCGGCGACCACCGCCGCGATGCCCTCGTTGACCTCACGCGCGAGTTCGGCGCCGTAGTCCGGCTCGGTGAAGTAGAAAAAGTGGTACGGCGCGGGTGAGACCGCCTGGATGTCCACGCCCATGCGGTCCATGTCCTTCAGCCGCTCGGTCACGCCCGCCAGCTTGGGCGCGCGCGTGGCCATCTGCTTGACGTTGGTGTCGTTGGTGAGCTGGTTGGCGTAGATGACGGTGGCGTCGTACTTCGCAGCGTTCAGGTGCGCGGTCTTGGCGTTCACCTGGGGGTTGAGGTAGTGGCAGTGCAGATCCACCACCAGGTTCTTGCCGCGGCGGTTCCTCACCACGGGCCGCGCGCTGGCCGCGGCCTTGTCCTTGGTGGCCAGCGCGGTGAAGGGTCGGTGCTGGTGGGTGGGGTCGGTGCAGTGGGGCAAGCAGCTGTAGAACACGGGCGTCTCCTGGTGGTGCCTCTGAGGGGGTCTGCGCCGGCGTTACCGGCTGTTTATCCTATGATAAGTCGAGGCTGGCAACCGTCTTGTCGGAAGGCGCATCGTTGCGGGCTCCAACCTTTTGAGAAGGCAATCATTCATGCAGATCGCTCTGGCAGGCACGGGCAAGATGGGGGCCGCGATGGCACGGCGTTTGATGGCCAGCGGCCACGCGGTGACGGTGTGGAACCGCACTGCTGCGCGGGCTCAACCGCTGCTGGACGAGGGCGCCACCTGGGCCGCGAGCCCGGCGGCGCTGGCCGCTTCGGCGGACATCGTCCTGACCATGCTGATCGACGAGGCCGCGCTGGACGAGGTCTACCTGGGGGCTGACGGCCTGCTGTCCGGCCCGGTGGCCGGGCGTTTGTTCATCGACCTGAGCACCGTGTCGCCAGCCAAGCCGCAGCAGATCGGCGCGCGTGTGCAGGCCGCAGGGGCGAGCTTCCTGGAGTGCCCCGTGGGCGGCAGTGTCGGGCCGGCGAAAGAGGGCCGGCTGCTCGGTTTCGTGGGTGGCGCGGCGGAAGATCTGGCGCGGGCGCGCTCGGTGCTCGAGGCGCTGTGCCGGCGTATCGAACACGTGGGCCCGCTGGGTGCCGGGGCCACCATGAAACTCACCATCAACCTGCCGTTGATGGTGTACTGGCAGACGCTGTCCGAAGCGCTCTCGCTGGTGCAGCCGCTGGGCCTGGACCCGGCCCGCGTGGTGGACATCCTGGCCGACACCTCTGGTGGCCCCAACATGCTGAAGGTCCGTGGCGCGGCGATCGCCCAGGCCTTGTCCGGCCAGGTCGGTCCCGTGAGTGTGGACGTGGCCACGATGCGCAAGGACATGCGCGCCATGCTGGCCCAGGGTGCCGAACTGGGCGCCCGCCTGCCCTTGACCGAGACGGCGCTGCGCACCTTTGAGCAGGCCGCCGCCCAGGGCCTGGACGCCGCCGACTGCACCCAGTTGCCGGTGTGGTGGTTGAAGGGCGCGGGCCGGGCCTGACAGCCTGCGTCAGTGGCCTGCTGGACTGGCGGCTGCCACGGCGCTGAGCAGGTTGCGGATCGTCGTGGCCTCGATGCCGCGCGTGATGAAGACCAGCCGGGTGTCGGTGTCGGTGCTGGGCCAGCGGTCCAGTTCCACCGGGTCGTGGAAGATGTGCTGCACGCCTTGCACCACCACGGGCTGGCCCTCCACGTTGACGATGCCCTTGACGCGCAGCAGGTCCGGCCCTCGCAGCGTAGCCAGCAGCTCCAGCGCGGCGCTGAAGGCAGCCCATGTAAACGGCTCATGAAAGCGCACGGAGAGCGTTCGGATGGACCCGTCGTGCAGGGCCGGGCGCTGGCCCAGCGTGCGCTCACCCCCTGAGCCCTCGCCCTGCAGCGGCTCCCCCAGAAAGCTCAGCGTGGCCGGACCGGCGCGCGCACTCGACAGGCCCAGGCCCGTCAGCTCGGCCGGCTCCACGGCGCCGTGCAGCAGCGTGCTGATGCGCGCGCGTGGGTTCAGGGCTTGAGCGGCATCCTGCACGGCGCGCAGCGTGGCCTCGTCCACCAGATCGGCCTTGGTGATGAAGACCCGGTCGGCCAGGGCGATCTGCTTGGCCGGTTCGTCATGTGCGGCCAGTTGCGTCAGGGCGTTGACGGCGTCCACCAGCGTGACCAGGCCGTCCAGGCGGAACTGCGCGGCCAGCATCGTGTCGCTGGCCAGGGTCTGCACCACGGGCGCCGGGTCGGCCAGGCCGGTGGTCTCGATGATCAGGCGATCGAAGTCGGGAACTTCGCCTGCGTGGCGGCGGGCGAACAGGTCGCGCAGCGTCTCCTGCAGGTCGGTGCGGACCGAGCAGCAGATGCAGCCGTTGGCCAGCAGCGAGATGTTCTCGCTGGCCATGGTGACGAGATCGTGGTCGATGCCGATCTCGCCCACCTCGTTGATCACCACGGCCGCGCCGGCCATGTCGGGGTGGCGCACCAATCGCGACAGCAGCGTGGTCTTGCCGCTGCCCAGGAAGCCGGTGATCAGCGTGACCGGAATGCGGCCGGCCAGAGGGTCTCGGGTGAACACGCGGGCGCCTCGCTCCGTCGTGCCTGTCCTTAGATGTTCATCTCCAGCACGTACAGGCCGCCCGTGAAGCGGTCCACCGTGTAGACGATTCGCCGCTCGTCGGCGAACACATCGTTGAGCTGGACGGCGCCCGCGGGCGAGAGCTTGGGCGCTCCCGGCACGAAATACGCGATCTCTTCCACCCGGTAGGGGTTGGAGGTGTCGTACACGCGCACACCAGCATTGAAGAAGCTGCCGATGATGATGCTGTCGGAGCGGAACGACCCCGGCCCCGGCAGGTTCTCGTGCAGGTTGTGGGCGCCAAAGCGCCCGCCGCGCTTTGCGAAGGCCTCGAAAGGCGGGGCCGGGAAGGTGCCGATGGGCACGGGGTTGGCCTCGTTGCGGGCGTCCAGCACCCACACCAGTTTCGGCCAGTCGGCCCCGTTGTCCATCACACACTCGTCGCTCACGATCCACAACCCGCGGTCGAACAGCGGCAGCAGGGTGTGGGTGAAGCCGTTGAACGGCGGCGAGGGGTTCCATGACGACACCACTTTGATGTCGGATGGATTGGCGATGTCCAGCACGAAGGCGCCGCCGTCGATGTAGCCCACGTAGGCGCGGTCGGGCTTTTCCGGGAAGACGTTGGTGTTGTGGGCCCGAAAGCCCATGTCGAAAGGCTTGGCCAGTCGCGTGGGCGGCGGCGCCGCGTCACCTTCTCGCGTGCCGGGCATCCACCAGCGGCCCTTCTCGAACGGGCGCGTCGGGTCAGAGACGTCGAGGATGCGGTAGCACTGGTCGTCCAGCGGATTGCGCGGCTGGAAGTCGGGTGCGCCGGAGGACATGTGCAGCGTGGTGGGCTCCACGAACCATACCGCGTGCACACCGCGCGAGTGCGGGCCCGAGCAGTCGAAGTGCGACAGCAGGCGCGGGTTCTCGGGCACGCTCACGTCAAACAGGTCCACGCCCGCAGGCTTCAAGCCCACGGTGCTGGTCTGGTAGGCCACGGCCAGGGTGTCGCCCACGACATCCAGGGAGTTGGAGCGCAGCTTCATGTGGGGCAGGTCGGTCTGCACCACCACCTTCGGCGTGCGCGGATCGGTGACGTCCACCCCGGTGAAATTCTTCGGCGCAGATTCATGCGCCAGCCACAGGATGCGGCGTCCGTCGCGCGTGAGCTGGATCGCCATGCCTTCGCCCAGACCCCCGTAGCCCTGCAGGGTGTGGTGGGACAGCAGCTTCATGTTGTGGGACAGCGTGCGGTCCGGATGGGCGGCGGGGGAAGCGGCGTTCAACATGCGGGAAACCCTCAATGCTCATTTAGCAAACGATCATATAGCCTGAGGGCATTCAGTTGTCTTCGCCCTTTGGCTTCAACCTCTGTGGAGCGCCCGATGAACACCCTCAAGATCTCACGCCGCCTGATGACCCGCAGCCTGCTGGCTGGTGCCGCCGTGATGGCGGGCCTGGCCCCGGGTCCGGCGGCTGCGCAGGCCTTTCCGAACAAGCCCGTTCGCCTGGTGGTGACCTATCCGCCCGGCGGCAGCTCGGACCTGATGGCCCGCATCATGGCGGGCAAGCTCTCCGAGTTGTGGGGACATCAGGTGCTCATCGAGAGCAAGCCCGGTGCCGCAGGCTCCATCGGCATGGAGTTCGCCGCACGCCAGGCGCCTGATGGCTACACCTTCGTCATCGGCAACCTCGGCCCTGCCGCGGTCAACCCGCTGATCAGCAAGGTGCCCTACAGCATGGACAAGGACTTCATTCCGGTCATGCTGACCGCCACCGGCCCGAACATCATGGTGGTGCCCGCCAACTCGCCGTACCGCACCCTGGCCGACCTCCTGGCTGACGCCCGGGCCAAGCCCGGTGCCGTCAGCTTCGGCACCAGCGGCCCGGGAAGCATGTCGCACCTGTCCACCGAGTTGCTGATGCGCGAGGCCAAGATCAAGATGGTCAACGTGCCCTACAAGGGAGGCGGTCAGGCGGTCAATGATCTGCTGGGCGGTCAGTTGGGCTTCATGATCTCTGACGCCTTGCCGGTGGTGCAGTTCATCAAGACCAACCGCCTGCGGCCGCTGGCCATCACCAGCGGTGCCCGCTCGCCCTTGTTCCCGGACATTCCCACCTTCGCCGAGGGTGGTGTGCAGGGCATCGTGGCCGAGAACTGGTGGGGAGCCTTCCTGCCGGCCGGCACTCCCAGGGCCATCGTGGACAGTTACCACGCGGCCTTGACCAAGGTGATGGCCGACAAGGAACTCATCGAGAAGTTCGCCGGTCTCGGCGTGGTGGCGCGCTCGGGCAGCCAGGCGGACTTCCGCACCTTCCTGGCGGCGGAGACGGCCAAGTACGCCAAGCTCGTGGCGGACAACAACATCAAGGCGGACTGAGCGTGGGCACGCCTGCGGCCCGAGGCGCAGCCTCGCCTGCCCGGTGACCAAGGACGGCAAGACCGACGCACCCGTGCGCAGGCGGCTGGCGCCTGCCGAACGCGAGCGCCAGATCCTGGAAGGGGCGATCGCCTACTTCTCGGAGGCAGGGTTCTCGGGCCAGACCCGAGAACTCTCACGACGTCTGGGCATCACCCAGCCGCTGCTGTACCGCTACTTTCCGAGCAAGCAGGCGCTGGTCGAGAAGGTGTACCAGACCGTGTTCCAGGGCCGCTGGAACCCGGCCTGGATCCCGCTGTTGCAAGACCGCGCGGTGCCCTTGCGCGAGCGGCTGGTGGAGTTCTACCGCCAGTACGCACAGGCCACCTACCGGCCGGAGTGGATCCGTATCTACATGCATGCGGGTCTGTCGGATCCCACGCTCAACCAACGCTACATCCGTCTGGTGCGCCGGGAACTGCTGCCGGTCATGTGCGCCGAAGTCCGGCACCACTGTGGCCTGCCTGTGGCCACCGGAGGCCCGGACGAACAGGAGATTGAGTTCGTGTGGCACCTGCACGGCGGGATCTTCTACCAGGCCGTACGTCGACACGTGTACCGCACCCGCGTCTGCGTGGACTTCGACAGGCATGTGGGTCTCGTTGTCGACAACTTTCTGGCAGGTGCCCAGTCGGTCTATCCGCGACTGCTGGTCAACTCGGCGGCAGATCCCTGACGTCGGCGATCACCTTCTGGCCGAAGTCCTCGGCCTCCAGGCAGGCCAGCACTTTGGCCGCGGCGGCGTCGATGCTGTCGAGTTGCCCTTGAGCCTTGAGGTCCGCGAAGCGGCCCCGGCTGGAAAAGCGGGACGGGTCTGCGCCGCGCAGTTGCACCTGCATGTCGGTGTCGATCACGCCGGGGGCCAGCGAGACGATGCGCGCGCCGTGGGCACGCTCGCCTTCTTCCAGCGCCAGCGCGCGGCTGAAGTGGTCCAGGCCGGCCTTCGCCGCACAGTAGACGGCACTGCCGGCCATGGCAAAGCGTCCCAGGCCGGAAGAGATGTTGAGCACCTTGCGCGGGACCGTCAGGTCAGCGCTGGCGGCCAGGAAGGCGCTCGTCAGCAGCAGCGGGGCCTCCAGGCTCACGCGCATTGCGGCGGCCACGCCGTCAGGGTCGGCCTGCGCCAGCGGGCCCGGTTCCACCAGCAGCGCCGCGTTGTTGATGAGGTCCAGGGACGCCAGCCCGGCACGCGGCAGGCCTTGCACCCAGTCTTTCAGGCGCGCCGCGACCTCGGCGGGCCGTGTCAGGTCTACCGCCCATTGTTCGAGCACGGCCTTGCGGTCCGCAGCCTCTGCCACCAGCGCCGGGTTGGGGGAGCGCTGCAGCGTCAGCACGCAGTGGCCGCGTCGCAGCAGTTCACGGGCGATGCCCAGGCCCAGGCCGCGCGAGGCCCCGGTGATGATGGAGACGGGAGTGTGGGCGTTCATGGAATCGCAGGATATGTCAGGCCGCCCCCACGGGCTGCAGTGACCTGAAGGGCCGTTGCCCGCTACCTTCGTTCAGAAGGGCGCGGGACTGTGGAACGACACCGTTTTTCCCAAGGCAGGATGCTCGAATACGAGCCGGGTGGCGTGCAACAGCAGTCGCGCAGAGGCCAGGCATACCGCCAGCGGCGAATACAGGTCGTCCCCCAGGATGGGATGACCGATCGCCGAGAGGTGCACCCGCAGCTGGTGCGAGCGGCCCGTATGGGGCTGCAGTTCCAGTCGCGTCGTCCCTTCTGCGTCCTCGGCGAGCACGCGCCAGTGGGTCAGCGAGGGCTTGCCCTGCTGGTGGTCCACGATCTGTCGTGGACGCCGGGGCCAGTCGGCCATGAGCGGCAGATCGATCCGGCCCTCGTCGGTGGCCGGCCTGCCGGCCACCACCGCCTCGTAGCGCTTGTCCACCTGCCGGTGCTCAAACAGGCGGCCCAGGGCCCGCTGCATATCCGGCCCGCGGGCCAGCAGCAGCAGCCCGGAGGTGGCCATGTCCAGCCGGTGCACGCTCAGGGCATCGCTGTACAGCGCCTGCACGCGTGACGCGGCGCAGTCCTGCAGCGCCAGCGGCCGGCCAGGCACCGAGGGCAGGCCGGCAGGCTTGTCCACCACCACCAGGTGTGGGTCGGCGTGCAGGATGAAAGGTCGTTCCATAAAGGGGCAGCTTAGCCTGCGTCGAGTCCCCAGGACTTCTGGGGCCATGGCCCAGCACCTAACATCCGCACTGTCGAAAGGGGAGTAGCAGGCAACGCCCGTTGCCGCGGCCCCCCGTCAATACGGCTGCTGGCGCCCGCCCGCAGCCCGGGACCGCAGGGAATTCCCCCCGCAAGACCTTTCGGCGCGACTCTCAACCCTTTGAAGGAGTGTGTCCATGGACACCATCGCGCCGCTTTGGCTGTGGATTTTCTTTGTCGCGTCAGTTCTCGTCGCGCTGTTCGTCGACTTCGTGGTGCTGCGCAAGCAAGGCGCTCACGCCGTCTCCGTCAAGGAGGCCTTGAACTGGTCCATCGTCTGGGTGGCGTTGAGCTTCGCCTTCAATGGGCTGTTCTGGTGGGCCGTCATGCAGGACCATGGTGCGGCCGTTGCCAACACCAAGGCGATGGAGTTCCTCACTGGCTATCTCATCGAGAAGAGCCTGGCGGTG
>Ga0315906_10009114_pt1 | contig 11835 bp, 10 predicted proteins | sample LakEriMetagenome_4_FD_203526 | JGI IMG/M metagenome (GOLD analysis project Ga0315906, IMG submission 203526) | Freshwater fungal communities from buoy surface, Lake Erie, Ohio, United States - Buoy 2 MA122 | ecosystem: Environmental > Aquatic > Freshwater > Lake > Lake biofilm | place: USA... | reverse complement strand
TCGTGTATCATCTCTTTCTCCAGGACCGGATCGAGGAGGCGCTTGCGCGGTTCAAATCCATTGGGACGAACTCCGTGGTCCATCGTCTGCAGTACGACTACCTCAAGTGCTACGCGGGTCTCTACGAATCCGATCTCTCGGGGGCAAGGGCCATCGCCAAGCGTCACGCCGACCATCCGGTGGACCGATGGCGTGTCCGGTTCCAGGAGGTGTTGGCACAGCTCGACGAGATCGAGGGCCGCACCGGGAAGCGATCGGGTGAGCCGGACACGCGTGAACAGGAGGAGGCCCGTCTGGCGGCTACGGAGTCGACCTTTGATTTCCAAGTCACCGCCAAAGGGGTCCAACTCAGCTGGCGCAACCTGTCCGAGGTGCAGGTGAACTTCTATCTCATGGACCCCGAGTTCCTGTTCAGCAGCAGTCCTTTCGCCACCCAGGACTCCAGTCGCTTTGGGATCATCCGGCCCACCGAATCCATGGTGGTCAAGCTGGCTAGGGGAAGGGAGTCCATGGAGATCCCCATGCCGTCGCGTTTCTCAAAGGCGAATGTGCTGGTCGAGGTCGTCGGCGGGGGGCGACGGCGCGCTGTGGCCCACCACGCGAGCTCCTTCCAGTTGCTGGTCTCCGAGAACCATGGTGGGTTGGACCTGTCGGAACCGGGCTCGAACAAGGGGATCGCAAAGGCCTATGTGAAGGTCTTCGCCCGACTCCCGGGTGGAGTGATCCGCTTCTACAAGGACGGATATACCGACCTGCGAGGCCGCTTCGACTATTCGAGCCTCAATGACAACCCGAAGGGCCAACCTGATTCCATCCCGGCTTCGACGGAACCCGGGACCTATCAGGCGATCCAACCCTCCGAGATTGGCTCAGTGGAGAGGTTTGCCATTCTGGTGTTGAGTGATTCCCACGGTGCTTCTGTCCGAGAGGTGGCTCCACCACGGCGCTGACCCGCCAACAAGGCTGGGGTAGGGATTTGCGATCCATCCGTGGGGGCTCGTGTCTCCGAGCCTTCTGGTGGGCGATGTTTTGTCGCCGACTCTTGGCTCTGAGCGGTGATGGAGTCTTGGGCTTCCCCTCCGATCACGATCTCCAGAAACAAAAAAGCCCGCCGTGAGGCGGGCTTTGTTGGGGCTCCCGTGGGAACCGTGATCCATTACGGACGCCCAGAGGCGCCACCGGACACTGCGTAGGAATTCACCGACGCAGGAGCGGCTGCAGGGGGGATGTTCAACGCCTGCTGCTGGACCGCACCGCTGGTGAGGCCGGCTCCGGCGGAGACGAGACGACGACCACGGACGGAGGCAACCTCGCGCTCGAAGGAGGCAGAACGGGTCGGCATCTTCTTGGAGGCGACGGCAGCGATCTGGTCGGCGCGCTCAGGGGCACCCTCGGCGGCAGCGCTCACGATGGTCAGCGCGCTGTTCGGGGCGACTTCGAGAGCCGCATTCACGATCGCATCGACAGCCTCGGGCGCAGTCTTCACGGCAGCGGTCACCGTGGCGGCCACCGTGGAAGGATGGGTCTTGATCGCGGCTGTCACGGCAGTGACGGCGGCGACGGAACGGTCCTCCTTGGAGACGCTGGCGATGGCCTTCGCGACCGCAGCGGGGACTTCAACCACCTTGCTGGAGGCGATGTCCTTGGAAATCACAGTAACAGCCTCGGGGCTCAACGCGACGGCGGGCGACAAGAGTGCAGCCGAAGCCGCGATCGCGCCGATGGAGACGGTTTTCAGAATGGACGTTTTCATGTTCACGAACTAGTTTGTCAGGGTTCTAAAATCTTTCGTTGAGCGCATTTATAGGCTCGGAAGTGCCAGTCGGTCAACCAATTCCTTCGGTTCTTGTTCACCTGTTCCATTGGGGTTTTTCCCTAGACCAACGGGTGTTTTCACCTCCGTCGCCGACTGGGTCGTCGCGGTGATTGTAGAATCTTCGGGCAAGATCGCTAAAGGTGGGGGTTGGTGGTTGAGATCTCGGCCACAAGACGGGCATTGTGGGAGTCGCCCCCGGCATTGCTGCTGACGAAGACTTCGATCGGATATCCCTCCGCCGCAGCAAGATGCGCCGCCTGGATGGCGATCAGATTCATCAGGAGTGTACCGACGACCGAGGAGGTGGGGCCCATCCTCTGGCCGACCCCTGAGACCCTGGTTCCGGCATCGCCGTCGACGGAGCCGTTGTCGATGACAAGGTCGCAGACATCCTTCAGCTTGAGCCCTGTTGGATGTCGGGATGGCCAGGCGCTGGTCTGCTGGAGGCTTGTCACGGCGACCGTCCGGGCCCCCCGGGATCGAGCGCCTTGTGCGAGTTCGATTGGGACGGCGTTCCTCCCGCTATTGGAGGCCACGATCAGGACGTCCCCGGGGCCAACCGGATATCGCCCCAGGATTTGCTCAGCATACCCCGTCTGACGCTCCACCTCCGTGGAGAGGGTGGCCGACCGATGGAGCATGAGAGGTTCGTCCAGAATGGGGATGACCCGGGCGAGTCCTCCTGCCCGATAGAAGAGTTCCTCGGCGAGCATGTGGGAATGACCGGTGCCGAACACGAACAGGAAGCGCTTCTGCATCTGCGCCTCAGCCACCCATCGGGCGGCGGTCTCGATCGAGGCCCGCTGACCCCGGGTCACCACTTCGATCTGCCGCTGCACCGTCAACAGGTAGTCGTCAAACGCCGCCATGGATGGAGGGTCTGCCAAACGGTGCGTGTGGGAAAGTCCGGGGTCGCCCCAGACTCAGAGGAGTGGCAGGCGGGTCAGTTGGTTGGCGCGGACCCACCCGGACCGGTCGGTCCTCGGGTCCTCCACCAGATACCATCCCTCACGGAATGTCCGGGTCCTGAGGGGTGCCCCGGCCGGGAGCTCGAAGGCGGCCCGTGCCTCGTCCAGAGGGCTGATCCGTACCGGAGTCTGTGGGTTGGACGTCAAGGCGTCCGGGCCGAGGCGGCGGCGCATCTCCGCCGCGACGAGAAGTCCAACAGCGGCAGCGGCGATCATGCCCGCTCCAAGGGTGTACCCCCGGAGAAGGACCATTGTCCTGGGGTTCCAGCGGCGTAGGAACAGGAGCCCCCCCCAGCACCAGGTCGGGACCAGGGCCAGGATTCCCCACTCATTGAGGGTCAGCCGGTCGGTCCAGCGCAGGAGATCCTCCTCCCCGGCCCCAGAACCACCCGGAGCCGTCGGACGTCGGAGGGCGGCCAGCACGAGGGGGTTCCTGGGACTCAGGCGTTCGGCCAGTCGCCAATGGGCCTGTGCCCGACCTTCCTCGCCTAGGCGCGCCCAGGCGACCCCCCGATTGTACTCGAGCGCGACCGAGGTCCTCGGCGGACTGGCTACCTTGGAGTACCAGGACAGGCTGTTGGTGTAGTTTCCCGCCGCGAGCTCCCGGTTTCCGAGATGGAAAAGTGATTCTGGCGACTCGCTCCCCGGACCCGTCGACGCACCCGAGCTCGTCTGGGGCATGAGCCCAACGAGCAGTCCCAAGCAGAGGCCAAGGTGTCGGAACCGGATCTTCATGCGCGTCTGGGGAGCCGTTCCAAGGCCTTCAGTATCGACTCTGCCTCCGTGAGGAGTCCGGCGAGCTCTGATGTCGAGGAGTCGGGCGAGAATCGTGCCTCGGCAATTCGATCCAGCAGCGCTCGAAGCCGGGCTGCGTTCTCCCCGGTGAATCCTGCTGGGACCAGGCGCTGATCGATCACCTCTGCGGTGAACGAGCCGGCAATCCCGCCGACCGCGAGTGCGATGCGCTCCTGGAGGGCCTCGTTGAGGTGCGAGAAGAACTCGGCTGCGCGACCAGAGGCCGCCGCCTCCTGCATTGAGCGGACAAGGGCTGTGAGGCGCCGCTCGGCCTCGTCGCGGACCGAGGGGCGTCGATTCCGGTCCCAGTGCTGCTTCCAGGTCGGGGCGAGGTTTGCAAGGGCGTAGGCCCAGAGTGGGAAGGTCAGGACCCACCAGAACCAGGGTTGCGTCACCCTTGAAGGCGATGCCTCCACGAGGGGCCCGAGGTCGGGCAGCAGGGGGAGTTCGAGCTTTGGATTGACGGAATCGGGCGGCGTCCGGGGTTCGGCGGGTCCTGGGACCGTCCCCACGGGTTGGGCCTGCGACTGGGCGCCCGGACGCACGTGGATGGACAGCGGGTGGTCGGCATCCGACCGGTAGGCCTTGGCCGAGGGGTCCCAGTAGGCGAGGACCGGCCACTTCAGACTGTGGACACCGGGCGATTCCGGGATGATCACGGCCTCGAAGGTCTTCTTCCCGGACAGCCCGAGTGGATCGGCGGGGGTGAAGGAATTGGTCCCTGGATACAGCTGGAATCCAGAGCCTCCGGGGAGATCTGGCAGGCGGAGCCCGTCGAAGTTGCCCCGACCCGTGACGTCGACCCGGACCGTGACCGGATCGCCGGCGGCGACATTGGTCGGGGAGGCCGTGATGTTCAGGTGGAATTGTCCTACCGCGCCGGTGAATTGGGGAGGGCGCCCCGCCGCGGGCGGGTTGATGACCTTCAGGGTGAGGGGCTCGCTCTGGAAGGTCAGTTGGCGCTGTTCCCCGCCCCCGAAGAGGGGTTCGAACAGCGAGTTCATCCCGCGGGACCGCCGTTGGGTCTGGAACACGTAGAGGGTCTGGAATTCAGCAGGTCCCAGGCTCAGATCCCCGGCCTTCACCGCGGTGAGGGCGATGTTCCAGCGGACCACTGAATAGAGGAGGTTCGTGATGGTCTCGGGGGGCAGGTTCTCGACGGTCTGCTGTCCCTTGATGAAGCCGTCAAGCTTGAGGGTGGGCGGGGCCTGACGGGCGGGGGTCTCACGATAGTAGAACCGGATCTCCACCGGGAAGGACTCCCCGACGTAGACCTCGGTCCGGGGCACGACCAGGCGCAGGAACCCGATGCGGGAGATGTCGAACCCCTGTCCCACCCGGAGGGTCAGCGGCGCGCTGGTGAAGGTCTGTCCACCGGCCTCCACGGCAAGAGCCGGGATCTGCACGAGGCCGGGGTTCTGAGCCTGGACCTGGTACTGGTGGATGAGGGAGGTGGAGCGGCTGAAATTGACGATCGAGATCTGCTGCGAGACGCCCTGGTATCGAATCGTGGCGTTGGTGACTGCAGGCAGCGTGGGGGGCTCGACGTCACCGAGGTCGGTGAAGATCAGGCGCAGTGTGGCGGAGTCACCCGCACCCACGCTGTCAGGTGCCAGCTCCGCGTGGAAGGAGGGCTCGGCGGAGGCTCGGAACGTGAGCGCCAAGGCGCACACGACGAGGAATGGCCAGTGGAAGAATCCACGGAGCCCCTTGGTCAGGAGATTTCTGTCGGGCGTCACCATGGCTTCCGGATCCGGGCGGCCCGCTCGGCCGCCTCCTTGCCGCTTCCGTAGGCGCGGAGCAGGAGGGCCTTCTCCTCACCCTTCTGGCTCTCCAGCATCTGGACGGCCTGTGATGCCGACATCGCGCCCTCCTCGCCATCTCCCGCCTCCACGGCCTGACCGGTCTTGCCCTGGGAGCCGTCCTCCGACTTCTGACCCGGTGACTGGGCCCCTTTCTGGGAGTCCTCCTGGCCGGCCTTCTTGTCCGCGGCCTGATCCTTCGGATCCTCGGGTTTGGAACCCTCCTGATCCTTGGATCCGGTGCTCTGGGCCGACTCGTTGTCAGACTGTTCGGATTGTTCCCCCCCCTGGGAGTCCTGCTGTTGCTGCTGCTGGGATCCGGAATTGTCCTGCTGCTGTTCCTGATCCTTCTGGCCCTTTTGGTCCTGCTGATCCTTGGAGGATTCGGAATCCTGGGAGTCCTGCTTCTGCTGTTGCTGCTTCTTGTCCTGCTGGGACTTGTCCTTCGACTGGGAGGACTGGGGTGGGGGCTGCTGGCGTTCGAGCTGCTCGAGTTGTTGGCGCACGAACGAGTAGTTGCTCGAGGCGTTGGTGTCAGCGCCGTCGAGCTTGATGGCCGACATGTAGTTGGTCAGCGCGTGGTACCAGTGGCTCTTGCGGGCCTCCGGATCCGTCGCGGATTCGCCCAGCCGGTAGCGGGTGTTTCCGAGATTGTAGTAGGCCTGCTGCTGGAGCTTGAGGTCGGGCGCCGCGGTGACGCCCTCGAACCAGTTGGCGGCGTTGGTGAGATCGTTGCGCCGGTAGGCAGCGGCTCCGGCATTGAAACGCAGACGCGGGTCGTCGGGGTTCTTCTTCGCCAGCTCGGAATACTGCGATTCTGAACGCTGGAAATCCCCGCGTCGGTAGGCCTCCAGCGCCGTCTGGGGCGAGGGTGCCTCGGCAGCAGCCGCCCCCGGGGTCGTCGACGCCAGGAGCAGGAGTCCGATGAGTGTGGGGGATCGCATGGCGGGTTCAGGGGGCCTTGGCGACAGGTGCGGGTTGGGCGGCGCGGTTGAACATGCCACTGCCGGCGGTGCGGGCAACGGTCCGACGATGTTCCGGGACCAGGATCTCGGTCATCAGCAGCAGGATCCCCAGTCCGAGCGGCCATTGGAACCGCTCGATCCACTGGCGTGCGCGGCCAGCCTTGAGAAGCGACCGGGGCAGGGGGCCCAATCCCTGTTCGTATAGATTCTGGATGGTCTGCCGGTTCTGAAGCGGCAGGTAGAACCCGCCCCCGGCATCGGCGACCTGGCGCAGCAGGTCCTCGTTGAGGCGGGACTTCACCGCATTGCCCTGCTGGTCCTTGATGAACACTGGGTTTCCGTAGGGATCGCTCGTCTTCAGCACGGCCCCATCGGTGGTGCCCACCCCGAGGGTGAACACACGGATCCCCTCCTTCGCCAGCTGCTTGGCGACGTCGATGGCCCCCGGCTCATGATCCTCGCCATCGGTGACCACGACGACCGCCTTGGCGCCGGTGCTGTCCTTGCCGAAGGCCGCGCGCGCCTCGCGGAGGGCCGCGGCGAGGCCGGTTCCCTGGACCGGGATCAAGTCGGTGTCGAGCAGGCGCACACTCTGTCGGAACGCCTCGTCGTCGAGGGTGAGAGGGGCCTGGAGGAAGGCGTCCCCGGCGAACGCAACGAGGCCCAGGCGGTCGGCCCGGCTCGATTCCACGAGGTCGAGCGCCGCCCGCCGCGCCTTCTCGAGACGGTTGGGCTTCGCATCGAGTGCCAGCATCGAGCGTGACACGTCGAAGGCCACCACGATGTCGAGACCGGACGCCGTCGTCTCCTCGTCGACCGTTCCCCAGCGGGGGCGGGCCAGGGCGAGGAGAATGGTCACCACGGCGAGGCCGACGAGGACGCGGCGGAGGATCTGGAGCCGGAGCGACACGCCGACGGTGAGCTGGGTGTAGAGACGGGATCCGACGAAGCGGGCTGCGGCCTGTTGTTTCCGACGCCACGACCACACGAGGAACACGCCCGTGGACAGGCCGAGGACCAGCGTCAGCCACAGGAAGGTTTGCGAGGCGAAGGACATGCGAAGGCTCGGTGGCGTCTAGGGGAGCTTCCTCCAGACCGTGTTGCCCAGGAGGAGCTCGAGGAACAGCAGGGCCAGTCCCGGGGTGACCGCCCAGGCCATCAGCTCCTCCACGTAGGCGTACTTGTTCAGCTTGGCCTCGCTCTTCTCGAGACGGTCGATCTCGGAATAGATCCGGCGCAGTGTCTCGGTGTTGTCGGCCCGGAAGTATTTCCCACCGGTCATCTGGGCGATCTTCTGGAGCGTCGGCTCGTCGATGTCGACCGGCACCCTTGCGTAGTGCTTGCGGCCGAAGCCATCGACCCCCTGTGGCACCGGGGCGAGCCCGCGGGTGCCGACGCCGATCGTATAGACCTTCACGCCGAGGGCCTTCGCCGCCTCGGCCGCGGTGTCGGGTGGGATCTTGCCGGCGTTGTTCTGGCCGTCGGTCAGGAGGATGACGATCCGAGACTTCGACTGCAGCTGTCGGAGCCGGTTCACAGCGGTGGCAAGACCGGAACCGATCGCGGTCTGCTCGCCGTTGATGGTGCCGAGTTCCAGCCGGTCGATGACACGTCTGAGGAAGTCGTGGTCGAGGGTCGGCGGGGCCGCGACGAAGGCCTCGGTGCCGAACACGACGAGTCCGATCCGGTCGGCCGGCCGCTCATCGACGAACGTCCGAAGGGTGTCCTTGGCAATCGCAAGGCGGTTGACCCGTTCCCCGCGGAGTTCGAAGTCCTCGGCAATCATGGACCCGCTCAGATCCATTGCCACGGCGATATCGATGCCGCTCGCGGAGATCGGTGCCTGTCCACCAGCGACCTGGGGGCGGGCCATGCCAATGAAGAAGAGGGCGAGTGCGATCCAGCGAAGGTTCAGCAGCACCACACCGGCGCGGCTCCGGCGCAGCTCGGTGATGCCCTTGACCAGGCTGAGGCTGGAGTAGAGGAATGCGCTCTCCGGTCCGGTCCTCCCCCGCAGCCACGCGAGCAGCGGGATCGAGAGGAGGCCCAGCAGCCACCAGGGGGATCCGAACGTGAGGTTCATCGCTGGCGCGGGGGCATGGCCGGCGGCGCGGCCGGTCCGTTTGGCGATGGCACCGTCTCCTCGACCAGTCGGACCGCGGCCTGGTGCAGGGCCTGGAGTTCGGACCGGTCCACGACGGCCCGCGCGAACTTCACGAGATCGCAGCGGGTCAGGAAGTCCGCCAGGAGCTCCTTGTGGCGGCCGTCGAGGGCGACGCTCCCGGTCAGCTCGGCGAGGAACTCCTCGGTCGTGCGCTCCGGCGCGCGCAGGCCGAACCGTCCCTCGAGGTAGTTCCGCGCGGCCTCGGACACTTCGACGACGAACCGCTCGGGATCCCCGATCCAGGCGAGGGCCGCCTGCAGACGCCGCCGGGCCGCCTCCTCGGGGGATAGCGTCGGGGTTCCGACCCCGCCGGACTGCTGTTTCCTCTGCCACCAGCGCCACGCGAGGAGGATGCCGGCCGTGACCGCTGCGAGGGCCAGAGCGGCCCAGAGCCAGGTCCAGGGTGACTCGATGTCGATCGGTCCCCGGATGTCCCGGATGGGCTGGGGGGCTGCACTGGGCGCCGGCGCTGTCGTCAGAGGTGGAATCCGCGCCAGGTTCGTCGCGCCGTGGAGGAGGCTCGCCGTGACCGCTCCCACCAGTGCGAGAATTCGCCTCCCGAAGAGCGGGCGGACGGGCAGGGATGCTCTGATGGGGCTCTCGGGGATCATCCGCGGCGTCGTCGTTTGTCTCGGGTGTCGAAGAACTGCTGGAGAGCCCGGTCGTAAGGCGCATCGGTCCGGACCCGGATCGCATCGACCTTGGCCTGACGGAACAGCCGATCGAGTTCGCGGCGGGTCTTCTCCTGCCGCTGGGCGAAGGCGTCGCGTCGCCGCTGGTCGGCGGTGTTCACCTCCACGACCTCCCCCGTCTCGGCATCCTGGAGCACCAGACGGCCCAGTCCGGGCAGCTGTTCCTCGAAGGGGTCGACGATCTGGATCGCGACGAGGTCGTGTCTCCGGCTGACCTGACGCAGCGAAGTGACTGAAACCCGGCCCAGGCTCTCGCTCCGGACGACGCGTCGTCGGAGGTGCGCCGCGATCTCGGCACGGCTCGGGTTGGTCTCGCCGAGGAAGTCCGACAGCACCAGGACCACGGCACGGTGGGGCAGGATTCGGTCGGCGAACTGCAGGGCCCCGTTGAGCGAGGTGCCGCGGTATTGGGGCTTGTGGAAGAGGATGTCGCGGATCACCCGCAGCACGTGGCGACGTCCCTTACGGGGCGGGATGAATTTCTCGACCACCTCCGTAAATAGAAGCAGGCCGACCCGGTCCTGATTGCGGATCGCGGAGAAGGCGAGGACGCAGGCAATCTCGGCGGCGAGCTCGCGTTTGGACTGGTCGATGGATCCAAAGAGCCCGGACGCGCTCAGGTCCACCATGAGGAGCACCGTGAGCTCACGTTCCTCGCGGAACTTCTTCACGAACGGATGGTTCATCCGCGCCGTGACGTTCCAGTCGATCGCCCGGACCTCGTCCCCCGGCTGGTATTCCCGGACCTCGTCGAAATCCATCCCCTGGCCGCGGAACGCGGAATGGTACTGCCCAGCCAGGGTCTCATCGACCAGGCGCCGCGTCCGGAGCTCGAGCAGCCGGATCTTCTTGAGCAGTTCCTTGGGGATCATGTCGGGGCGTGTGCTTCACGGGCCGGCCGGGGTCCAGGCAGACTCGGGGTCTGGCTGTCACTCCGGTCCGCCCCACCATCCGGATCAGGGCACCGGGAGCTCGTCGAAGATCCGCTGGATGATGTCCTCGGCACTCTTCTCCTCGGCCTCCGCCTCGTAGGTCAGCGTGATGCGGTGCCGGAGGACGTCCATGCCGATGCTCTTGACGTCCTGGGGCGTGACGTAGCCCCGGCCGCGCAGGAAGGCATGTGCCTTGGCTGCGAGGGTGAGCGAGATGGTGGCGCGGGGGCTGGCCCCCATCTGGATGAAGTCCTTCACGCCGATGTTGTAGTGCTGCGGATCGCGGGTCGCGCACACGACGTCCACGATGTAGTCCTTCACCTTGTCGTCGCAGTAGAGCTCGTTGATGACATCGCGGGCGCGGAGCAGGGTGGCTGGATCGACGACTGGCGACGCCGTCGGCTGACCCGAGGTCCGGGCCATGAGGTCTAGGATCTGACGCTCCTCGTCGCGGGTCGGGTAGCCGATCTTGAGCTTCAGCATGAAGCGGTCGACCTGGGCCTCGGGCAGCGAGTAGGTGCCCTCCTGCTCGATCGGGTTCTGGGTGGCGAGGACGAGGAACGGTTCCTCAAGCTTGAAGGTCTGGTCGCCGATCGTGACCTGTCGTTCCTGCATGGCCTCGAGCAGGGCCGACTGCACCTTGGCCGGGGCGCGGTTGATCTCGTCGGCCAGCACCAGGTTGGCGAAGACCGGTCCGCGTCGGATCGAGAACGTACCCGACTGCGGATTGTAGATCTGGGTGCCGACGACGTCGGCCGGCAGCATGTCGGGCGTGAACTGGAGCCGGCTGAACTTCACGTGCAGGCCGGTGGCGAGTGTCTTGACCGACAGCGTCTTGGCGAGGCCGGGGACGCCCTCGAGAAGGACGTGTCCGTTGGCCAGCAGGCCGATCACGAGGCGTTCGGTGAGGTATTTCTGGCCGACGACGCACCGCTGGATCTCGGAGAAGAGCGGGTTGAGGAAGGTGCCGGCCTCCTGCACGGCGGCGTTGAGGGCTGTGACGGAACTCATGATGTCAGATCGGAAGTATTGTGGGGGAAGGACACTGGAAAAAGTCCCAAGTTCAATCTGGACGGTTCGTCCGGTCCGGGAATTCCGCCTCCGGTCCAGGCTGTCGTCTGGTAGCCTCTGGACATGCAGACGCTGTTCGTCGCCACAGGCAACGCCCACAAGGTGGAGGAGATCCGGTCGGTCCTGGGTACTACGTTCCGGGTGATCTCGCAGAAGGACCTGGGGCTGTACCTGGAGCCGGAGGAGACCGGTTCGACCTTCGCCGAGAATGCCAGGATCAAGGCCCTCACCTGGGCCCGGCATCTGGGTTCGGGATCCGGTGTCCAGGCGGTGGACGGGGTGTTGGCGGATGATTCGGGCTTGGAGGTGGATGTCCTCGGTGGCGCCCCCGGGGTGCATTCGGCCCGTTATGCCCACCTCGAGACCGGTCAACCGGGCAATGCGCCCGATGCTGCGAACAACGACCGGTTGCTGCGGGAACTGACCCGGTTTCCGGTCGCCCGCTGGACGGCCCGGTTCAAGTGCGTCCTGGCGTTGGCCCCGGTCCGACCTGGGGTTGCAGATGACGTTCTCGAGAGCGAAACCCGATGGTTTGAGGGGGCCTGTGAGGGCCGGATCCAGCCGCTGGGCTCCGGGGTTGGAGGGTTCGGATACGATCCGCTATTTGTGCCGGAGGGCGAGACGCGGTCG
>Ga0315906_10009113_pt1 | contig 11835 bp, 7 predicted proteins | sample LakEriMetagenome_4_FD_203526 | JGI IMG/M metagenome (GOLD analysis project Ga0315906, IMG submission 203526) | Freshwater fungal communities from buoy surface, Lake Erie, Ohio, United States - Buoy 2 MA122 | ecosystem: Environmental > Aquatic > Freshwater > Lake > Lake biofilm | place: USA: Lake... | reverse complement strand
TTCTCGTTTTCCCAGCAGCTGCTGTCGATCAGGTGGTTCACGTTGGCGCCGTACGCGCCTTCGGTGTTGCCGAACACGCGCAGTGCGGCGCACTCCATGGTGCTGCCTTCGTGCTCGGCCAGGTAGGTCAGGGCATGTTGGCGCACAAAGTTTTGTTCTACCGGTTCGTCGGCGCTGGCGGCCATAAATGCGGCTTCGGCCAGCAGGCGGATTTGCATGGGCAGCAGGTCGCGGAAGATGCCGGACAAGGTGATGACCACGTCGATGCGCGGGCGGCCGAGTTCTGCCAAGGGGATCAATTGGGCCCCTGCCAAGCGGCCGTAGCTGTCAAAGCGAGGCGCTGCGCCCATCAAGGCCAAGGCTTGCGCCATGGGGCTGCCTTCGGTCTTGAGGTTGTCGGTGCCCCACAGCACCATGGCCACGGTCTCGGGCAAGGCTTGGTGGTCTTGCTGGTAACGGGCCAACAGTTTGTCGGCTTGGCGCATGCCGTCACGCACTGCAAAAGCCGAGGGCATGCGGAAGGGGTCGAGGCCGTGCAGGTTGCGCCCGGTGGGCAGCACGTTGGCGTTGCGGATCAGGTCGCCGCCAGGGGCGGGTTGCAAATAGCGGCCGTCGAGGGCGCGCATCAGGCCTTGCATTTCGTGGTCTTCGCCCAGCAGGCGGTTGCTGCGCACCAGTTGACGCAGCGTCTCGGCTTGGGCTTTGTCGTCGGCCACCAGGTCGGCGCTGAACTGTGCGTTCAGTTGCGCTTCACTCGCGCCGTCTACCAAGGCTTCCATCAACGTGGCGTTTTGGGCTGCATTCAAACCCATGGCCTCGGCCATGACTTTGAGGGTACCCAAGCGCTGCTCGCGGGTGGGGGCTTGGCCCATGACGTGCAGGCCTTCTGGGATCAGGGCATATTCGAGTTCCAGCAGCTGGTTTTGCAGTTGTTCGATCCAAGCGGTGGGGTCTGCCGCCTGATGGGCTGGAACGGACAAGTCGATGCTTTGTGCTTGTTCGCGGATCAGCGTGGTCATGCTGTCGCGGTCTTGTGCTTGGTCAGGACCCATCTGCTGCCAGCGCTCGATGGACTGCTGAAGGCTGAGCAGTTCTTTGTACAGGCCCGAATGCGTGAGCGAGGGTGTGAGGTAGCTCACCAGTGTGGCCGCGCCCCGGCGTTTGGCCAATGCGCCTTCGGACGGGTTGTTGGCGGCATACAGGTAGATGTTGGGCAGCGCCCCAATCAGGCGGTCGGGCCAGCACTGGGCCGACAGGCCGGTCTGCTTGCCGGGCATGAATTCGAGTGCGCCGTGCGTGCCAAAGTGCAGCACCGCGTCGGCCGCGTAATCCTCGCGCAGGTAGCGGTAGAACGCGCTGAAGGCGTGTGTGGGGGCGCAGCCGGTTTCGAACAGCAGGCGCATCGGGTCGCCCTCATAGCCAAAGCCCGGTTGCACCGTGACCACCACTTGGCCAAAGTCTGCACCCAGCACAAAGATGGACTGGCCGTTGGTCAGGTGCTTGCCGGGCGCAGGGCCCCACTGCGCTTCGATCTCGTTCAACCAGCGCTCGTTTTGCACATGGTGGCTGGTGTCGATGGCGTGCAGCACATTGGCCTGCGTGCCGTACTGGCTGGCGTTGCCGTGCAGCAGGCGGTTGCGCAGGTCGTCCACGCTGCCCGGCAATGTGACTTGGTAGCCTTCAAGCGACAAACGCTGCAAGGTGTTGAAGAGCGACTGGAACACCGACAGGTAAGCGGCTGTGCCCACGCTGCCGGCGTTGGGTGGGAAGTTGAACAGCACGATGGCCAGTTTGCGCTCGGCACGCGGCTTGTCGCGCAGGCGCACCAGGCGCTCAACACGCGCGGTGAGCATCTCGGTGCGCTCGCTGCAGGTGAACATGTCCTGGCTGCGCGGGCCGGAGGGGAATGTGCAGCGCTTCTCGCAGCCGGTGCAGGTTTGACCGGCCGGGCCGGGGCGACCGCCGTAGACCATGGGCAAGATCGAGCCGTCGAGTTCAGGGATGGCCACCATGATGGTGTTTTCGACCGGCAGCAAACCGCGCGTGGAACTGCCCCATTCTTGAATGGATTGAAATTCAAGCGGGTGCGCGGCGATGTAGGGCACGTCGAGTTCACTCAGGGCCACTTCGGCGGCGCTGGCGTCGTTGTAAGCCGGGCCGCCGACCAGCGAGAAACCGGTGAGCGATACCAAGGATTGGATTTTTGAGTCCGTGCCTTGTTTGAAAAAACGGTCCATGGCCGGGCGTGCATCGAGGCCGCTGGCAAAGGCGGGGATGACGCGCAAACCGCGCGCTTGCAGGGACTCGATGATCGCGTCGTAGTGCGCGGTGTTGCCGGCCAACAGGTAAGAGCGCAGCAACAGCAAACCCACAGCAGGCTGGTCTTGGCGGCCGTGACCGGGCAGTTCGCTCAGCGCTTCGCTGATGCGGTTTTTCATGTGTGGGTGGTACAAGCCCACCTCGGGGTATTCGATCGGATCTTCCGGTTGGGCCAAGGCGCGCAGCGGCTCGCGCGGGCCTTGGGCGTAGCGGTGCACCAAGGTTTTGACCAGGTGCTCGATGTTGTGCTCCGAGCCCGCCAGCCAGTAGCGCATGGTCAAGAAGAACAGGCGCAGGTCTTGTGCGGTGCCGGGGATGAATCGCAGCAGCTTGGGCAGGCGGCGCAGCATGGCCATTTGCTTGGCCCCGGCGCTCGATGGTGCGCCAGTGTCAGAGCCGGTGTCTTTGTTTTTGGCGCTGGGGCGCAGCTTTTTGAGCAAGGCCATCAGGCCACTCGACTCGCGGCCCATGACCAGCTTGCCCATGCGGGTGAGCTGCGTGACTTGCGGAGCCGACATGATGCAGACCATGGCGTCGCAATGGTCGCGGCGCGCCTGCAGGGCGTCCAACACCGGCAGGAAATGGTCTTCCATGAAGAGCATGGTGACGATAACCAGATCGGCCTGCGCCACGGCAGCCAAGCACGCGGCCAGGGCTTGGTCGCTGTCGCGCCAAGCCGAGGCGCTGTGGGTTTGCAGGTGCAGACCGGGCAAGTCGCGCGCCAAGCGCTCGGCGGCGCTCTCGGCGGCGCTGGCCAAGTGGCTGTCCATGGTCAGCAGCACCACGCTCATGCGCGGTGCGCTGGAGCTGGCCTGCTTAGCGGCTGAAATGGGCTTTGGCATCGTAGAGCGTCTCCACGGTGATGGTCGCCACGCCCAGGTCTTGGGCAAATCGTTCGGTGTTGCGGCGCGCTTTGCCCCGCACAAAGAACGGGATCTTGCCCAGTTCTTTTTCGGCTTCGGTGCTCCAAGTGGCTTGGTTGGACGCGGCCGGGATGGGCAACTCGATGGCCGTGGGGGTGGCCATGACCGGTGTGTCGCTGGTCGGGGGGCGAGCGGTTTCGGCCGCAGGCCGCGTGCTGCCCAAATGCGAGGGCGCAGCCCCGGCGTGGAACTCGAAGTCTTCGCGGAACATGCCGATCAGGTGTTCTTCCAGGCCCATCATCAGTGGGTGCACCCAGGTGTCGAACAGCACGTTCGCGCCTTCAAAACCCATTTGCGGCGCGTAGCGGGCAGGGAAGTCCTGCACATGCACCGGGGCCGAGATCACCGCGCAAGGAATGCCTTGGCGCTTGGCGATGTGGCGCTCCATTTGTGTGCCCAAGATCAGCTCGGGCTGCAGCGCGTTGATCTGGGTTTCGACTTCCAAATAGTCGTCGGTGATCAGGGCTTCGACACCGTAGCGCTTGGCACAGTCGCGCACTTCGCGGGCAAATTCGCGGCTGTATGTGCCCAGGCCCACCACCTCAAAACCCATCTCCTGGCTGGCGATGCGTGCCGCGGCCACCACGTGCGTGGCGTCGCCAAAAATATAGACGCGCTTGCCGGTCAGGTAGGTCGAGTCGACCGACTTGGCGTACCAGTGGGCGTGGGCGTTGCTCGGGTCTTGTGCGGGTTGGGGCAGGCCGGTCAGCGTGCAGACTTCGGCGATGAAGTCGCGCGTGGCGTGGCTACCGAGGGGCACGGTCTTGGTGTAAGGCTGGTCGAACTGGCGCTGCAACCACTGTGCGGCGGCCAGGCCAATTTCGGGGTAGAGCACCACGTTGAAGTCGGCCTCGGCCAACTTGTTCACGTCGGCCACGCTGGCGCTCAAAGGTGCGACCACGGCGACATCGACGCCGAGTTGGTTGAGCAGTTGGGTGATTTCTTTGACGTCGTCGCGGTGGCGAAAGCCTAGGGCGCTGGGGCCGAGGATGTTGCAAGTGGGGCGTGCTTTGGCTGCCTTGGCGGTGTCATCCGCGGGCTTGTGCACCAGGTGCCGGCACAGTTGGTAGAAGGTCTCGCTCGCGCCCCAGTTTTCCTTGCGCTGGTAAGAAGGCAACTCCAGCGCCACCACGGGGATGGTCAGTTGCAGGGCTTGGGCCAAACCGCCCGGGTCGTCCTGGATCAGCTCGGCCGTGCAGGACGAGCCCACCAACATGGCAGCGGGGTTGAAGCGCGCCATGGCTTGGCGGGCCGCGTCTTTGAACAGCTCGGCCGTGTCGCCGCCCAGATCGCGCGCCTGGAAGGTGGTGTAGGTCACCGGTGGGCGGCGCGGCAGGCGCTCGATCATGGTGAACAGCAGGTCGGCGTAGGTGTCGCCTTGCGGTGCGTGCAACACGTAGTGCACGTCCGTCATGGCCGTGGCCACGCGCATCGCGCCCACATGGGGCGGTCCTTCGTAAGTCCAGAGCGTCAGTTGCATGGGGTGTTCCTGCGCTTTCAGGCCGCCAGCTTCAGGCGGCGTTTGAGTGGGCGGCTGAACAGACCGGCCAAATCGGCCGCTTGTTCGTAGCCCTGAATGGGGGTGAAGACCAACTCGATGGCCCACTTGGTGGTGATGCCTTGGGCTTCCAAGGGGTTGGCCAAACCGAGGCCACAGACCACCAGATCGGGCGCATCGGCGATGCAGCGGTCGAGCTGCAGGTCCACGTCCTGGCCTTCGCTGATGCGGGTACCTGCGGGTAACAACGCCAATTCTTCGGCCATGTGCTGGCGGTGCAAATAGGGCGTGCCCACTTCGACCAAATCCATACCCAGTTCGCGGTGCACAAAGCGCGCCAACGGAATTTCGAGCTGCGAGTCGGGGAAGAAAAAGATGCGTTGGCCTTGCAGCGTTTGGCGCTGCACAGCCAGGGCTTTTTCGGCGCGTTGGCGTGGGGCGTTGGTGGCTTGTTCAAACACCTCGGGGGCCACACCAAAATCGGTGGCGGCCGCTTGCAGCCAGGCGGTGGTGCCCTCCACGCCGAGTGGAAAGGGCGCTGGCAAATGCTCTGCGCCGCGCGACTGCAGGGCGCGGGCGGTGTCGGCCAAAAAGGGCTGGGCCAACAAATAGCGGGTGTTCGGGCCAACCACGGGCATGGCCTGGCTGTTGCGTGGCGGGAAAAAGCTGACCTGCAAACCCATGCGATCAAACAAGCTGCGCATCTGGTCTTCGACCACATCGGCCAAGGTGCCGACCACCATCAGGGCGGGGGCGGATTCAGCGCTGGTCGGTAAACCTGGAACCATCGCTGCAAGACAAGCGTCTTCCCCTTGGGTGAAGGTGGTTTCGATGCCACTGCCCGAGTAGTTGAGCACGCGCACCTTGGGGTGATGAATCTGGTTTTGGCGTTCGGCGGCGCGCGACAAATCGAGCTTGATGACCTCGGAAGGGCAAGAACCCACCAAGAACAACAAGCGGATGTCGGGGCGGCGCGCCAGCAACTGGCCAACCACGCGGTCGAGTTCTTCGTGCACATCGGCCAAACCGGCCAAATCGCGTTCGTCGATGATGGCGGTGCCAAAGCGGGGTTCGGCAAAAATCATCACGCCCGCGGCCGATTGGATCAGGTGGGCGCAGGTGCGCGAACCCACCACCAAAAAGAAGGCGTCTTGGATTTTGCGGTGCAGCCAGATGATGCCGGTCAGGCCACAAAACACCTCGCGCTGGCCGCGTTCGACCAAGGGCACGACGTCGGTGCAACCGGTGGTTTGCGCAGAGGTTTCGGCGCGGATCGGGATGACGGTGCTCATGTGCTGGCCTGTACGCCCGTGTCGGGCAAAGAGGTGGATGAGGGTTGTTTTTGCAGCCGCGCCATGCGCAGCTTGCGGATGTATTGAGCGGCGTTGATGGCGTAGCTGCCATACGCGGCCAAGGCCAGCCACAGCAAGTCGTTGGCGCTCCAAGCGCCTTGCCACCAAGCCCAGACATAGGCGGTGTGCAAGGCCATCACCAGCATGCTGACCACGTCTTCCCAATAGAAGGCGGGGGCGAACAGGTATTGGCCGAAGACCACTTTTTCCCAGATGGCGCCGGTGACCATGATGGCGTAGAGCACCCCGGTCTTGAGCACCACCGAGGCCAGCGCCCAGTCGGTGTGCTCGCCGGTGTGCAGGCTGTTGACCACCAAATACAGGCTGATGCCAAAAATTAGGAACTGCACTGGGGCCAAGATGCCTTGCACCAGCGTCCAAGCAGTCGCGTCACGCCGGGCGCGTTGCGCTGGCGTGTACAAAACGGGGTGCATGGAAGCGGACATGGCGAGCCTGATCGGGATTGGAGGGTGGGATTGAATGTAAGTCTGGACATACAGTGTGTCAACATAAATTGACATAAATTTCGATCCATAGGGTTTACACTAGCGGTGCTGTCTTGAAATGGAATCACACTCGGACCTGTGTTGTGAGGGACCCTGATGGCGGGCGTACCAACCACCCCTTTCGACGCGTATTCCGACGTCCCGGAGCCTGTCGCTGCTGTATCCCATTGATGATCGGTACTTGTCATGGCCAAATTCAACCTAGAGAACGTCCAGAACTCGCCTTTGGCGCAGGGCCGGGTGGTCCTGCCAGAAGCCCTGCGCCAAGGCACACCAGTGGGGCCTCGTTTGGTTGGGGGCACCCGCTTCGCTGGTAAAGCGGCGATGGATGCTGCGCAAATTCAAATCCTGGCCAGGGCCTGCTTGCAGGGCTTGGATGCGGCCCGACAGGTGGTGTTTGGCTGGCAGCGCCAAGGCCAGTCCCTTGAAGACATTTATATGCACGGCATCACGCCGTGCGCCCGCCTGCTGGGGGTTTGGTGGAGTGAGGACCGATTGGATTTCGCCATGGTCACCATCGCATCCACCCATTTGCAGCAGCTGCTGCACGATTTCAGTGATGAGTTCTTAGAAGAAAACGTGCGAGTTCACAACGGCTGCAGCTTGCTGCTGCTGACCGAGCCCGGCGCACAGCACAGCATGGGTTTGTTCATGCTCAGTGAATTCTTCAAGCGGGCGGGCTGGACCGTGTGCACCGGTGTGTCGCCCACCGAGGCCGATTTCAAACGTTTGTGCCATTCGGATTGGTTTGACGCCGTGGGCGTGTCGGTCAGCACGGACCGTCATTTGGGGGCGATCGCCGGCATCTTGTCGCGCCTGCCCGACAGCGCTCCCAACCCACGGGTGCACCCCTTCGTTGGCGGTCCCATGGCATTTGTGGCGCCTGAGCTGATGGCCACGATGGGCTGCGAGGTATTGGCCTTGGATGCAGCGGCCACTGTGGAACACATCCAGTCTGTGGTGGCCGAGGCGGGGGCTTGGGGCGCAAAACCCGCGCCACATTGAGGGTGTGATGGCAAAAAAATGTAAGGTTATGCACTATTTCATTAAATATAAGCCTATACTTTTATGACATTGTCCCGTGTCAACCTTTTGATGCATCTCTTCGATTGGTTCGTCCCATGAAACTGCCTGCTTTAAATCCCCAAGCGTTTTCCCAGCTGCTGGGCGTCGCCTCCGACGTCGCTTTGGTGTTGGACCTGCAAGGCACGATTGAAGATGTGTCAGTTGCTCGTGACAGCTTGGGTGCACTGGGCTGTCAAGCCTGGGTGGGTCGCCGTTGGTTGGATACGGTGACCAGCGAAAGCCGAGCCAAAATCCAAGACATGCTGATCTCGCAAGGCGCATCCGAGTCCATGCGCTGGCGCCACGTCAACCATCCCACACCGATGGGCAACGACGTGGCGGTGCAGTATGTGCTGCTGCCGCTGGGTGAAGGCAAATTGTTGGCGGTGGGTCGAGATTTGGAAAGTTTGGCCGAGCTGCAGCGCCGCTTGGTGGAGACACAACAGTCCATGGAGCGCGACTACCTGCGTTTGCGCCACATCGAGGCGCGCTACCGGGTCTTGTTCGACACCTCGTCTGAAGCGGTGCTGGTGGTCGATGCCAACAACCAGCGCGTGTTGGAGGCCAATGTGGGTGCGCAGTCCTTGCTCAAGGACGCCGGCAAGCGCTTGTTGGGCCGCGACGTGCGCGAGTGTTTTGAATCCGGCAGCCAAGGTGAGGTGCAAGCGCTCATGCGCACAGCCTTGGCCACGGGCCGCATTGAAATGTGTTCGGCGCACGTGACGGGTTCGCCCGCTTCGTGGACCGTGTCTGTGGCGGTGTTTCGCCAAGAGGGCGGTGCGCAGTTCTTGCTTCGACTGGTCTCGCGGGAGAGCGTGGCCGAGGCCCGTCATTTGGCGGGCTCATCGGGCGTGCTCAGCGAAGCCATGCGGCACTTCCCCGACGGTTGGGTGCTCACCGACACCTCGGGCGAGATCAAAAGCGTCAACGAAGAGGGCATGGCTTTGTTGGGTTTGACGGCCCCATCACAAGCGGTTGGGCAGGGCTTGGAGCACTGGTTGGTGCGCGGTGCGGTCGATTGGGGTGTGATGCACACCAGCTTGCGCCAGCACCTGCCGGTGCGCAATTTCGCCACCGAAGTTCGCACCTTGTCGGGGCTGACCCTGCCCGTCGAGGTCTCGGCCGTGTATTTGCCCAAGCCTGAACCCATGTACGCTTTTTTTGTGCGCGACATGGATCGGCGCATGGTCGGTGGCTCTGCCAAGGCCCATAACCCAGACAAGCCTTTTGCAGAGTTGTCCCAGCTGGTGGGTCGCCGACCCATCAAGGACATCGTGGGCGACACCGTCGACACCATCGAGCGCATGTGCATCGAGGCGGCCTTGGAAATGACGCACAACAACCGAGCCTCGGCCGCTGAAATGTTGGGCTTGTCCCGCCAAAGCTTGTACGTGAAGTTGCGTCGCTTCGGCATCGTGGCCGAAACCGAAGATGAGGCGAGTTGATCTGGGTGTCAACTTTTAATTGAAATTAAGTGTCAATCATAGTTGACATTTTGAGCCGTCCCTTCACAATGGGGCCATGGACACCCCGCCACTGGCCCACGCGCCACACACCCAGGCCTCAGCGCCGCCGCTCGGTCGGCCCGCCTTGCGCACGGTGGCCGAATTCCTCAAACCCATCACCTGGTTTCCGCCCATGTGGGCCTTTGCCTGTGGCGTGGTGGCCTCGGGCCAAGACATTGGTGCCAATTGGGCTTTGCTGCTCTTGGGCCTGGTGCTGACCGGTCCGCTGGTCTGCGCCAGCAGCCAGGCGGTGAACGACTGGTTTGACCGGCATGTGGACGCCATCAACGAACCCAACCGCCCCATCCCATCCGGCCGCATGCCCGGGCGCTGGGGGCTGGGCATTGCGATTGCCTGGACCGCCCTGTCGCTGATGTGGGCCACGCTCATGGGGCCGTGGGGCTTTGCGGCCTGCGCTTTGGCCATTGCCTTGTCGTGGGCCTACAGCGCGCCACCCGTGCGCTTGAAAAACAACGGCTGGTGGGGCAACGCGGCCTGCGCCCTGAGTTACGAAGGACTGGCCTGGCTGACCGGCACGGCCGTGATGCTGGGCGGTGCCTGGCCCGGCCCACATTCGGTGGCGCTGGCGCTGCTCTACAGCGTGGGTGCGCACGGCATCATGACGCTCAACGATTTCAAGGCCATCGAGGGCGACCGCCGCATGGGCGTGGCCTCGTTGCCGGTTCAGCTGGGTGCGCACGGCGCGGCGCGCATGGCCTGTGTGTTCATGCTGGTGCCGCAGGTGGCGGTGGCCTTGCTCTTGGCCCACTGGCAGTTGCCTTGGCACGCCACGGCCGTCTTGGTTTTGGCGGTCATGCAAGGGCCCTTGATGGCCAAGTTTTTGCGTCACCCGGTGGAGCGTGCTTTGCACGTCTCGGCATTTGGCGTGCCGCTGTTCGTCAGCGGCATGATGATCAGCGCTTGGGGCCTGCGCCAATTGAGCGGCTTGCACAGCAGCGTGGGGGTCTTATGAACGCCCCCGCGTTTGGCTGGTTCCAAATCATCCGCTTGGGGCTGATCCAAGCTTGTCTGGGCGCGGTGGTGGTGATCACCACGTCCACGCTCAACCGAATCATGGTGGTCGAGTTGGCGCTGCCCGCCTTGCTGCCCGGTTTTTTGGTGGCCTGGCATTACGCGGTGCAAATGGTGCGCCCGCGCATGGGCTTCGGCTCCGACAAGGGTCGACGCAGCACGCCTTGGATGATGGGCGGCATGTTGGTGCTGGGTGTGGGCGGCGTGATGGCCGCCTGGGCCACGGTGTGGATGGCCGAAGAGCCGTTGTATGGCGCACTGCTGGCTTGGTTGTCGTTCAGCCTGATTGGCTTGGGCGTGAGCGCCTGCGGCACTTCGCTGCTGGCGCTGATGGCCAAGCGCGTGCCCGAAGAGCGCCGGGCACCCGCGGCCACCACCGTGTGGCTGATGATGATTTTTGGCTTTGCCGTGACCGCCGGTGTGGTGGGCAAGCTGATCGACCCTTACAGCCCGCAGGTGTTGCTGCAGGTGTCGGCAGGGCTGAGCCTGGTCACGGCCTGCATCACGGCCCTGTGTTTGTGGGGCCTGGAAAAAGACGGTGATCCTTCAACGGCCGTGGCACCGAGCGCGAGCACCGAGCGCTTGCAAAAACAAAATTTCAAAGAGGCCTTCCAAGAGGTTTGGGCCGAGCCTGCGGCGCGCACCTTCACCGTGTTTGTGTTCATGTCCATGCTGGCCTACAGCGCGCAGGACTTGATTCTGGAGCCCTTTGCGGGCGCGGTGCACGGCTTCACGCCGGGGCAGACCACGCAGCTCTCGGGCTGGCACCACATGGGCGTGTTGATTGGCATGCTCGCGGTGGCCGGGGCCGGTTCGCGCTGGGTGGCGGGGCGCTTGGGCTCGGTGCAGGCTTGGATGGTGGGCGGGTGTTTGGTGTCGGCGCTGGCCACGGTCGGATTGGTCAGTTCAGCGCTCTCTGCTGAATGGCCACTCAAGGCCAATGTGGTGTTTTTGGGTTTGGCCAACGGCGCGTTCTCGATCGCGGCGATTGCCACCATGATGCGCTTGGCCGGTGAGGGCGGCGCTGGCCGCGAAGGCACGCGCATGGGTTTGTGGGGCGCGGCGCAAGCGGCGGCCTTTGGTTTGGGTGGCTTGCTGGGCACCGCTGCCAGCGACTTGGCCCACGCCTTGTTGGGTGAACAGCGCACGGCCTATGCGGCCGTGTTTGGCATGCAAGCGCTCATGTTTGCGGTCTCGGCGGTGGTGGCTTTGCGCCTGCGCACCGGGCCAGCAGCGCAGCGAGCGCCTTTGCGTTTTGATGGTCCCGTGTTGCTCAAAGGTGGGTCAAACTCATGAACCGAACCGATTTTGATTTTGTGGTGGTGGGCGGCGGGCCATCGGGCGCGACCGCCGCACACGATCTGGTGCGCCAAGGCTGGCGCGTCTTGCTCTTGGACCGACAAGGTCGCACCAAACCCTGCGGCGGCGCGATACCGCCGCGCCTCATCAAGGACTTCGACATCCCCGACCACCTGCTGGTGGCCAAGGTGCGTTGTGCCCGCATGATCTCGCCCACCGACAACCAGGTCGATATTCCCATCGACAACGGCTTTGTCGGCATGGTGGACCGCGACGAGTTCGACGAGTATTTGCGCGATCGCGCCGCCCAATCGGGTGCGGTGCGTCGCCAGGCGA